>Ga0102906_1000798_pt1 | contig 10924 bp, 7 predicted proteins | sample Colrivmet1556A02_FD_78498 | JGI IMG/M metagenome (GOLD analysis project Ga0102906, IMG submission 78498) | Estuarine microbial communities from the Columbia River estuary - metaG 1556A-02 | ecosystem: Environmental > Aquatic > Marine > Intertidal zone > Estuary | place: USA: Columbia River... | reverse complement strand
CTACTGAGCCATATGAGGGGAAAATACTCGAAGAAGCTATATTGTTCGTGGCAATATTGTCTTGAAATTCACTATTTTTAGATATTTCTGCAACATTGGTGTACTCTCCATTACATCCAACAATCGCAGAAATTTTCAGGTTCACACTACTGTTTGCCGCTACATCTCCTATAGTCCATACGCCCGTGCCAATATTATAAGATGTACCTGATGTAATTTGGAAGATACTTGGAGAAGAATATCCAGAAGGAATTAGGTCAACAACTTCGATACTTTTTGCTGTATCTGTAGTTGAGCTATTTGATACCACTATGTCAAAAGTAATAGCATCTCCGACTTCTGGCGTGGCATCAGAAATCGTTTGTGTTATTGACATATCAATAGCCGGAGCATTAGTATAGGTAATAAATAGTTCTGGAGCATCGCTCGAAGACTCGTCATGAGAATCTGCTCTACGATCGTTACTTCCACTTCCACTAATCATGATAACAATGCTGTTACCGCTGACCCAACCCGCTTGGCTCGTAATTTCATTAATTATGCTCGAGATATCCACTGTCCGCTCGTTTGCACCTCTACTGTTATTCACCCACGCTGAAGGTGACCAATTGACCTTCGCAGATGTTGACGTTCTGCTTGTGATGTTAAAATTATTTGCGCTGAATGTTGAGGCATTTGTATTTAATTCTCCAGATATTTCTAAAGTCACATTTGACGAGCCATTCTCATCAGCAGTAAATTGGATGTAAGCATCAGAAACATTTACCCCATTTGGTACATTTATGTTTTCAAAGCGCATACCAACTATCTGATCAAGTCCATCCCAAGGCATTTCCAAATCTGAACTTCCAACATCTACGTCTCCGATAGCGTAACCACTAGAAGCCGATAAATACTCCTCAGCATCATCACTATTAGCAGAAACTTTTGAACTTAAAGTGACTGGCGCAGTTGGGTCTGGAGTATATGTAACCCGAATTTGAATTTTATCAATGTCTACCCATCTTGCATTATCCTGCGTTGCATATTTCCAACAACGAAAGGAAATTCCAAAATTTGTTGCATTAATTTCCGCAGGTGTCCAGGTTGTATTCCATAAATCTGAACCCCCTCCATAGTCAACATTCACAGTTGATTTGCTGTAAGAACCAGTAAGTACAGCTTTATTATCTCCGGCAATAGTTCCTGATTTCATCAGAAAAACTTCTAAATCACGCAATCTATTAGCCGTTTCTGCATCTCTTTCAATTCTTACTTCAATGCCATTAATTGTAGCACCAGCAGGAATTAAAAAGCCAAAATCAGTCCCTCGCAAATAGCGTGATTCATCCAAATCGTTTATGTCTGCTCTGGCTTCCGAATTGTCATCCGCAGTTATCCTTCCTGGATTAGTCCAATTATCATTTCCAACCCCAGTAACATTAATACCGGATCCTGGGAGAGTCCATGGGGTTGTTATTTGTATTTGCGCTTGAGCACTATGGGTAAATCCAAAAAGAAAGAGGACAAAAAAAATTGTCTTAACTGCTCCTTTAGCGGAGTTAATGATATTTTTAGTCATTGGACCTGGTTTTTAAGTTGTCTTGCTAATCAAGTCTTTTGATTTAAGCTCTTCTTTTACAACACGCAAATCTCTTATTACCGATAAAAAAACTCAATGAAAATATTTATTTTTAAGTTTTTAATACTATTTATTATGCCAATTCTCATTTTGAGACATTATTTTCCCATAATGAGAATAATTAATTTCAAAATGATATTTTTCGGTCTCATCAAGTCAAACGGTGTTGTTTTACATCGCAATGAAACAGGTTGTTCGGATATAAGCTTGATTAACTTCTTCCTCTATTTAAATGGTAGTGATAAAGACATCTGGAAGGTTTGATGAGCCACATAGGTCAAAAAAAATAAAACGGAACAACTAGTCAATCATCGTATTATCTATTCATCAGTAAGTTTTAATACTTAATTTCAATAAACATTTTAAGATTTTAATTCTACTCTTTGATTTTTTGTTCCATTAGAAGAATTCGCTTCCATGTAGTTTCTTAGAACAATTTTTATTGCCTTCTCAGTTTTTAGTGTTTTGAGTACAAAAGTTTAGCTGAAATACAGCAGTTACGGTTTATGTGAAAATCTAACTTAGATTGACGCGCTCATAGAGCATCCAAGTGTCGTACTTGAAGCCATAAAAAACAACCAAAAGGACGATAAGACTTTTGAATTGTTTCACATGGTCGCTCAGGTGAGTTGTTCATTGAGGGCCAATGACTGAACCCCCAAGAAATAACTGCATGACTGCTAGACAATCAATCATTTAACAACCTTCCCATTGAATCACTAAACATATATGGTTGCGAGTTTGCTAAAGGAACCAAAGGAATAGAAGCAGTAGATTATTTAGAAGAAAAATTGGGTATCTCAATAGCTGCTTCTAACAATGTTACAGGTACCGATGGCGATTGGGAATTGGAAATTGGCAACAACAGTATTGCGTTTGTTGTTAACGATTACAAGTATAATCTACAATGTGCCGGCACTGTTTGTGGCTTGGCGCCTGGTGATGACTTTGACACGAATTTTAACCCGGAAACAGGAACCAATAATGCAGGTTCGACTATTGAATCTAGCTGGTACCGTAACAATCTCCCTTGGAGAGCATATAATGAATATGCATGCCATCTAGATACTCATAAACAACACCGCGCGGCAATTTGTCTAACACATGCATTCTATGCGCACTCCACAAAATATAGCTGTGCTCATAAACGCCTTTTCGCAAATAGAAATCGTTAGCAGGTTTAGAAATATCACTCATTAATACGGTTTGCTTTGCAAATTGAGCATTCTTTTTTAACGCATCGTCCATTTGAAATTCTTGAATATTCTCCCAAAAGAAAGAGTTATAGGGTGCAGATGTAATTCTCCGGTAGTCCGTTAAAGAACTGGTTTGAACATTATAAAAAGGCAATAGAAATTCATCTTGGTAAGTGTATGCATAGATAACCGCGTTCGATTGCACGCTATACTCGCCATGCCGCTGACTTGCATAAACTAACTCATAATTAAAATCAATTGATTTTATATACATCTTTTTACCAACCAACTCAAACGTTTTTAATATCCTAAATCCAGTTTTCTTCAGACTGTCTTTTGGTACAAGCGGCATAAATGGGCTGACTATTGCACTATCCGAATTCAATTCTACTTTGAGCAGAATACCACTTGTAGAGTCTATCCTTGCTTTTCCATAAAAAAACCAATAGTTCTACTTGGCTACTATCTAAAAAGGTTTGAGTGAAAAATAGGTCTTCGCGGTTTTCACTTTTCTGGAAAGAGTCTTTTTACAGCCAGCCAGCAACTCATATAAAAATTCATCATTGTTTACAAGCGTAACCTCATCTAATACCTCTGTGGCCGGATATAGTTTAACAATCTCTGATTCTACTAAATCTTTCGCGGAAACCTCCCAAGTGTCGCAGCCAAGAAAAGAAAAAACTAAAGTGTCCGTCAACTTTACATTCTCTAAAAAGAACTCCCCGTTTAAATTGCTTACTGTTCCTTTATTTAAGCTTTTTATGTAAACATGCACGTAGGGTATTGACTCCTCGCTTACAGCGTTCACTATTCTCTCTTTTCTATTTTCAGAGGTACTTTGCCCGCACAAAAAACTAGAGTGAGCTATAAAGCAAAGCAAAAAAAGACATTTCAAATTTGCCAAAACTTTCATGCGCTAAAACTATGTATTCTCCTTTTTCGCATAGAGCAAGGCAAGCCTTTTTACTGCATAAAAATCTCTTTTTCCATAAATATTCATAACCTAAGTTCGCTCAAGTTTCATTAGTTATAAACAATTTTTTTTACCTGAAAACGAGGGTAGCTAAAGCCATTGAACGCCTCTCTCAACTATTCACAATTCAGTCAGTGGTTTTTTTCGTTTCAAGCTATATGCTCTTTGTCATTTGCATCGTGTTTTAAATATTTTTGTGCTCGCAAAATTGCTACATGACGAAGAACTATTACTTAACTGCGCTCTGCGTGTTTATATTTCTAACATCTAATGGACAAGCGGTTGAAAAACTAACCGTTATGACCTACAATTTGTTGAATTATAGAAACACCACTTCCTTTTGCACCACAAGTAATAACAACCCTACCGGCAAAGAATCGAATCTAAACACAGTAGTAGCATACAGTCAACCTGATATTTTAGTTTGCCAAGAAATTGGCGGTGCATCCGCTCAGCCTGTAGATCAACTTTTGCTTAACGCTTTAAACATTAATGGCGTTACGAAATACAGCAAGGCGAATTACAGTAACAATGGTTTTAGCAGCCTGGTAAACATGGTTTACTTTGACAATACAAAATTGGTTTTAGCATCTCAAGATTTCATCAACAAAGATTTGAGTGGGAATAACTTAGTAAGATTGATAGATGTGTATCGCTTTTATTACAAAGACCCGCTTTTGAATAAGCAAAGCGATACAGTTTTCATTACAGTTCTTGCCGCCCACCTAAAAGCAGGTCAAGGAGGATCGAATGAAATACAACGCAAAGATGCTACCGCAGCTGTGATGAGCTATATTCAAGGGAATGTTGGTGATGACAATGTGATTTTCTGCGGTGATTTGAATATTTATAAAAGTCAGGAATTAGCTTATCAGAATTTAATCAATCATTCTAACAGCACTTACAATTTTGTTGATCCTATTAATAAACCAGGCGTTTGGCACAATACTTCAACGTTTGCAGAATACCACACGCAATCAACACATACAAGTAGTGGGTGCTTTTCTGGAGGCGGTTTAGACGATCGATTTGATCAAATTCTGGTGAGTAATGCCATGATGAATAATGCAGATGGAGTTAATTATGTGCCCAACAGCTACAAAGCATTGGGAAATGATGGCTTGCATTTTAACCAAGCCATTAACAATGGCTCTAATAACTCTGCGCCAAGCAGTATTATAAATGCAATGTATAATCTGAGTGATCATCTTCCAGTGCTACTGGAGATTGAAATCAGACAAAATTCAATTGGTGTGAATGAATCTTCATTGAACAATTCTCAAGTCTTATTTGAGAATCCAGTGAACGACATTCTTAATATTAGGTTAAACCCAAATTCGCTTGCAGAAACCAGTAGAGTTTTAGATTTGCAAGGTCGTATGCTTAAAGAGTGTCAGTTTAACAGTGATGTTTCAAAAGTGTATTGCGAAATGAATGTGAGTAATTTGCCTAAAGGGGCTTACCTTGTGCAAATCACAACGAAAGACGGAAAATTGATTCAACAAAAATTCTTAAAAAATTAATGAGAAACAGCTGGCTCATCCTATTACTTTTACCTCTTCAGGTTTTCTCTCAGACATTTGTAGAGCGCACAACTACTGCATCTAACGTGCGATTAAGTGTTACAAACGTAGGCACTTTTGGGAACGCTTTTCGCGGATATAGAGATGGAACTGGAGTTCAATCTGGTGAATTTCCTGCAGGTTCTGCTACTGAGCATTTATTTGAAGGTGGCATCTGGATTGGCGGTAAAGAAAACGGAGCGAACATTCGTGTGAGCACTTCAGCTTACGATGCACCACAAGGCTATGCTCCTGGAAGAGGTGGTTTCGAGTTTACAGCAGAAGTAGGTGGCAATTCAGATATTCGCTCTTCTTTATTCGACAACCCAAATTTTCACCCTAATGCGGTTTCACATCAAGATTTTATTTCCAACTTCTCAGATAAAAATGTCGTCATTCCTGGAACAAGTATTCCGATAAGCCAACATCTGAACCCAATGAATTTGCAGGTGAAAATGGAAACTTACAACTGGAACTATAACTTCAGCAATTTCTTTGTCATCGTAAACATGCAAATCATAAACGATGGCACAAACTACTTTGATGATCTACACATTGGTCTTTGGAACAACACAGTGGTTCGAAATTTAAACATCACGCCTGCTGGAGCCGGTGGAGCAACATTTTATAGCCAAGGGGGCAATGGTTACATAGACAGTTTATACATGGCGTATTGTTATGACGCCAAAGGCGATGAAGGGTTTTCAGATTCCTACATCGGACAGAAGTTTTTAGGCGCTGAAGACAAGTTTGGTTTTCACCACCCTGACATTGATTCTGCTGTCAATTCTATGACGGGAAATAAAGAGCTAGACACGTTAAATAAGTCTCACTACAACGCCTGGATTTTCAACAATTCTGCGGAAGCCGTTTATGCCTTTCCTACAAATGACAATCAGCGTTACTTAAAACTTACAGAAGGACTCAACGATCATCCATGCTGGAATGACCCTCAAAATGGACAATGTCTAGCAAGTATTAATACCGACATCCAGAAAGATCTAACGATGTTGGAAACCGAAGTGATCTTATGGGTATTGGACCTTTCAGAAGGTTTTTGCCTGGTGATACCATTACCCTTTCTTTCGCTTACATCTTTGCTAAAAAGAATGAAGATGGAAATCCAAATAGCGATAACAACATTGTGCAAAAAGAGATCTTAGTCAACAATGCCAGTTGGGCGCAGACAGCCTATAATGGTGAAGACAAAAACTTCAATGGAATTTTAGATCCAGGAGAAGATACAGATGGCGATGGCCAAATCACACGTTTCATTTTACCTGCTCCTCCTTCAATTCCAAAAACAAGAATTGTTGCAGAAAACAACGCAATCAATATTTATTGGGACAAACGTTCTGAAAGTTCTATCGATCCAATCACCCAAGAAAAAGACTTTGAAGGCTACCGTGTTTATCTTTCTAAATTGGGGTTTGATGTTGTAGGAACACAAAACTTAGAAGAAGACTTCACGAATATTGCAGCATTCGATTTAGCTGGGAACAACATTTTCTTCGATACAGGATTGGACAGTATACTATTGGACGCACCTGTTTATTTTGATGGTGACACCACTGCGTATTGGTATTTATACACGGTCAAAAACATTCAAAACGGTTGGCAATATGCCACTGCCGTTACCGCATTCGACAAAGGAGATGAATCTAGTAATTTAGAACCTTTAGAATCTAGTATTTTATCAAACTCTTTTAGAACATTTGCAGGAACCCCGGTAAACGCAAACTTGAAAACAACGGAGCCTTTCGTTTATCCAAACCCATATTATTATGGTTCTTCTTGGGAAGGCCAAAGTAATTTTCAAGAAGAAAGTAGAAAGATTGTTTTCGCCAATTTGCCAAAGCGCTGTGTTATTAGAGTATTTACTGTAGCAGGCGATTTTATTGATGAAATTAATCACGATGAAAATTACAATGGAAGTGATATTCGCTGGTTCCAAACTTTTGGAAGTGAAAACCCAGATGAAAACACTTTTTCAGGAGGCGAACACGCCTGGGACCTTTTGAGCTTAGATTCTCAAATTATTGCGCGAGGCATATACATGTTCTCGGTTAGAGATTTAGATACAGGAGAACAAACTCTCGGAAAATTTATAATTATTAAATAATGAATACCAGTAGAATGAAAAAACAAATACTTTTTTTAGCGATGCTCTGCATCGGATTTGGGCTTCAAGCTCAAACAATTCCTTACGTATCTATTACGGATATCAATTTTGTTTCAACGGCTAATTTAGCTGCCTGCAACGACACCTCTTTATATTTAGGCGATACAGTTAAAACAAGAGGAATTGTTGTAATTGACGGAAATCTTTCTGAAGTAGCTTCAGGTTCTGTAACAGGCGGTGCTCGTCCGTTTATTCATATTGTAGATACTGCAAATGGTGGCGCAACGAACCCATTTTCAACAATCGAATTGATGGGAGTTTACACAGATGCAAACGGAGGGTTGCAAGTACCAGCAACATTTACACAAGTGGTTGCCGGAGATATAGTTGAAGTAACGGGTGTTGTTGGAGAATTTAATGGAAGTGGTCAATTGAGCTTACTTGACGCTAACTCTTTTGTAATTACTGGAACAGGAAATGCAACGACTCCACCAACTTTGCAAGTTGGAGTTTTTAACGATGTAAATCGTGTAAACGATTTAACAACAGGAGAGCAATGGGAAGGTGCCTTTGTAAAACTAGAAGATGTAACAGTTACTGAAGTCATCTACTTTTCAGGAAACCGTGTAAGTTTTAACGTTATTGATATAAACGGAAATAAGCTGAATGTCTCTGACCGTTATTTAGCTCAGAAACTACCTTCTTACCAAACGGTAAATCCAAATTCACCGCAAACTACTGGTAACTTTGTACCTCCAGTACCAGGAACATTTTACAACTCTCTTTCTGGAGTGGTACGTCATGATGCTAATGGCTGCACAGGCGATGCTGGTCGGGGTTATGAACTTAATCCATTCGATACATCTCACTACGATATTGGGTTTGCTCCTCCTTACATTTCTATGGTAGAGAGAGATCCAAAAATCCCAACATCTTCTCAAACTGTTGATGTAGAATTTAACATTGCAGATTTTGACGGAACAGTTGATTCTGCATATTTCTACTGGACTGATGATTCCTTAAAGTTGCCAAGTCAGTTTACCAAAACATTGGTAACCCCTAACGCTGGTACAACAGGTGATTATACATTTAGTTTACCTGCAAGACCGAACAATACGTACATAAGATATTATATCAGAGCAGTTGATGATCAAAACAATAATTCTTATTACCCTTCTACACCCGTAACTCAAGTTGAGCCAAACGTAGAATACTATTTTGTAAGAGACAACGGACTTAAGATTTTTGACCTTCAGTTTACGCAAGACCCAACAGGAAACTCTCCTTTCTTAGGTGAAGAAGTTACTGTTACCGGTGTTGTTACTGCTTCAACTAAAGTTTGGGACATCGGCTATTTGTACATTCAAGATGTAGGTGGTTCTGCTTGGTCTGGTATCTGGGTTGTTGGAAATGACATCTCTCTACCATACAGATTCGAAGAAATTACTGTGACAGGAGAAGTTCAAGAAAACTTTGGAATGACGAGAATCAGCGCTCTAAATATTACCAAGACGGGACAGTTAAAATTTGTTTTCCCTACTACAATTAGCCCAGCCGATAGCGCAGGATATGCAGCTGGAGAATGGGAAAAATGGGAAAGTGTATACATGCGTTTAGAAAACCCAACCTCAGGTGGAAAGGTTCATGTTAGCAACGGTAACTTCGGTTTCGGAGACTACTTAGTTGGAAATTCAAACACTGCCAACACATCTAATTCTACAAGAATTCTTGCTGGTCGTCAATCTGGCACATCTCAATCATCCTTGTATGTTCAAGTAGTAAGTGATACTATTTACAACAGCTTAGATGGCGCAATGAATGTTCCTCCAATTGAAGCAAATACAACCATGAATATGGATGCACTTGAAGGAATGATGATGTATGCATTTAGCAACTACAGAGTATTACCGAGAAACAACGATGACTTTGTTGGAATCAATGTTACTTTAGATTCTACGAACCTTCCTGGATCTGATGTAAGCATTGTGGAGTATGACAACAATGAATTTATGTTCTACCCAAATCCAGCAACTGATATTTTGCATATTCAGAATAGCAACTTAAACCGTTATGATGTGAGAATATTCAACATGATGGGTCAAGAAGTATTTTCTCAATTAGACAATATTAACCATGTAGAAATTTCTTTAGCAGGAATTAAAGGTGGCGCATACATCATGCATATTCAAGAAGAAACTGGAAAGATCAGTACTTCTAAAATAATTATACAATAAGAAAAAAGCATCCCGATTAAATCGGGATGCTTTTAACTTTTTATGCGAAAACTACTCCCCATATTCGTCCTCATTGCTCTGTTGTCGGCTTGCGATAAAGGTCAGTTGAAAAACAACCTTCCGCCTGATACGCACATTGCTTTAGAGAGCATCAATCTAGAAGGTCAATTTAGACTGAACAGTGTTGTGCGTTTAACATGGTTTGGAACGGACCAAGATGGATACGTTCCAGGATTTGAAATATCTATTGATGGTATAAACTGGTTTTACACCACAACGCAAGACAGCACGTTTAAATTCGAGCTTCCACCTGGCGAAGACACAGTAGATATCAACTTTTACGTTCGTGCTATTGACGATAAGAACGTTACAGACCCTACCCCAGCAGAGTTAGTTATTCCACTTAAAAACACACCTCCAATAGTTACTATAGATGAAACTGCAGAACCCAAAGACACTGTTTTAGGTGTTGCCACATGGCGATGGTTTGCAAAAGATGACGATGGAGATCAAACAATTACAACTGCAGAAATAAGATTCAATGATGGCAGCTGGTTTCCAGTAGATGTAAATCAAAGTTTACTGTCTTTTGTGATAGACCCGAATGCGACCGGTCAAACAGCCGATGCAGAAGTTTATTATGGTAACCGAAGTTTACCTCAAGCTAATAAAATTGATGGATTGATTCCAGAAGGTGACAATGAGCTTTACATCCGTGTGAGCGATATAGCCGGTTCCTTTAGTGAAGTGGATACGTCTAAGCTGGTTTTCTTTAAAAAACCTCAGCACGACTTTCTAGTTATAAGCGGACAACCGATTTCTGTAAGCAATGTCTATTTACCCATCTTAAATAGCCTCAACCAGAGTTACGATTTTATAGACTTTGGTTTAAACGGTGGTGAGAACCAACCTTCTTTTTGGAACCCAACGTTTAAATTGACTCTAAGACAATACAAAACACTACTTGTCTATACAGATCCTTCCGTTTACAATAACCCGACTACAGGTGAGACCAAGTCAATCTTAAGTAATATGGGTCAAGGTATACAAGAGTTTACCGATAACGGAAACAAGGTTTTTATTACAACGTCATTTGCAAAAACAAGTGACTTAACAGAAATACAAGGCACCTACCCCATTGATGCTATTGAAACATCGAACGGACAAGCAAGACTTACAAATGACAGCAGCATTTATCCGGTGGTTACAGGAAACT
>Ga0102906_1000783_pt1 | contig 11006 bp, 19 predicted proteins | sample Colrivmet1556A02_FD_78498 | JGI IMG/M metagenome (GOLD analysis project Ga0102906, IMG submission 78498) | Estuarine microbial communities from the Columbia River estuary - metaG 1556A-02 | ecosystem: Environmental > Aquatic > Marine > Intertidal zone > Estuary | place: USA: Columbia River... | reverse complement strand
ATCGTTCGCCTTCAATTCTAAGAATTCGTGCGAAAACAGAGTGGAATGTGCCCATCCATAAATTGCGTGCTTCACCTACACCAACAATCATAGAAATACGTTCTTTCATTTCCTTGGCAGCCTTGTTGGTAAAGGTTAGCGATAAGATGTTGAAAGAATCCACGCCTTTTTCCATGAGGTGTGCTATTCTATAGGTGAGTACCCTTGTTTTCCCGGAACCTGCTCCAGCAATAATCATGCTGGGGCCTTCCGTTTTTAAAACAGGTTTTCTCTGCGCTTCATTAAGCTGTTCTAAGTAATTCTGCATGCCAATAATTAATGAGTAACAAAGGAAAGATTTTGATTTAATAATGTGGCTTGCTCGGCTTATAATAATGTACGAGTTAGTCTAAAGTTTTACACATATTACAGAAAGCCAATTTAAGAATAGAGTAGTTTGATCAGTATTATTGGATTAATATTGTCCTTTAATTTCCACAAATTTCTTGAAGTGGAAAAACAATCTCTAAGTATTTCATAGTCACTCTTGTAAAACTAGTTTATTGTACTACATTTGCCGTCCCCAAAAAATGGGGTGTAGCATAGTTATAAACGGTTCAATATAATACAGGTAACAAATGCCAACTATTAATCAGTTAGTAAGAAAAGGTCGCCAGTCGGCCATTAAGAAAAGTAAGTCTGCCGCTTTGGAAAGTTGTCCACAACGCAGAGGTGTGTGTACGAGAGTATACACTACCACGCCTAAGAAGCCGAACTCGGCTATGCGTAAAGTAGCTCGTGTACGTTTAACAAACGGAAACGAAGTGAATGCGTATATCGGAGGTGAGGGACATAACTTACAGGAACACTCTATTGTGTTAGTAAGAGGTGGAAGAGTAAAAGATCTTCCTGGTGTTCGTTACCATGTTGTTCGTGGTGCCTTAGATACTGCAGGAGTAGAAGGTCGTACACAGCGTAGATCTAAATACGGAACAAAGCGTCCGAAAGTAAAAAAATAGTAAAACACTGAAAAAAGAGTATTAGAAAAAATGAGAAAGGCAAGAGCAAAAAAAAGACCATTACTTCCAGATCCTAAATTTGGAGATCAATTGGTTACGCGCTTTGTAAATAACATGATGATACACGGAAAGAAAAACGTGGCTTATCAGATTTTTTACGATGCTTTAGAAATTATTTCTGAGAAGAACGAAGAGAGCAACGCTTTAGAAGTTTGGAAAGAAGCATTAACGAATGTTATGCCTCATGTAGAAGTAAGAAGTAGAAGAGTTGGAGGGTCAACCTTCCAAATTCCAAATCAAATTCGTCCAGACCGTAAGGTTTCTATGGCGATGAAATGGATGATTCTTTACGCTAGAAAAAGAAATGAAAAGTCTATGGCACAACGTTTAGCTGCAGAAATATTAGCTGGATCTAAAGAAGAAGGTGCTGCTTATAAGAAGAAAGTAGACGTTCATAAAATGGCTGAAGCGAATAAAGCATTTTCACACTTTAGAGTTTAACTATTTAGTTTTCCATTAAAATGGCAAAAAGAGATTTAACATTTACGCGAAACATTGGGATTATGGCCCATGTAGATGCTGGTAAAACAACAACTACAGAGCGTATTTTATATTATACCGGTCTTAGTCACAAAATTGGTGAGGTACATGATGGTGCCGCTACTATGGACTGGATGGAGCAAGAGCAGGAAAGAGGTATTACAATTACTTCTGCTGCGACTACTACATTTTGGAAATACAGAAATCAAGAGTATCGAATGAATATCATTGATACTCCTGGACACGTTGACTTTACTGTTGAAGTAGAGCGTTCATTGCGTGTTTTAGATGGTGCTGTAGCATTATTCTGTGCGTCTTCAGGTGTTGAGCCACAATCGGAAACGGTTTGGAGACAGGCTGATAAGTACGGTGTGCCAAGAATTGGATTTGTAAACAAAATGGACCGTATTGGTGCTGATTTTCTTGAGGTTGTAAGTCAAGTAAAAGAGCGTTTAGGCGGTAATCCAGTGCCTTTACAGTTACCAATTGGTGCAGAAGAAAGTTTCATTGGTGTGGTTGATTTAATCAATAACCGCGCAATTCAATGGAATGAAAAAGATATGGGAATGACTTTCGAGGAAATTCCTATTCCAGAAGACATGCTTGAAGAAGTTGCTGAATGGAGAGAGAAATTAGTGGAGTCTATTGCTGAAACAAATGATGCTTTGATGGAGAAATTCTTCGAAGATCCAGATTCAATTACTGAAACTGAAATGTTAGATGCGATTAGAGAAGCTACGTTGAAAATGACGATTACTCCAATGATGTGTGGGTCGGCATTTAAGAACAAAGGTGTTCAGACAATGTTAGATGCTGTGATGACATTCTTGCCATCGCCACTAGATACAGATCATATTACTGGAACTAACCCAGAAACAGGAGAAGAGGAAATTAGAAAACCAAACAACAAAGAGCCTTTTGCAGCTTTAGCCTTTAAAATTGCAACAGATCCTTTCGTTGGTCGTTTGTGTTTCTTCCGTGCTTATTCTGGTCAGTTAGATGCAGGTTCGTATGTTCACAATTCAAGAACAGGCAAAAAAGAACGTATTTCAAGAATATTCCAAATGCACTCTAATAAGCAAAACTCTATTCCATTCTTGGAAGCTGGAGATATAGGCGCAGGAGTTGGGTTTAAGGATATCCGTACTGGAGATACTTTGCATGACGAAAAACATCCTATTGTACTTGAATCTATGACTTTCCCAGAGCCCGTAATTGGTGTTGCTGTAGAGCCTAAGACTCAAACGGATATGGATAAGATGGGATTAGCTTTAGGTAAATTATCTGAAGAGGATCCAACCTTCCGTGTTCAAACAAACGAAGAGACTGGTCAAACGATTATCTCTGGTATGGGTGAATTACACTTAGAGATCTTAATAGATCGTATGAGAAGAGAGTTTGGTGTTGAATGTAACCAAGGTGCTCCTCAAGTACAATATAAAGAAGCGATTTTTGCTAAAGTAGAACACCGTGAAACTTACAAAAAGCAGACTGGTGGTCGTGGAAAATTTGCTGACATTAAGGTGGTAATTGAGCCAGCTGAAGAAGGTAAAGAAGGTTTAACATTTGTGAATGCCATTAAAGGTGGTAACGTTCCTAGAGAATACATTCCTAATGTTGAAAAAGGGTTTAAAGATGCTATGAAGAATGGTCCTTTAGCGAACTACACTGTAGATAGCTTAAAAGTAACATTGTATGACGGTTCTTTTCACGCTGTAGATTCTGATGGATTGTCTTTTGAAACTGCTGCCAAGTTAGCTTGGAGACATGCAGGTTTGCAAGCAACTCCTAAAATACTAGAACCGATGATGAAAATTGAGGTGGTAACACCTGAGGATCACATGGGAGATGTAGTAGGTGACTTGAACAAACGTAGAGGTCAAGTAGATGGTATGGATTCAAGAAATGGTGCGCAAGTGATTAAAGCTGTTGTGCCATTATCAGAAATGTTTGGTTATGTAACAACGTTACGTACACTTTCATCTGGTAGAGCTAGTTCTTCTATGGAATTCTCTCACTATGCGGCAACTCCAAATGGCGTTCAAGAAGCTGTAATTGCAGAAGCGAAAGGCAAATAAGATTAATTAAGTAGAGTTCAAAAAAATGAGCCAGAAGATTAGAATTAAATTAAAATCGTACGACCACAACCTGGTTGACAAGTCGACTGAGAAGATCGTCAAGACAGTTAAGAGTACAGGCGCTGTGGTTAATGGACCAATTCCATTACCTACAAACAAGCGTATTTTTACTGTTCTGCGTTCACCTCACGTAAATAAGAAATCGAGAGAGCAATTTGAGTTAAGTTCTTACAAGAGATTGTTAGATATATACTCTTCTTCTTCAAAGACAATTGATGCTTTGATGAAGTTAGAATTGCCTTCAGGGGTTGAGGTTGAAATTAAAGTGTAATTAGCAATAATTAAAAGGACAAGAAGATATGCCTGGATTAATAGGTAAAAAAATCGGAATGACCAGCATCTACAGTCCTGAGGGAAAAAACTTTCCATGTACCGTTATACAAGCGGGCCCATGTGTAGTTACTCAGGTGAAAACTGAAGAGGTCGATGGTTACAGCGCAGTTCAAATGGGTTTTGGCGATGTGAAAGAAAGCAGAGCAACAAAAGCCGAATTAGGACACGCTAAAAAAGCAGGAACAGGAGCTAAGAGCGAAACTGTAGAGTTTCGTTTCGATGGCGAAATTAATCTTGGAGATACATTATCTGTAGATATGTTTAACGAAGGCGAATTCGTAGATATAGCTGGAACATCTAAAGGTAAAGGTTTTCAAGGTGTTGTTAAACGTCACAATTTCCGTGGTGTAGGACAAGCAACGCACGGTCAGCATAACCGATTAAGAGCCCCAGGTTCTATTGGTGCTGGTTCAGATCCATCACGTGTATTTAAAGGCATGCGAATGGCTGGAAGAATGGGTGGTGATACAGTAAAGGTTCAAAACTTAAGAGTTTTGAAAATCGATACTGACAAGAACTTGCTTATAATTAAAGGTTCTATTCCTGGAGCAAAAAACTCAACTGTAATAATCGAGAAGTAATGGAATTAGCAGTAGTAAACGCACAAGGAAAAGAAACGGGTAGAAAAGTTTCATTAAGCAAAGGCATTTTTGGTATTGAGCCAAATGAGCATTCTATTTACCTGGATATAAAACAGCATCTTGCTAATTCTAGACAAGGTACTCATAAGGCAAAGGAAAGAGCTGATATTAATAGAACGACCAAAAAGCATCACAAGCAAAAAGGTACTGGTGGCGCTCGTTATGGTTCTTTAAAAGGACCATTACATAGAGGTGGTGGTACAGCTTTCGGACCTGAGCCAAGAGATTATTCTTTTAAGTTGAATAAGAAACTTAAGCAATTGGCCAGAAAATCAGCTTTAAGCCTGAAGGCTAAGAATAATGAGATTTTAGTGTTGGAAAACATTGAAATGGCAGCCCCAAAAACGAAAGATTTTATAGCAATGATGTCCGCTTTGGGCACATCTAATAAAAAATCTTTGATAGTTGTTGGGGACTCAAATAAAAGTCTATATTTGGCATCCCGCAACGTAAAGGGGGCAAATGTTGTAACTACCTCAGAATTAAACACTTATAAAATCATGAATGCAAATTCAGTAGTGTTGACAGAGGGTTCGTTAGAGAAAATTGAAACTGTATTAAGTTAAGAGATATGGATATTTTAATCAGGCCGATAATAACAGAGAAAGCCACAATGGATAGCGAGGATAATAACCGCTTTACATTTGTAGTGGACAGACGCGCCAATAAGTTAGAGATTAAAAAAGCTGTTGAGCAATTTTACGGAATCAATGTTGAGAAAGTAAGAACTCTTATTATGCCTAACAAAACGAGCGTTAAGTACACCAAAGCCGGAATGGTAGAAGGTGGAAAGGGAGCTTACAAGAAGGCTATCGTAGAAGTACGTAGTGGAGAAACAATTGATCTGTATAGCAATATTTAAGTCATGGGTGTAAGAAAATTAAAACCAATGACTCCGGGTCAGCGCTTCAAAGTAGATAACGACTATGCTGCCGTTACTACTGCTAAGCCTGAGAAAAGCCTTTTGGCTCCTAAGAGAAGATCTGGAGGTAGAAATAATACTGGTAAAATGACTATGCGCTACATCGGTGGTGGTCACAAACAGCAGTATCGTATTATAGATTTTAAGAGAGATAAGGATGGTATTCCTGCCACTGTTAAGTCTATAGAGTATGATCCAAATCGTACAGCTTTTATTGCATTGTTGCATTATGCTGATGGCGAAAAGAGATATATCATAGCACAAAGTGGTTTGAAAGTTGACCAGAAAATAATGTCTGGAAAAACTTCAACACCTGATGTTGGTAATACAATGTTACTTTCTGATATTCCAATGGGTACTGTAGTTAGTTGTATTGAAATGAGACCTGGTCAGGGTGCGGTTATCGCAAGATCTGCTGGTTCATTCGCTCAACTTGTTGCAAGAGATGGCAAGTTCGCTATTCTTAAAATGCCTTCTGGTGAAGTTAGAATGATATTGGTTACTTGTAAAGCTACAATTGGAGTTGTTTCTAACTCTGACCACGCTTTGGAAGTTGCTGGTAAGGCTGGAAAGAGCCGTTGGTTAGGTAGAAGACCTCATACTAGAGGTGTGGCTATGAACCCTGTCGATCACCCAATGGGTGGTGGTGAAGGTCGTTCATCAGGTGGTCACCCTAGATCTAGAACAGGTTTACCTGCTAAAGGTTTCAAAACCCGTCATAAAAAGAAAGCGTCTAACAGATATATCATAGAAAAACGTAAGTAAGATGGCTCGTTCACTAAAAAAAGGTCCGTTTATCCACTATAAGTTGGAAAACAAAGTTATGGCCAACGTAGATGCTGGAAAGAAGACTGTGATCAAAACTTGGTCACGTGCTTCAATGATTTCTCCAGATTTTGTTGGACAGACGATTGCGGTACATAATGGAAAAACTTTTGTTCCTGTTTTTGTAACAGAAAACATGGTTGGTCATAAGTTAGGAGAGTTTTCTCCAACAAGAAACTTTAGAGGCCACGGTGGGAACAGAAAGATAAAGGAAAAAGATAATTCGATCTGAATCATGGGTTCTAGAAAACATAACAGAGCGGAAGTTATAAAAGAAGCGAGAAAAAGCCAAGCGTTAGCGAAGCTTAGAAATTGCCCTACTTCCCCGAGAAAGATGCGCTTAGTTGCGGATCAGATCAGAGGAGTTGAAGTAGAAAAGGCTTTGTTTATTCTTAAGCATAGCCCGAAGGACGCTTCAAGTAAGATGGAGACATTACTCCTTTCTGCTTTGGCTAACTGGCAAACGAAAAATGAAGGTGGCCGCATGGAAGATGCAGGTCTAGTGGTAAAGGAAGTGTCTGTTGATTCAGCAAAAATGCTTAAAAGAATTCAGCCAGCTCCTCAGGGACGTGCGCACAGAATTCGTAAGCGTTCGAATCACGTGACTATTCTAGTAGCAAGTAAAGAAGACTAAAAAGTAAAAGAATGGGACAAAAAACCAATCCGATTGGGAATAGATTAGGGTTCATCAGAGGATGGGACTCTAATTGGTTTGGTGGCCGTAATTACGGAGACAAGATTGCAGAAGATGCTAAAATCCGTAAATACTTATACGCACGTTTATCAAAAGCTAGTGTTTCAAGAATTATAATTGAAAGAACACTAAAGCTTGTTACAGTTACTATTACAACTGCTCGTCCAGGTATTATTATCGGTCGTGGCGGTTCTGAAGTAGACAAGTTAAAAGAAGAGTTGAAAAAAGTTACTTCTAAAGAAGTTCAGATCAACATCTTCGAGATTAAGCGTCCGGAATTAGATGCACGTTTAGTTGGTGACGGTATTGCTCGCCAAATTGAAGGTCGTATTTCTTTTAGACGTGCAATCAAGATGGCTATTGCTGCATCTATGCGAATGGGAGCTGAAGGAATTAAAGTTCAGATTTCTGGTCGTTTGAATGGTGCTGAAATGGCACGTTCAGAGATGTACAAAGACGGACGTACTCCATTACACACATTTAGAGCTGATATTGATTATCATATCTCTGAAGCACAAACTACTTATGGAAAAATAGGTATCAAAGTGTGGATAATGAAGGGCGAAGTTTACGGAAAACGTGACTTGTCAAACATTTTAGGAGCATCTCCTAAAAAGGGTGGACCGCAAAGAGGTGGATCTCCAAGAGGAGGAGCACCAGGAAATAGAAGAAAAAGAAACTAAGGTAAAACGGTTTAGATATGTTACAGCCGAAAAGGACCAAGCACAGAAAAGTATTCAAAGGACGTATGAAAGGTGATTCTCAAAGAGGAGCAACCTTGGCCTTCGGAAGCTATGGTATCAAAACGCTAGAAAGTCATTGGATTACAGCTAGACAAATTGAGGCCGCACGTATTGCTGCTACTCGCTACATGAAGAGGGAAGGTCAATTGTGGATTAGAATATTTCCAGACAAGCCAATTACTAAAAAACCTTTAGAGGTTCGTATGGGTAAAGGTAAAGGGTCTGTAGAATATTATGCTGCAGTTGTTAATCCAGGTCGTATGTTGTTTGAAATGGATGGAGTTCCTTTTGAAGTTGCAAAAGAGGCGTTACGTCTTGCAGCGCAAAAGTTACCGGTAAAAACTAAGTTTATCATTCGTAGAGACCTTGTAGAGGCTTAAATTTAAGTATGATGAAGTATTCGGAAATTAAAGAATTGACAACTCAAGAGTTGAAAGACAGATTGGTAGAAGAGAAAATGAACTTGAGAAAATCAAGGATGACTCACGCTATCTCTCCTTTGGAAAACCCATTGAGTATCAGAGAAACGCGCAAAGGTGTTGCTCGTATAAATTTTGAACTACGCAACCGCGAAATTGAAGGCTAGGCCTGAATAAAAAGTTTGCCTCATGGAGATCAAAAGAAATTTAAGAAAAGAGAGAATCGGTGTTATCACTAGTAACAAGATGGACAAGTCAGTTGTTGTATCTGTATCTAGAAGAGTAAAACACCCTAAGTATGGTAAGTTTTTAACCTTTACTAAGAAGTTTCACGCACATGACGAAGAAAACTCGTGTAATCCTGGCGATACCGTTAAGATTATGGAGACTCGTCCTTTGAGTAAGACCAAAAAGTGGAGAGTAGTAGAAATCATAGAAAGAGCTAAGTAACAATGATACAACAGGAATCTAGATTAAAGGTAGCTGACAATACTGGTGCAAAAACAGTTCTTTGCATTAGAGTGTTGGGAGGTACGAAAAGAAGATACGCTTCTGTAGGTGATAAAATTGTTGTTACTGTAAAAGAAGCTACACCGTCAGGAAGTACTAAAAGTGGTACTGTTTCTACAGCTGTAGTGGTAAGAGTTAAAAAGGAAGTACGTAGAGCGGATGGGTCTTATATAAGATTCGATGACAATGCATGTGTGTTGTTAAATCCAACTGGTGAAATGAAGGGTACTCGTGTATTCGGACCAGTAGCTAGAGAGTTACGTGATAAGCAGTATATGAAAATTGTATCGTTAGCACCAGAAGTGCTTTAAGCGATAAGATGAAAATTACAATGGCAAAATTTCATATTAAAAAAGGAGATACCGTAATGGTGATGGCAGGAGAGTCCAAAGGACAATCAGGTCGTATAATCAGAATGATTCCTAAACAACACAGAGCGGTTGTTGAGGGCCTGAACATGGTATCAAAACACCAGAAGCCTAGTGCTTCAAGTCCACAAGGAGGCATCATGGAAATGGAAGCACCCTTGCATGTATCTAACTTGATGATTGTTGATCCAAAAGACAACAAACCAACAAGGATAGGTCGCAGAATGGAAGGTGACAAGTTAGTTCGCTACGCAAAGAAATCAGGAGAAATTCTTAAGTAAGATGGCTGATCCAAGATTAAAAGTAAAGTACAAAGAGGAAATCATTCCTACGTTAACGAAAGAATTCGGTTACAAAAATGTAATGCAAGTTCCTCGTTTAATGAAAATTAACCTGAGTCAAGGTTTAGGTGCAGCGGTTGCTGATAAGAAATTGGTAGAGAATGCCACGAACGAGATGACGACAATTGCTGGTCAAAAAGCAGTTAACACGAAATCTAAAAAGGATATCTCTAATTTCAAATTGAGAAAAGGGATGCCGATTGGAGTGAAAGTTACTCTAAGAGGTGAGAAGATGTTCGAATTTTTGGACAGACTTATCTCAGCTTCTTTACCTAGAATCCGTGATTTTAGAGGTATTAAGAACAGCGGTTTTGATGGAAGAGGTAACTACACGTTAGGTATCACTGAACAAATCATTTTCCCTGAGATTGATATTGACAAAATCAATAAGATTACAGGAATGGATATAACTTTCGTTACCAGTGCAGACACTGATAAAGAAGCGAAAGCATTGTTAACTCAGTACGGTTTACCGTTCCAAAAATAAAAGGAGATGGCAAAAGAGTCAATGAAAGCTCGCGAAGTAAAACGCGAAAACACGGTAAAGAAGTTTGCAGATAAGCGCGCAGCGCTTAAAGAAGCAGGAGATTACGAAGGTTTACAAAAGTTGCCTAAGAATGCTTCACCAATCCGTATGCACAACCGTTGTAAATTAACGGGAAGACCTAAAGGTTATATGCGACAGTTTGGCCTATCTAGAGTAACATTTAGAGAGATGGCTTTGAACGGTCTTATACCCGGAGTTAAAAAGTCTAGTTGGTAATTAATAATTAATAGAACAGAGATGTACTCAGATGTAATCGCAGATTTCCTTACACGTATTCGTAATGCTGTAAGTGCAAATCACAAAATCGTAGAGATTCCTGCTTCTAACTTAAAAGTAGAAATGACTAAAATCCTTATGGAGCAAGGTTATATTCTAAACTATAAGAAGGTGGAGGATTCGGCTCAAGGCACAATTAAAATTGCTTTGAAATACGATAGAAGTACAAGACAGTCTGCTATTCGCGATATACAGCGAATTAGTAAGCCTGGTTTGAGAAAATACGTTGCCGGAAGTGATGCGCCACGTATTAAAAATGGATTAGGAATCGCAATTGTTTCTACAAACAAAGGCGTAATGACAGATAAAGATGCTCGCAAGCAAAATGTTGGTGGCGAGGTTCTTTGTTTTGTTTACTAAAAAGGAAGAAAGATGTCAAGAGTAGGTAAAGCACCCATCTCTATTCCGGAAGGTATAGAAATTAAAATTGACGGAAACAAGGTTTCTGTTAAAGGTAAACTTGGTGAGTTAAGTGAAACAGTTCATTCTGATCTTTCTGTGAAAATGGAAGATGGGGTATTAACTGTTGAGCGTCCATCTGAAACTCCTAACCATAGAGCAATGCACGGTCTATACCGTTCATTAATCAATAACATGATTATTGGTGTTGCTACTGGATACAAAAAGGAATTAGAATTGGTTGGTGTTGGTTATAGAGCATCGAACCAAGGACAAATTATAGATCTTTCTTTGGGATATTCTCATAACATT
>Ga0102906_1000736_pt1 | contig 11299 bp, 12 predicted proteins | sample Colrivmet1556A02_FD_78498 | JGI IMG/M metagenome (GOLD analysis project Ga0102906, IMG submission 78498) | Estuarine microbial communities from the Columbia River estuary - metaG 1556A-02 | ecosystem: Environmental > Aquatic > Marine > Intertidal zone > Estuary | place: USA: Columbia River... | reverse complement strand
GCTTCTTCAATGGCTAGCTCAACTTGTTTGTCAATTTCGGCTTCAAACACATCGTCACTTCCAAGAACATATCCGCCCGTATCAATTAACGAAAACTCTTTACCATTCCAATCACTCTTACCATAATGACGGTCACGAGTTACTCCACTCACGGCATCTACAATGGCTTCTCGCCTTTGAATCAACCGATTAAAAAAGGTAGATTTCCCTACATTTGGACGTCCAACTATCGCTACAATATTGCTCATATGCTTATAAAATTGCTGCAAAAATAGGAAATATCCTTTTGGTAAGCTGTTTTTTATGAAAGTTTAAAACTATATAGGCGGAAATGATTTACTTTATAAGTTTCATAGCTAAGTGAAGACAGAAATTTGGCCTTTAATTATTTTGAATCTAGAGAAACACTTAACGAATAAAGCCTGTGTGTTTTATTCTTTTATGAATTATTATACCCAAAACGCTTCAGTTGATTTTGGCTAGAACGCCAATTTTTATTGACTTTGACGTACAATTCTAAGTGAACTTGCTTGCCAAAAAACTTCTCTAAATCTTTTCGAGCTTCAACTCCGACCCTTTTTAGAGCCGATCCTTTGTGGCCTATAATAATTCCTTTTTGCGTTTCGCGTTCTACCATAATCACAGAACGCATGCGAATAATATCTTCCTCTTCAAAAAACTCTTCTGTGACTACCTCAACTGCATACGGAATTTCTTTTTTATAATGCATCAAAATCTTTTCACGAATTTTTTCATTTACAAAAAACCGTTCTGGCTTGTCTGTCAATTGATCTTTTGGATAATAGGCGGGTGATTCTGGTAATAACTCCAAAATACGGTCAAACACATTTTTCACATTAAAGCCTTCCAATGCTGAGATCGCAATAAATTCTGCATTCGGTACTTTTTGTTGCCACAATTGAGCTTGTGCTTCCAATTGTTCTTGGTTAGAAGTATCAATTTTATTTAATAATAATAATACGGGTTTCTTGGAGGTTGTAATTTTATTGAAAAAGGCTTCGTCTTTCAACTCTTTTTCTCCAATTTCTACCATATAAATCAAAATATCGGCATCCTCAAAGGCAGATTTTACGAAGTCCATCATAGAACTTTGTAGCTCGTAGGCGGGTTTAATGATGCCTGGGGTATCCGAAAGAATCACCTGAAAATCATCGCCATTCACAATCCCTAAAATTCGGTGGCGTGTCGTTTGTGCCTTAGACGTAATAATGGATAATTTTTCACCTACAAAGGCATTCATCAATGTTGATTTTCCTACGTTTGGGTTTCCGATGATATTAACAAAACCTGCTTTGTGCATTTACTTTTAAATTTTCACAAAGTTACAACCTTCCTTTTAGACTATCTAAGAATTAAATACTTAAGAACGGCTGTGGGTGTCATGCATAAACTCTTCTGCTTTTTCCACCATAGCACTACTGCCACAAATAAAAGGTACGCGTTGATGTAGTTCTGTTGGCGCTATATCAAGAATTCGAGTTGTACCATCACTTGCTTTACCAGCAGCTTGTTCTGCAAGGAATGCCATAGGATTGCACTCGTAAAGCAATCGTAATTTACCGTTTGGATTTTTGGAACTTGTAGGATATAAATAAATACCCCCTTTTATCATATTTCGATGAAAATCGGACACTAGCGAGCCAATATAGCGAGAAGTATAAGGTCGATCTCCTTCTTCCATTTGACAGTATTTAATGTAATTTTTGATTCCTTTTGGAAAATGAATATAGTTTCCTTCATTCACAGAGTAAATAGTACCATGTTCTGGAAACTGCATTTGAGGATGTGACAGATAAAACGTCCCGATTGCGGGGTTTAGGGTAAACCCATTAACACCATCACCAGTGGTATACACCAACATGGTAGAGGTGCCGTAAATAATATACCCAGCTGCCACTTGTTCACTGCCTTTTTGTAAAAAATCTTTTTCTTGAACAGGCGTTCCTACGGGCGTTAAACGTCTGTAAATTGAAAAAATTGTTCCCACAGAAACATTCACATCAATATTTGACGATCCATCTAAAGGGTCCATAAGTACTATATATTTATTTTGATGGTTTTGATCGTTACTATTAATTGCGATAAAACTATCTTCTTCTTCACTTGCAATGCCACAAACTATATTTCGATTGACAAGTGTTTGAATAAATTTTTCGTTAGCATAAATATCTAATTTTTGTTGATCCTCTCCTTGTATATTGGTATCACCTGCTGTTCCTAAAATATCCACTAAACCGGCTTTATTTACTTCATAATTGACCACTTTAGCAGCCAGTCGGATAGAATTGATGAGTCGTGATAATTCGCCAGAAGTGTATTTAAAAGACGATTGGTGTTCGATGATAAATTCACCTAAAGTTTGGTGTTTTTGGGACATTTTGAGTCTATTTTTTACAAATATCTAAATTTTTAGACAACTACAACGTTTTCGTGGCTATTTTATTAGAGAAATATAAAACGCTTTTGAGTATCTTTGATTTCCAAACACAGACTATGAATTATCTAATCAGAAAAGCTGTCAAAAGCGATATGGGACAAGTTTTAAACTTGATTACCGAACTTGCCATTTTTGAAAAAGAACCGAATGCCGTTGAAATTACAGAAGCAAACTTAGTTGCCAAAGGATTTGGGGACAACACCGAGTTTGACTGTTTTGTTGCGGAATCAGATCAAAAAGTTGTAGGTATTGCTTTGGTTTACACTCGGTTTTCGACATGGAAAGGCACTGTACTACACTTGGAGGATTTGATTGTTTCAGAAAGTGTAAGGGGTCACGGAATTGGATCTGCACTTTTGGATCAGGTAGTTCTTCACGCAGCAAATAAAGGAGTCAAACGTGTGTGTTGGGAAGTCATTGACTGGAATGCTCCTGCGATTGAATTTTATGAACGTAAGGGTGCTAATGTAATGCGAGATTGGAATGTCGTACAATTAGACGAACAAGGAATCAAAAACTATATCTCAAAACTAAACTGATGCAGATATTTAAATTTGGCGGGGCTTCTGTTAAGGACGCCGAAGGTGTAAAAAATTTAGTCCATGTATTAAGAACGGTTGGCTACAATAATACGCTCATTGTAGTTTCTGCGATGGGAAAAACGACCAATGCAATGGAAACGGTGATTTTAAACTATTTTGATGCCAAACACCAACTGCAAAGTTCATTACAGGAAGTTAAAAAATATCACAACAACATTCTCCTTGATTTATTTGATAACGAACAACACCAAGTATTTAAAATAATTGATGAATTATTTCAAGAGATTGTTCAGTTTTTTGAACATAACAAATCGCCCAACTACAATTTTGTTTACGACCAAGTCATTGGATTTGGAGAATTAATATCTACTACAATTATCAGCCATTATATAAACGAAATTGGCATCACAAATACTTGGCTAGATGTAAGAGATTTTATTAAGACGGATGATTATTATAGAGATGCCAAAGTGCATTGGAACCAAACGCAAGAGTTGATTTCAACCCGTGTGGACAACTCAAAATTAAACATCACTCAAGGATTTCTTGGAAGCGACTCTAACAACTTCACAACAAGTCTAGGGCGTGAAGGGAGTGATTATACTGCGGCAGTGTTTGCTTTTTGTTTAAACGCAAATACAGTAACTATTTGGAAAGATGTCCCCGGCGTGCTCAATGCGGATCCTCGCTATTTTGAGAATGCAGAACTATTGCATCAAATATCATATACAGAAGCCATTGAGCTTTCATATTACGGTGCGACTGTAATTCACCCAAAAACACTTCAACCCTTACAACGCAAAGAAATTCCTTTGCATGTCAAATCCTTTTTAAACCCAGAAAACGAAGGAACTAAGGTAGGAAAAGACCTATCTCTGAACCCAAAAGTTCCTTGCTATATTTTAAAACAAAATCAGGTTTTAATCTCACTTTCATCGCTGGATTTTTCATACGTTGTCGAAGATAATATTAGTCACATTTTTAGTTTATTGCACGATTACAAAATGAAAGTCAGTATGATACAAAATTCAGCGATTAGCTTTTCTGTGTGTATCGAAAACAACTATGACAATCTGGAACGTTTATTATTACATTTAAAAGCAAAGTATAAAGTAACGGCACACAAGGCGGTTAAACTCTATACTATCAGGCATTATGACCAACAAGCGATCCAAGATTTAGAAGCCGAAAAAGAAATTCTTTTGAAACAAATCACACCCGAAATCGTACAGATTATAACTCAGTAATCAACCATTTAATTCTGAAATGATTAAGCTTAAATAAGACCCCAGAACTATGAGCATCGTAACCTCAAAAGAAATTGCGAAAACAATCAAAGTTGATAAATATGGATTTATCGGTACTTTTATTGGCTGGATTTTAATGAAAATATTAAAAATTTCTACAATTAACAAAATCTATAATCGGAACAAACACAAAAGAGATGTTGATTTTTTAAATGGTCTTTTAAACGATTTTCAAATCCGATTTGAAATTCCAGAAGAGGATTTAAAACGACTCCCAAAAGATGGTGCCTACATCACCGTTTCAAACCATCCTCTGGGTGGAATAGACGGCATTTTATTATTAAAATTAATGCTTGAACAGCGCAATGATTTTAAAATTATAGCAAATTTTTTATTGCACCGCATTGAGCCTTTAGTACCGTTCATTATGCCTGTGAATCCATTTGAAGATCACAAAGACGCAAAATCAAGTATCGCTGGATTTAAGAACTCTTTATTGCATTTAAAAAATGGACACCCCTTAGGAGTATTTCCAGCAGGTGAAGTTTCTACCTACAAAGATGGAAAACTGGTCGTTGATAAACCTTGGGAACCTGCTGCCATGAAACTGATTCAACGTGCCGAAGTCCCTATTGTTCCTATTTATTTTCACGCCAAAAACAGTCGGTTATTTTACCGATTATCAAAACTGAGTGACTCCCTTAGAACTGCCAAACTTCCCTCGGAATTGTTAACTCAAAAGAAACGAGTAATTAAGGTAAGAATTGGCAAACCGATTCGTGTAAAAGATCAAAAAGAGCACACTACTTTAGAAGGGTTTTCTGACTTTGTGAGGCGAAAAACGTATATGCTTTCGAACACTTTTGAAAAGACTAAAATATTGACTAATATTTCATCGAGTTTGAAAGTAACCAAGTCACCAAAGAAAATTGTGACACCCACACCAACAGAAATTATGTGTGCAGAAATTGAGAGCTTGAAATCCGAAGATCATCGTCTTTTAACAAGTAAAAACTACGAAGTCTATTTGGCTCCCGCAGCTAAAATGCCAAACATCTTACACGAAATTGGACGCTTGCGTGAAATTACTTTTAGAGAAATTGGAGAAGGCACCAACAAAGCCATTGACTTGGATCATTTTGATGGCTATTACCACCATATGTTTTTGTGGGATGCAAATGCCAAGTGTCTTGCAGGGGCTTACCGAATGGGCTTAGGAAGTGAGATTTTTAAAACCAAAGGTATTGATGGGTTTTACTTACAAGATTTATTTCGTTTTGAACCTGAGCTCCACACCATGATGAGTCAATCTATTGAGTTGGGGCGCGCCTTTATCATTAAAAGCTATCAACAAAAACCAATGCCATTATTCTTGCTCTGGAAAGGAATTGTACACACAACCCTGCGTTTTCCAGAACATAACTATTTAATTGGTGGCGTGAGTATCAGTAATCAGTTTTCAAATTTTTCTAAATCCTTGATGATTGAGTTTATGAAATCACATTATTACGACCCCTATTTGGCGCAATACATCCACCCAAAGAAAGCGTTTAAAGTAAAGCTTAAAGATGCTGATAAAGATTTTGTCTTTGATGCTACAGAAGCCGACTTGAATAAGTTCGATAAAATTATTGATGAAATTGAGCCCGGTGCCTTACGACTGCCGGTGCTGCTCAAAAAGTACATCAAACAGAATGCACGCTTGATTGCTTTTAATGTAGATCCCCTTTTTAATAATGCTGTGGATGGACTGATGTACATTCGTATAGCTGACCTTCCAGATAGCACGGTACGTCCTGTGATGGAAGAATTTCAAGCAGAGTTGGAGCGCAAATATGGCCCCAACAAAGAGGAAGAATAATTGTCTTGTAGATGATTTAACCTACATTTAATCTTACAAAATGCAACCACAAATGGGAATCGTTATTTTAAAACCGTTCCGCCACAAATGCGTTCATATAATCTTTAATCTCTGTACGTGCTTTTAGGAATGCAGCGTGCTTTTCTTGGTCTGTTCCAACCAGTTTTGACGGGTCAAAGAAATCGTGATGCAAACGTACAGCATTTGGACTGGCGATAAATGGACAGTTTTCTTTCGCATGGTCACAAACGGTGATGATAAAATCAAAATCAACATCTGCATATTCATCCACATGATTAGAGGTATGCTGCGAAATATCAATTCCATCTTCTTTCATAATAGCAGCAGCACCAGGATTGATTCCGTGCGTTTCTATGCCAGCACTATAAATAGTAGCTTGGTTTGCTGCAAATTGATTTAAATAGCCGTGCGCCATCTGACTACGACACGAGTTTCCTGTACAAAGGACTAATATATTTTTCATGTAATTTTATTTTTCAAACGCACTATCTATCGGTTCCCATAGCTCAATCTTATTCCCTTCAGGGTCTAATATCCAAGCAAATTTACCATATTCAAACGTTTGCATATCGCCCACAATAGTAACACCTTCTGACTTAAGAACGGTTATCAAATTGTTAAGATTTTCAACTCTGAAATTAACCATAAAAGGTTGCTTACTGGGTTCAAAATAGGTGGTATCATCCTTAAAAGGCGACCATTGTGTGGAGGCTTTATTGCCGTCTTGATCGTTCCACCAAAAGGTACAGCCATAGTCATCTACGGGCAAACCTAAGTGTTTGCCATACCATTGTTTTGTAGCTTTGGAATCTTTAGTTTTAAAAAAGATTCCACCAAGTCCTGTCACACGCTTTTTCATATTTATTTATGTTTTGATTTGAGATTCATAAATAGCAATCCATTCGTTGACCGATAATTTAGCCGCCAATTGTCCAATGAGTGCATAAGGAATCGCATCCATTTTTTTGAAACGCACACAACTTTTCCCCATGTCTAGTTTTGCCGTAGTATGCTTCGGATATTCCGTTACAAACCATTCCAAGATTTCTTTTTTTGCATACATTCCTGAATGGTAAACTGCAATAAAATTTTTCTGAGACGCTAAATTCATAAACGGCAATGGGAGTTTTGAATTGCAATGGTAGCCTTCGGGGTAGATCGTAAATGGCACCACATAGCCTAACATTCCATAATTGATACATTCTTGAAATTTGGGGTCTAAGTGATCCAAAATAGTTTGTCTTAACTTTTGAATAGGTGCTTTTCGGTCTTCAGGTAATTGAGCAATGTATTCTGATGGTGTGTGTGCAGTAGAGTTCATAATTCAGAGGGTTTGAGGGCTCTAAATTTAATGAAAATAATTGACTATTTTATCAACGATGGTTTGCGCTAATTTTCGGTGACTCTCTACGGTCCACCCTGCAACATGTGGAGATAACATCACATTATCTGCTTTTAGTAAATAGTTCAAAGCGGGTGGAGGTGTGTTTGAGAACAGATTTTCAAATGATGATTTTTCATATTCTAGCACATCCAACCCCGCACCTAAAACAGTTTTAGACTCCAACGCAGCTACTAAATCTTCGGTGACCACACAACTGCCTCTGGCTGTATTGAGAAGCCAAAACGGTTGTTTAAACTGACTGATAAAGTTAGCGTCAATCATTTGGTATGTCTGTTTCGTATGCGGAACATGAAGGCTTAATATTTGTGCTTTTTCTTGAAGTGTTTCTAAAGATACTTGTTGCGCATTTTCATCGCCAACATTGGGTTTTAGGTCGTAACAAAGCACCTCTACTTCAAAACCGCGAAGTTTTTTAGCAAATGCTTTGCCCATATGTCCATAGCCAATAATTCCTATCGTTTTTCCATCGAGTTCAAGTCCACGGTTGGATTCGCGTTGCCAACGGCCTTCCCGAACTTCGAGATCTGCGGAATGCAATTTATTGAACAACGCTAACAACATGCCAAGCGCATGTTCTCCAACAGCATTTTGATTGCCTTCGGGGGCGGCTATTAATTGAATCCCTTTGGTCTGGGCGTATTCTGTATCAATATTTTCCAATCCAGCACCTACTCGACCTATAAACTTAAGGTTGATAGCTTTGTCTAAGAAAGCTGCATCAATACGAAACCGACTTCTTATAATGAGCCCATCATAGATGTGAATTTTAGATTCGATAGCTTCTTTTGAACTGGAAAAATCTTCATGATTCGTATGTCCTAAGGCTGCTAACTGCTCTATCAGTAAAGGATGATTGGAGTCGAGATGTAAAACGTTCATCTTAAATATTTAGGATGAGTTTTGCAATTGAAAAGTAAATCAATATTCCAAAAATATCATTGCTTGTAGTGATAAAGGGTCCGGTTGCAATGGCTGGATCAATGCCTTTTTTGTGAAGAAATAATGGAATAAATGTTCCTATAATTCCAGCAACAATAATCACAACTACTAGCGATGATGAAATTGCTAAAGCAGTCCGCACATCTTGTTTCCAAATCCATACAAATACGAATAAAAACAAGGCTAAAATAATTCCATTGAGAGCTGCTAAAAACATTTCTTTTATCAGGCGGTTATTGACACTTCCGCGTACTTCGTCATTGGCCAAACCTTGCACAATAATTGCAGAGGATTGAACGCCTACATTGCCAGCCATTGCTGCAATTAATGGGGTAAATAATAAGATCAAAGGAAAATCGTCAATAATCGTTTCAAATCCACCCATAATTATAGCAGCTCCAACCCCTCCCAGAAGTCCTAAAAACAACCATGGCAATCGTGCTCGAGTCAAATCGAGAATACTATCTTCCGCATCAACATCTTGTGTAATACCAGCTGCTAGTTGGTAATCTTTCTCAGCTTCTTCAATAATGACGTCTACAATATCATCAATGGTAATACGTCCTAAAAGGGCTTTATCATCATCGATAACAGGGATGGCTTCTAAATCATATTTTGCCATTAATTTGGCAACTTCTTCGGCATCTTCGTTCACATGAACGGAGTCTACTTTTGGGATATAAATATCTTTAATTTTAGTTTCATTATTAGCAATCAAAAGATCTTTTAACGATAAACGTCCAATGAGTTTTTCGTCTTTGGTAACCACATAAATCGAATGTACACGCTTTACATCTTTGGCTTGGGCTCTAATTTTTCGTAAACAGCCTGCAACCGTCCATGTTTCATACACTTTTACAAGTTCTTTTGCCATCAATCCACCTGCGGTGTCTTCATCATAATTCAAAAGTTCTTGAATGTCTGCAACCAGCTCCTTATCGTCCATTTGGGCGATTACTTTTTGCTTACGCTCTGGAGATAAATCGGCTAATAAATCGGCAGCATCATCAGAATCAAGCTCTTGGACTTCCTCAGCAATTTCTTTTACAGAAAGGTTTTGCAATACTTTTTCACGCACATCATCTTCCAACTCTGCTAAGATATCGGCAGTTGTTTCGCTATCTAATAGTTTAATGATATAGGTAGCTTGATCTAGATTTAGATCATCTAAAATTTCAGCAATATCTGCATAATGCACATCTTGTAATTGGCCCAAGATGGCTTTATCGTCCTTAGAATCAATGAATCCATTAAGGGCATCGATTAAGGCCTCGGTGATCTCAAAAGGGATGTGTTCCTTAGTTTTTTCCAAAATTAAATTGGTTATTGATCCGTTTCTATTGCTAATGTCAATTCTATAAATGCCTGTACACTCAGTTGTTCTGGGCGTTTGTCAAAGATAGTATTTGCTTTTAAATTATCCGATAAATTAAAGGTTTTTAAGCTATTTCTCAATGTTTTTCGACGTTGTTGAAAGGCAGATTTAACAACTCTAAAAAATAATTTTTCATCACAAGGTAACGAATAATCCGCTTTCCTAGTAAGACGCAAAACTCCGGATTCCACTTTTGGTGGCGGGATAAATACAGACGGAGGTACCGTAAATAAATAATCTGCTTCGTAAAATGCTTGAACTAAGACCGATAATATGCCATACACTTTACTGCCTTCTTTTTCGCAAATGCGCTGTGCGACTTCTTTTTGAAACATTCCTGAAAACTCTGGAATTTGGGCTCTGTTTTCTAAAGCTTTAAACACTATTTGGGTAGAAATATTGTAAGGGAAATTACCTATAATAGCAAAGGATTTGTTTTCAAAAGCTTCACTAAAATCGTACTTTAAAACATCTTTTTGAATAATTCGAGGGGCTAAATTTAAGAAGTTGGCTTGCAAATATTCTACAGATTCTTCATCAATTTCAATGACATGAGTTGTAATCGGTTTTTCTAGAATGTACTTGGTCAAAACACCCATTCCAGGTCCAATTTCCAAAACATCGGTATAGCCTTTCAAGGTTAAAGTGTCCGCAATTTGTTTCGCGATCATTTCATCATTCAAAAAATGTTGTCCTAAGTATTTTTTTGCTTTTACCGTCATTTAGTGTGCATTTACAGTATATTCATCTATCCATTCTAACTCCGTTCTAAAAGCTAACATTTTGTCACCAAATTTCTGTAATCCTTCCGCTTGAATATCAGCCGCATGCAGTTTGTGATAGGATTCCAATGCCTCTTTTGAGTGGGCTAAATACTGTATGGAATAGGTCAACCCACCCATGGATTCTTCTACTAGAACTTTTGTAAATGTTGCTCTTTTAAACAAACCCGTTGCCAATACTTTTGGAATGTGTTGTTGGATCCATAGCAACCATTCGTCATGAATAGTGTCTGCTATATTGGCGGTTACGTTATAAATTATCATTGGTTGATTTGATCTAATTAATTGATAGTATCCCCTCTTAATATGCGGTATTGCTTTCTTGCCTTCACAAAATGAATACTGTCTTCGTGGTTAAAGATAATGGTTTCATAATTAAGTTTTGCTTTCTCTATTTGGAGGAGTTTTGTTCTGTACAGTTCTGCTAGATAAAAATAAGCATCGTCTACCAAAATATCGTCTTTATAATCTGCTATAATTTGCAAGTAATTGGCTTCAGCTTTGGTAAACTGATTTTGAGATTCATATAATTGCGCTTGCACCAATAAGGTTTGATCAATGATAGGATCTGTTTTATGATTTTCAAGTATGGAATCTAAAACTGTGAGGGCTTCCGTTGATTTTTTTTGAATACTTAATAATTCTGCTTTGGCATACAGCTTTAATGCG
>Ga0102906_1000704_pt1 | contig 11564 bp, 9 predicted proteins | sample Colrivmet1556A02_FD_78498 | JGI IMG/M metagenome (GOLD analysis project Ga0102906, IMG submission 78498) | Estuarine microbial communities from the Columbia River estuary - metaG 1556A-02 | ecosystem: Environmental > Aquatic > Marine > Intertidal zone > Estuary | place: USA: Columbia River... | reverse complement strand
TCATTGCTGCGTGCAATGAAGCAGCCGTCATTGTTAGACAATACGGCTATGGGCTTTCCTTCTAGTGCGGGGTTAAATACCCGTTCGCAGGAAGCGTAAAAGTTATTACAATCAACTAAGGCAAACACGCTATAAAATTAATTCGTTTGTGCGATTATTAAAGGCCTCATTTAAATAAGTTATGAAGAAAATTACGAGGCCATAGGATTTAAATACGGTTTAAATATAACATTTTTGTTATATTGCATTTTTGTTATATATTTAAGGTATGAAAAGTGGGGCCTTAATGAAGTTGATAAAAGAAGAAGGCTGGCAATTAGTACGAATAAGAGGGAGCCACCACCATTATAAACACCCTAGTAGAAGCGGTTTGGTGACTGTTCCGCATCCTAAAAAGGACATTCCCATAGGGACTGTAAAGTCTATTTTAAAACAAGCAGGAATAAAAATTAGTTAAATGAAAAAATCAACAGCATCTAAAAAGCTAATACGTGTTATTGTAGAGCGTCATGAAGACGGCACTTATTGGGGAACCACTCAAAATATCCCTGGAGTGGTAAACGCTTATGGATCTCGTTTAGAACTATTAAAATCTAACATAGAAGCAGCATTTAAAGATTATTTAGTGCTAGCTACTGAAGAAGGATATGATTGGGTTTTAGATTTTGAAAGTGGGGTTCAGTGGGAATATAAAATGAATATTCAAGCTTTTTTTGCGCTCATTCCTGAGGTAAAAATATCTGCCATAGGCAAAAAAGCAGGAATTAATGAAAGTCTAATGCGCCAATATGCTAGAGGCACAGCCGCTGTTTCAGAAGAGCGCATGAAACAGATTGAAAAGTGTATTCAAACACTAGGTAGAGAACTGTGCGCCGTTTCTTTTTAAACAATCAATGGCTGTTTGGTAAAGTAGGTATAGTCCACATAAAATAAAACCGCCGTGCAGCAAAAAGTACGGGTGTTTATGAAGAAAATGCAGGGTGGCCTGTAATGTCTGCTCCAGTAATGAGTAGGTGAATGTCGTGGGTCCCTTCATAGGTAATCACGGATTCTAAATTCATCATATGCCTCATAATAGAATATTCTCCCGTAATACCCATACCGCCCAATACTTGGCGGGCTTCTCTGGCTATTTTAATGGCCATATCTACATTGTTTCTCTTGGCCATGGAAATTTGGGCAGTAGTGGCTTTTCCTTGGTTTTTGAGTTGCCCCAAACGGAAAGCCAATAGCTGTGCCTTGGTAATTTCGGTGAGCATTTCTGCTAATTTTTTCTGCTGTAATTGGGTGGCTGCAATGGGTTTTCCGAATTGAATACGCTCTTTGGCATATCTCAATGCCGTGTCGTAACAGTCCATGGCTGCTCCAATAGCCCCCCAGGCAATACCGTAGCGGGCAGAGTCTAAACAACCTAGCGGCGCCCCTAGTCCGTCTTTTTCAGGCAGTATATTTTCTTTGGGAATTTTCACATCGCTAAAGATAAGCTCGCCGGTGGCCGATGCCCTTAAACTCCACTTATTGTGTGTCTCTGGCGTAGAAAAACCTTCCATGCCGCGTTCTACAATCACGCCTTTAATTCTTCCGGCTTCATTTTTAGCCCACACCACGGCAATGTCTGCAAATGGCGCATTTGAGATCCACATTTTAGCACCGTTTAAGAGGTAATGGTCTCCCATGTCTTTTATGTTGGTGGTCATGCCGCTCGGATTAGAGCCATGGTCTGGTTCTGTGAGACCAAAGCAACCCATCATTTCTCCTGAAGCTAATTTTGGGAGGTATTTCTGACGCTGCGCCTCATTTCCGTAAGCAAAAATAGGGTACATGACCAATGAGGATTGTACAGAGGCCGTGGAACGCACTCCAGAGTCTCCCCTTTCAATTTCTTGCATAATGAGGCCGTAACTGATCTGATCCAAACCTGCACCACCGTAATTTTCAGGAATATAGGGCCCAAATGCGCCAATTTCTGCCAATCCTTTAATGATTTCTGTGGGAAAAGTAGCTTCTTGGGCATGCTTTTCAATGATCGGACTCACGGCCCTTTTAACCCAAGCTCTAGCAGCATCTCTAACCAAGAGGTGCTCTGGGCTCAGTAAATCATCTAAGGCGTAATAGTCTGGGGCTTCAAATAGGTCTGGTTTCATAGCTTTTTTTAAAGGGCATTGTTTTTGCAAAACAAGTCCACACTTTCTAGCTTCTAAATTAACTAAAGAAATATAACATTACAACAAAGCAGTGTTACATTTTTAAATAAAAATCTTTAACCAGTTCAATATATCCTGGAGTGTATTGGTGTCTGGCAGTTTCAATGGTGAGCTCTCGGTGGAGGCAGCGGGTTTTTTCAAATCCAAAAGCCATATAAGACCTTTTAAATGGGGCGTTTTTATTTCCTTTGACGTGCATTATTTCGTGGGGAAAAAGCCCTGCTTTGGCAGCAAGCGCTATAAAATCTGTGGACTCCTTAAAGGGAAGGACCAAGGCAAAAATTCCTGCTGGGCTCAAAAGGGTTACAGCCGCTTGCACCAACAGCGGGAAAGGCATCGTACTGCTTTCCCTCGCTGCCGCCCTAGCTTGATTGTCTAAATTATTTTCAGTATAAAAAGGAGGGTTGCTCACAATAAGGTCGTAAGTCAGTGCTTCTGCTTCCTCTATGAGTTCTTCTACATGGGCGTGGTAGCAAAACAATCGGTCTGCCCAAGGCGCATTTTCAAAATTAGCCACACATTGTTCGTAGGCTTCAGGAATGAGTTCCACACCGTCTATGGTTTCTGCAAGGCTTCTTTGGGCAAGCATAAGGGCTACTACACCTGTTCCTGCCCCAATATCTAGTATGCTGTTGGGCTGGTGAGAAATAGGTGCCCAAGCACCTAATAAGACCCCGTCTGTGCCAATTTTCATAGCACATTGGTCTTGTTCAATACTAAATTCTTTGAAAATGAAAGGGGCAGACATGGTACAAAAGTACGGTATCTGGCGGTTTTTTAAGGGCGTGAACAAACTTATTTGAGGCAGTATTTTCTTCGCTTTAGAGCTATTTTCTTAGGAGTCGAGCTTATTTAAGGCTGCCTGCTGTTCTGGTTTCACTGCCGGTTTGATCCAAGAGGGCATCGCCTAATTTTAGGCGCATATCTGCAGCCAAAGATTGTATTTTGTTTACCACCTCTGGATGAAATTGCGCCACATTGGTGCGTTCGGCTTCATCTGTTGGCAGGTGGTACAATTCAATTTCCTTCATGTCAATAAAGGCGTATTGTCCAGGTAGGCCGTCTGCGCCTTGTGGCTGCCCAGCCATGGTTCTATAGCGGTGGGGAAAATACATTTTCCAATCTCCATAACGTACCCCAAAAAGTTCATTAACCCTGTAGTAAAAGAAATAGGCTTCTTGAGGGCTTTTTTGGCTTTCTCCGCTGAGTACCTGCATGACATCTTTTCCATCAATGGGATGATTGGGTAGTTTTCCACCTGTTAGTGCAGCTACAGTAGGCATAATGTCTATTCCCATAACAGGAGTGTGAACCAGGGTTCCCGCAGGAATTTTTCTAGGGTATTTCACTACAAACGGTTCCCTTTGTCCCCCTTCCCAAGCGGTACCTTTTCCTTCTCTAAAAGGTGTTGCGCTTCCTGCGTGATTGCCGTATGCGAGCCAAGGTCCGTTGTCTGAAGTAAAAATAACCATAGTGTCCTCCTCTAGTCCGTTTACTTTAAGGGCATTTAATATTTCTCCTACTGACCAATCCAATTCCATAATAACGTCTCCATATAGCCCGTTTTTGGACTTGCCTTTAAATTTTTCAGAAACATAGAGGGGTACATGAGGCTGGGGATGGGCCACATATAAAAAGAAAGGCTGGTCTTTTTTAGCGTGTATAAATGACACGGCTCTTTGGGTGAGTTGGGTAGTGAGTTGAGACTGGTCTGTGAGGGTGTCTAAAACCTGTCCATTCTCCAATAAGGGAAGCGCTTTAAAGTTAAAAACAGGGCCTTGTTGTGGGTGTAGAGGCCACATATCATTAGAGTATGGTATGCCAAAATAGTCTTCAAACCCGTGCTCATTTGGAAGAAATTCAGGAGCGTCTCCCAAATGCCATTTTCCATAAATAGCAGTAGCATAACCCGCTGCTTTAAGCATTTCTGCCATAGTGAGTTCTGCTGGGTTTAAGCCTTTTTTTGCTTCTGGCATAAAAGCGTTGTGAATACCTATTCTATTGGGATAACAGCCAGTAAGAATTCCAGCCCTAGAGGCAGAACAAACAGCTTGAGGCGCATAATATTGGGTGAGCAGCGCCCCTTCTTTGGCCATTTGGTCTAAATGGGGTGTTTCAAAATCTTTGGCACCAAAAGCGCCTAGGTCTGCATAACCTTGGTCATCTGTAAGGATTAGTATAATATTGGGGCTTTTCTCTCGATTATTAGGGGTGTTGGCTACTTCTATAGGTGCTTGTTTACAGCCCGTTAAAAAGATTAAAAAAAGCCATAAAAAGGAAAGCTGCGTTTTCATAAGTGTGAAATTGATCACTTAAAGCTACGCAATATTTTTAGATGGGCTTAGGGGTTTTAGACCAACAGCACTAGTCGGCTCCTAAATATAAGGCTACAAGTCCGTCTGGAGTGGTTACCTCTATGGTATTGTTCTCGCGATCTACCTTAGTGATAATCTGGTCTGTAATGGGAATAAGTAATTCTTTGTCTTCTTTTTTGGCAATGAATAAAGCCTGACTTACAGTGTCATTTACAGCGGTAATCTGACCAATATCGCCATGGACTTTATCTAAAAGGGTGAAGCCAATAATTTCGTGGTAATAAAATTTATTTCCAGTGAGTTTTGGAAGTAAGCTTAGGGGTAGGAAGAGTGCTGCACCCATGATCTTGTCTGCAGCAGCTTCATCTTCTACGGCCTCAAAACGGACCCTGAGGAGGCTAGACTTATGAAGGGAACATTTTTCAATAAAAAATGGAACCAGGCTGTCTCTGAGAGAGACAAATACTGATTCCATGTTTTCGTATAGGTCGGGCTCATCTGCGTCTAGCTTTATGAGTACCTCTCCTTTAAAACTGTATTTTGAAACAATTTTGCCTAAGTAGAAACAATCTTCCTTACGCATCCTTGTTTTATATTAAGCTTCTTTGGTTTCTTCACCAGCTGCTTCTTCAGCAGGCGCTTCTTCAGTAGCAACAACTTCTTCAGTAGCAACCGCTTCTTCAGCAACAACTTCTTCTGTAGCAGCAACTTCAGTAGCGGCAATTTCTGCAGCTTCAGCAGCAGCAACTTCAGCAGCAGCTTCAGCTTCTAGTGCTTGTGCGTCAGAAACACGCTTTTCATTAACAGCTTTTTCAGCAGCCAATGCTTTTGCTTTTTCTACTTCTTGCTCTTGAGTAAGACCAGAAACTTTTGCAGCAACAGCAGCATCTTTTTCAGCCACCCATGCGTTGAATTTTTCTGCTACTTGCTCTTCAGTTAAAGCACCTTTTCTAAGTCCTCCTAAAAGGTGGTGCTTTAATAAAGCGCCTTTGTAAGACAACAAACGTTTTGCAGTGTCAGAAGGCTGTGCTCCATTAGTCAACCATTTTACAGCACCATCTACATTTAAGTCAATAGTGGCTGGGTTGGTGTTAGGATTGTAGATTCCTAATTTCTCTAAAAATTTACCATCTCTTTTTGACCTTGCATCTGCAGCAACGATCCAATAAAATGGTTTTCCTTTTTTACCGTGTCTTTGTAATCTAATTTTTACTGGCATATCACATTAATTTGTAGGGTGCCCGACCCTTGGTTATTAATTCTTTTTAGTTTTCTCCATTAAGAGGGTGCAAATATACCCTTTTTTTGTGATTTGCAAACTATCTGCTTTTAAATAATTAGGCTAGGTTGGCGTTGCCCCACAATAAAGGGTTAATAACTTCTTAAAACCCTCTTTTTCTTTACGATTCCTTTTGGTTATTTTTACCGTTCCCAGGCAAATAAGCACCCAAAGAAAATCACCCAGATGTATTTAATTTTTGACACTGAAACCACCGGCTTACCCAAGAGATGGAATGCCCCCGTAACGGATACCGACAATTGGCCGCGCTGTATTCAGATTGCCTGGCAATTGCACGACGCTATGGGAAACCTCTTGGAACACCAAGATTTTTTGGTTTCGCCAGATGGCTTTGACGTACCTTTTGAGGCAGAACAAATACACGGTATTTCTACCGCGCTTGCTCAGGACCAAGGACTTCCTTTGTTAGAAGTATTGGAGCGTTTTACAGCGGCTGTAGAAAAATGTCATTTTGTGGTGGGCCAGAATGTGGGTTTTGACCTCAACATTATGGGGGCAGAATTTCACAGGGCTGGGATAGAAAACACCCTAGCTCAAAAGCCTGTGTTAGATACTTGTACGGAACAGACCGCTATGATGTGTCAAATTCCTGGAGGTAGGGGAGGTAAATTTAAGCTGCCTACCCTGACGGAACTGCACCAACATTTATTTGGCGCGCCTTTTAACGAAGCCCACAACGCTACGGCAGACGTAGAGGCTACCACACGTTGCTTTTTGGAGCTACTCCGCTTAAAGCACTATCCGCTTGAGAAGTTAGGCGCTCCTGCAGACTATTACAACCAGTATCAGGCAGCGAATTCTGAGGCTGTAGCCGGTATTGGATTGAAGCATGTGAATTTAAAAAAGGCATCGGCGGAGCTGCAAGCGCAAGCCCAACCAGTAACTGCTGCGCCCACCAAACAGGATATTAAAGAAAATTTAGCCCAGTTAGAAGACACTGCTTTTGTTCACCTGCACAACCATTCCCAGTTTTCTGTGCTCCAATCCACCATGAGTGTAAAGGATTTGGTGGCTCAAGCGGCCAAGCAAAATATGCCTGCGGTGGCCCTTACAGACCACGCCAATTTAATGGGGGCCTTTCATTTTGTGAAAGAGGTCAAAGCGCACAATGCTAGGGTTAAACAGGCCCATAAAGAAGCGGAAGCAACGGGGACCCCTGAAGAAGGCAAAGAAATGACGCCAATTATTGGTTGTGAATTTTATGTTTGTGAGGACCATACAAATAAGCATGTAAAAGATTACGGGTATCAGATGGTGTTTTTGGCAAAGAACAAAAACGGCTATCACAATTTGGCCAAACTGTCTTCTATTGCCTATACCAAAGGATTTTATTATGTGCCTAGAATAGACAAGGCGCTTGTTGAACAGTATAAAGAAGACTTAATTGTACTCTCTGGAAATATGTATGGCGAGGTGGCAGCTAAAATCCTAAATACGGGAGAGCAGCAAGCAGAAGAAGCCCTAATTTGGTGGAAAGAGACCTTTGGAGCAGACTTTTATGTGGAGTTAATGCGCCACAGTCAGGAAGATGAGGACCGGGTTAATCAGGTGTTGGTGCCTATGGCTCAGAAGCATGGGGTCTCTTTAGTGGCTACAAACAACACCTATTATGCAGACCAGAAAGACGCAGAGGCCCACGATATTTTACTCTGTGTAAAAGATGGAGAAAAACAAGCCACGCCTATTGGAAGGGGTAGGGGGTACAGGTATGGATTACCCAACCAAGAGTATTTTTTCAAGACTGCAGCGGAAATGAAGTCGCTGTTCTCGGATATACCAGAGGCCATTGAAAATACCCATAAGATTTCCAGCCAAATTGAAGCTTTTGAACTAGCGAGAGAAGTACTGCTGCCTGCTTTTGAGATTCCAGCGGAGTTTAAGGTGGCAGAAGATTTAGAAGACGGTGGCAAACGAGGAGAAAATGCTTACCTCAAAGATATTGCCTATAAAGGCGCACTAAAGCGGTACACTGAAATTACGCCTGAAATTGAAGAGCGTTTGGATTTTGAATTGGACACCATTAGAAATTCTGGGTACCCGGGTTACTTCCTGATTGTGGAAGATTTTATTAGAGAAGCGCGTAATATGGACGTTTCTGTTGGTCCTGGAAGGGGTTCTGCGGCTGGATCTGTAGTGGCCTACTGCTTGTGGATTACCAATATAGATCCTTTGAAGTACGATTTACTTTTTGAGCGTTTCTTAAATCCAGACAGGGTTTCTATGCCAGATATTGATATTGATTTTGACGACGAGGGTCGCGGTCGTGTCATGGATTATGTAATTAAAAAATACGGTTCTAACCAGGTGGCTCAGATCATTACCTATGGTACCATGGCGGCCAAGTCTTCTATTAGAGATACGGCCAGGGTATTGGATTTACCCCTCAACGAGGCAGACAGGATTGCTAAATTACTGCCCAATATGTCTAAACTCGCTAAGATTTTTAGCTATACTGAGGCGGAACTCAAGAAAAACTTTAGGGCAGAAGACTTAGATAAGGTCAACGAGCTACTCAATATTGCAGACGGTCCAGACCTGGAAGCTCAGACCTTGAATATGGCACGTATATTAGAGGGATCACTTAGGAATACAGGTATTCATGCCTGTGGGGTAATTATTACCCCTGGAGATATTACCAATTATGTGCCAGTGGCTACGGCCAAAGATTCTGATTTGTATGTGACCCAGTTCGACAACTCCGTGGTAGAAGACGCTGGATTGTTAAAAATGGACTTTTTGGGTCTCAAGACCCTGACCTTAATTAAGGATACGGTTAAAATTGTCAAGGCCAAGCACGACATTCAATTGGTGCCGGATGATTTTCCTTTGGACGACACCAAGACCTACGAGCTCTTCCAGCGCGGAGACACCGTTGGGGTATTCCAATACGAATCTGTGGGCATGCAAAAGCACCTCAAGGATTTAAAGCCTACTGTTTTTGACGACCTTATTGCCATGAACGCGCTCTACAGACCAGGACCAATGGAGTATATTCCTAGTTTTATTGGTCGTAAACACGGCGACGAACAAATTACCTATGACCTTCCTGAAATGGAAGAATACCTTAAGGAAACCTACGGGATTACAGTCTATCAAGAGCAGGTAATGCTCTTGTCTCAGAAGCTTGCCGGTTTCTCTAAGGGGGAAGCAGACGTACTGAGAAAAGCCATGGGTAAGAAAATATTTGCCCTACTAGAAAAATTGAAACCCCAGTTTTTAGGGGGTGGAGAAAAGCTGGGTCACCCTAAAGAAGTGCTTGAGAAAATATGGAAAGACTGGGAAGCCTTTGCATCTTATGCCTTTAACAAGAGTCACTCTACTTGCTATGCCTATATTGCTTATCAGACAGCTTACCTTAAAGCCCACTACCCAGCAGAATATATGGCGGCGGTACTCTCTAATAATATGAATGACATTAAGCAAGTGACTTTCTTTATGGAAGAATGTAAGCGTATGGGTTTACAGGTTTTGGGGCCAGATGTGAATGAATCCTTTTACAAATTTGCCGTAAACAATGCAGGAGCCGTTCGTTTTGGCATGGGCGCAATCAAAGGTGTGGGTCGCGGGGCGGTAGAGACCATTGTGGCGGAGCGAAAAGAAAGTGGGCCTTACAGGTCTGTTTTTGATTTGGCCAAGCGTATAGATTTAAGGGCAGCCAATAAAAAAGCTTTTGAAAACTTAGCACTTGCCGGAGGATTCGATTCTTTTGGAGGGGTTCACAGGGCGCAGTATTTTCACCCTCTGGGCGATGCCGGTACTTTTCTTGAAAAAGTCATTCGTTACGGTGCCAGATACCAGGAAAATGAAAACTCTGCCCAAGTGAGTTTGTTTGGGGAGTCTAGTGATATTCAAATTCCGGAACCTGAAGTGCCTCCTTGTCCAGAGTGGGGGACTATGGAGAAGTTAAAGCAAGAGAAGGAAGTGGTGGGGATATACATTTCTGGACATCCTTTAGACGACTATAAAACAGAAATAAACACTTACACCAATGCCAATGTGTCTTTCTTTAATGACCTTCCCTCTTATGTAAACAGGGAGCTGGCTTTTGCTGGTGTGGTGTCTGAGGTGCAACATAGGGTATCTAAAAACGGTAAAGGCTGGGCGGCCTTTACGGTAGAAGACTACGCAGACTCTTATGAGTTTAGGATCTTTGGTGAGGACTATTTGAAGTTCAGGCACTTTTTAATTCCCAACTCATTTATATTCTGTAAGGCCCTTGTGAAAGAGGGTTGGACCAATAAAGATACCGGTAAACAAGGAGAGCCTCGCCTGCAATACAACGGTTTTTATATGTTGCAAGAAATACTTGAGAATTTCACTAAAAAGCTCACCTTAAAGTTGCGGGTAGACCACCTAGAGGAAGCGCAGATTAAAGGAATTAAGGAACTTATTCAAAGCCATCCTGGAGATTTACCACTGCATTTTAGCCTTTATGAGATGGAAGAGAGTATTCAGTTAGATTTTGTTTCTCGCAGTCAAAAAATAGGGGTAACTACGGCACTTTTAGAAGCCCTAGAGGCTGCAGATGTACATTTCAGTCTAAACTAGCTATAAGGCTTCTTTATAGTTAGATAAGAAAAGGCATAGGCCAGAGGGAAAAATGGTAAAATAAATATGTAAATTTGTAAACAATTAAAAACATAGAATCATGGCATTAGAAATAACAGACGCTACTTTCGAAGAAGTAGTTTTAAAAAGTGACAAGCCAGTAGTTGTGGATTTTTGGGCAGCTTGGTGTGGTCCTTGTAGAATGGTAGGTCCTATCATTGATGAGGTAAGTAATGATTACGAAGGAAAAGCTGTCGTAGGAAAGGTAGACGTAGACGCCAACCAAGAATTTGCAGCTAAGTACGGCGTGCGTAACATTCCAACCGTTTTAGTATTTAAAAACGGAGAGATTGTGAGCAGACAAGTAGGGGTGTCTCCAAAGCAGGTTTACACAGACGCGATTGACGCAGCTATGTAATACACTGGTTTTGAAACCTGTATAAAAAAAGACCCTGGCCAATGCTAGGGTCTTTTTTTATGTCCTTGATCTTAGAGAGAAAATATTTTATTTTTTTAGTATTTTTTGTTTGCACAATTAAATAAGCGGTGTATATTTGCAACCGCTAACGCGAGGTCTGGTAGTTCAGTTGGTTAGAATACCTGCCTGTCACGCAGGGGGTCGCGAGTTCGAGTCTCGTCCAGACCGCAGAAGCCAAAGCCGATTCATTTATGAGTCGGCTTTTTTGTTTCCTATATTCAAGGGTTTACAGACATTTTAGTATTCTTCGCTAAAATATCCCTTGGACTCATTATACTTTATAAAAGTACAAAAAAATAAATGTGATACATATTATTTTGGATTGCGAAGGTCACAAACCGAAGCAATCTATTAAACATAGTTGCAGTATATAGTATCAGGTCGTCCCCCTTTGTGAGGGGGAACTCCCAATTGTCTGGGAAATTACGTTACCTCACTTGTAGTTCCCTAAGAGAGTTACAACTAAGGTAATCTATAGATGTTGCATTAATTTATGGGTCAATAGGCAGGGGCTTAAACCCCTGCACTTTTTTGTTAAGTTGTTGGAATTGAGATTTACTGCAGGGTATAAATGCAGGGTTCTTTGACTAATAAAAATTAGTCTCATTATATTGATAGTGTTTTTTTCCTGCTTAATCCACACTAATTTGGTATAACCAAATCTTACCAACCTAATATGAAAAAGCTGCTCTCCCTACTTAGCATCTTTGCTATAGTTT
>Ga0102906_1000698_pt1 | contig 11600 bp, 10 predicted proteins | sample Colrivmet1556A02_FD_78498 | JGI IMG/M metagenome (GOLD analysis project Ga0102906, IMG submission 78498) | Estuarine microbial communities from the Columbia River estuary - metaG 1556A-02 | ecosystem: Environmental > Aquatic > Marine > Intertidal zone > Estuary | place: USA: Columbia River... | reverse complement strand
TAACCTCACCCTCAACAACCTTAAGACCAACAGATTTTATATAATCTTGAGCAATCCTCTCATATTTAAGTTTATCTATTTGAGATCGGGGAGACCAAACGGATCTACCCTTTGAAAGGTTTAAGGTTTTGCTTTGGAGGGTTGATTGGTCTGCAAAAAATCCCATAACACCACCCAAAACATCTAATTCTCGAACCATTTGCCCTTTTGCTAAACCGCCAATTGCTGGATTACAAGACATTCTTCCTATTGATAGAGCATCCATAGAAACCAAAATAACATCTACTCCCAACCTGTGTGCAATGAGAGAGGCTTCAATTCCGGCGTGTCCACCCCCAACAACAACTAAATCACAACTATTTTTTTGTTGTTTCACGTGAAACTATTTTCCAACACAAAACGAAGAAAAAACACTGTCTAATACATCATCTTTTGTTGTTTTGTTTGTTATTTCATCCAAAAAAGAAAGAGAAAAATTTAAATCTTCCACAATAAGTTCCAATTCTCTTGATTCCTGTAGAGATTTTTTTGCAATATTTAAATGTTTTATAGTATTTTCTAAACAAGAGGACTGTCTTTGAGAGGTTATAATAAAATTAATATCAGAAAACCCAGAAGAAACCCTTTTTAATATGAGTTTTTTCAGAGATAAAATATTTTCATTTTTAAGAGCAGAAATAGATATATCATAACCACTACCACCCCTTTTTATGTCTTTTTTGTTAAAAACATAAAGAACGTTATTGTTTTCTGTTGGCAAAACAGACCCGGGTGGCCCGAGATATAACACCAAATCAGCAGAAGCAATTTCTTCGTTGCTTTTTTTTACACCAATTTTTTCAACACGACCCTTTGTTTTTCTAATACCGGCCGTATCTTTTAACATAAAAGGAATACCGTCAATATTAATTGTATTTTCTAAAACATCTCTTGTGGTTCCTGCAACATCACTAACAATAGCACGATCCTTTTTTAGCAAAACATTAAACAGTGTTGATTTTCCGGCGTTGGTTGGTCCAGCAATAACCACGCTTGCCCCAGAAGTTAAAATATCTACAGACTTAAAATTTTCTATTGCAGAAGACAGCGTCTTAGTACAAAACTCAACCGCTAAAATAGAATCAGAAATAAGAGACGGCTGAAGGTCTTCCTCGGAAATATCTAAATTAAATTCAATTTGACCAATAATAGAAATAATTTTGTTTTTAACCGACATAATATTTTTAAACAAAGACCCCCTAAGATTTTTATAGCTTAACTTAACCCCCAAAACAGACTTTGAAGAAATAAGAGACGCAACAGATTCTACCTGAGATACATCCAACTTGTTATTTATATAGGCTCTTTTTGTAAACTCTCCACCCAAAGCAACCTCTGCACCAAAAGAACAACACAGAGCAATAGTTTTTTGTATAATAACGGGGTTTCCGTGCAGGTTTATTTCTACTAAATTTTCTCCGGTATAAGTGTTGGGAGCAAAAAGAAAATTAATAACAGCCTCATCAAAGATAAGCCCATCTATATCAACGAGAGCACAAAGAGAAGGAGAATTGTGTTTTTTTGTTTTAATTGGGTGGGCCAACAAAGAAGAGACTATCTGATGTGATTTTTTTCCAGAAAGACGAACAATAGCAATTCCGCTAGATCCAAAAGGGGTTGAACACGCAACTACGGTGCTCATGTTTTTTAGACGAGGGAGAATTACCCTCGGTCAAGCCTCTTTGTTAATTATTTTTTGTTGAGCTATTTGCATAAGGTTAAAACATAAATAATAAAGATTTAGTCCAGAAGGAAACCCATAAAAAAGAAAAAACATCATTCCGGGAAACATATATTTCATCATTTTTTGTGTAGCCTCTTGAGCGGGATCTCCCCCCGACGACGAAACCGCACTTGCCTGCATTGTATAATACATAGACGCGGCCATTAAAAACGGCAACACGTTAAGAGGTATTTCTCCAAACATAAACAACGTATCTGCGGCAGAAAGGTCTTTAATCCAAAAAACAAAAGATTCCCCCCTAAACTCAATTGTATTTCTAAAAACCATAAACACAGACATTAGAATGGGCATTTGTACCAACATAGGCAGGCACCCAGCAAGGGGGTTAATTTTATTTTCTTGAAAAAGGGCCGCAATTTTTTGCTGTTGAAGGGTGGGGTTGTTTTTATACTTGGTTTTTATATCATTTAACAAAGGATTTATTTCTTGCATCTTTTTTGAAGACCGCAGCTGTTTAGCCATTAGTGGATATGTAACTGTTTTGATGAGTATTGCAAAAAGAATTACCACAACACCATAGTTTGGTATTAGGCCATACATAAAAATCATAATACTATAAACCAACCAAGAAACAGAAGATAGCCACTGCCAACCAAGTATTTTTTCCTCAATTCCGACACCAAGATTGCTAATTTCTCCATATTCAAGAGGACCAAAGAACAAGGTGGTTTCTTCAAAGTTTATATTTTGGTTTGTTATAATGTCAACAGCAATTCTACCCCCAGAAGAATACTTTGCAATTTCAACAAAACCGGTTTTTTGTGGAACAAAAAATACACCAAAATACTTTGTTCTATAGCCAGCAAAATCAGCAGGCCCAGTATATTGTTTTGAAGAGCGCTCTATTGTTTCAGATGAGGATCCAAAAAGCCCAGTAGACCCAACCCTATAAGACTCTATGTTGCCACCCTGACCCACAAGACCCTCAAGAAACATTCCATCTTGAGAGGGTTCTGTGAGGGGAAGCCCCCCAACCCAGTCTAACCTAAAATTTCCATCTAAAACGTCATTTCGTATGTTTCTCAGGTTTGTATTAACGACAATTTCATAGCTGTCATAAGAAAAGGTTAAATCTTTTTGAATAATACCACCACCAACTTGTAAAACATAGGAAAGGGTGGTTGTTGGGTTTTCTTCGCTAAGAACAACCGAGCTACCCTCACCAACAAACCAAGGTTTTGATTCGCTCCAAAAACCATCCAAAAAGACCTCTTCACCAGATTGGTTGATATAAGAAACTAGTAGGTTGTTTTTATTTTCTTCATCAATTAGATTAAGAAAGCCCTCTTCTTTTTTAAGGTGTTTTGTAACTAAAAAAGAGTCCAAAGAACCACCGTTTTTATTACTAACGCCGGCTGTAAAAAGGGGAGTTTCTATTGAAAAAATATTTTTTAAAACACCAGAAGCCTCTTCTTTTATAGAATACAGGGGTGTGGACTTGCTTTCCTCTGTTTTTATAAAAACTTCCTCAACAGGAGAAACATCTTTTGTTTTAGGGGGTTCGGGTGAAATAAAATCAAGGTATGTTGGCCAAAATAAAAGGATTGCTCCGATTAAAATAAAACCAATGAGCGTTTTTTGATCCATACTACGAAGAAACAGTTAGTTTTTTACGACCCTTTTTTCTTCTCGCGGCTAAAACCTTTTTTCCGCCCACGCTGGAGTTTCTTTCCATAAAGCCGTGCTTGTTTTTTCTTTTTCTATTGCTAGGTTGATACGTTCTTTTCATAATGTTTTGTTGCCGAAATATAGCCCAATATTCTTGTTTGTGAAACAATAAAAACTATTGCCAAAAACAGTAAAAAGAAAGAAAAGTTCTGGATATCGGTAAAAAAGAATGTTAATCTAATAGAATAGAGTTTATTTTTTTTGTTAACAACTTGTGGATAACTATGGACTATAAAAAAATTTGGAAAAAAACAAAAAAGAGCTTAAAAGAAGTTCTTCCCGAGCACGGCTATGAAGCGTGGATTGAAACCCTCTCGCCCGTTGGCGCCACAAACAATATTTTTATATTAGAAGCACCAAACCAGTTTGCGCATGACTGGATCATCAATAACTACCAAGATTTAATTGTCTCTTCTCTAAGAGAGCAAGAGCCAAAAATTGACCTAAGGGTGGCCATTGCACCACAGTCCGAACAAAACGTTGTGGCAACCAACTTGGCAAACAGCGAACCGATTAAACAAAGCAACGCTGGAAGAAGGCACAACATTAACCCCGGAAACACCTTTGAGTCTTTTGTAGAGGGACCAAACAGTATTTTTGCAAAAAATGCAGCACTGAACGTTTCCAAAAATCCGGGATCTAGCGATTTTAACCCACTTATTATTTATGGTGGAGTTGGGCTGGGAAAAACACACCTACTCCAGTCTATAGCCAACGCCCTCATCAGAGGAAAAAAACAGTTAAACGTCGTTTTGGCGTCATCAGAAAAATTTACAAACGACTTTATTGCAAGCATACAAGAAAACAAATCGATGGACTTTTCCAGGGTTTACAGAAAGGCGGACGTTTTGCTTATTGATGATATACAGTTTTTTCAAGGAAAAGAACAAACCCAGGAACAATTTTTTCACACCTTTAACGACCTCTTTACTGCCGGGAAACAGATTGTAATGACGGCAGACAGATACCCGGGCGAAATGGTTGGTCTTCAAGACAGACTTCTCTCTAGGTTTGAATCTGGTCTGCACGCCGACATACAGCCACCAGACTTTGAAACCAGGGTAGCTATTTTATCAAAAAAATCACAACAAAATGGCGTCAAAATTCCAAGCGAGTTTTTAGAAAAAATAGCATCACACGTTAGAACAAACATTAGAGACCTCGAAAGCTGCGTCACAAAAATATTTGCTCACGCAACCTTTTCTGGAGAAGAAATTAGCGAGGCGCTCGTTGAGTCTATTATTAGAGAGCGACTTGGAGACCAAGGATATGGACAAGCAACAATGCAGGACGTTGTAAGTGGCGTGTGCAGTATTTTTGCTGTAAGCCAAGAAGAAATTGTTGGCCAGTCTAGAAGAAAAAACATAGCAGAAGCAAGACAGGTTGCTGCATATTTAGCCAGAGAGGTTTTAGACATGCCGCTAAACGCAATAGGGTTACACCTTGGAGGAAGAGATCACACAACTATTATGCACGCACACAAAAAAGTTGCGGCACTCTTAAAAAAGGACGATAAATTTAAAAGACGTGTTGATATTATATATAATGAGTTAAATTTTAATTAGAATAGAATAAAAGGAAAAAAAATGGCAAAAGGAACAGTAAATAAGGTAACACTAATTGGTAGACTAGGACAAGATCCAGAAATTAGGTTTTCTGGCGATGGAAAGGCTATAGCAACCTTTAGCGTGGCTACCAACGAAAGCTGGAAAAACAAAGATGGAGAGGTTCAAGAAAGAACTGAATGGACAAGATGTACGGTCTTTGGCGCCACAGCAGAAAAATATGTTCAACCATATATTAAGAAGGGAAGCCTGGTTTATATTGAAGGCTCTTTAAAAACAGATAAGTGGCAAGACAAAGACGGAAACGAAAGATACTCAACGGGGGTTATTGCAAATAACTATGGTGGAGTTCAGATTTTGGGCGGCGGAGACACCTCAAACCAGGACAGAGCCGGCAGTATGGATCAAACACCAAAAACCTCAGAAGAAAATACAAGTCAGGTTACAGAAGACGACCTACCTTTTTAGTTTTTTCTTGTGAAAAAATCTCACCCAAGAAACAAAGCCATAAGAACGTTTTTAAATTACGTGTCAATTGTTTTTTGTTTTCTTTTGGCCAACGTGACCACAAAAGGTAAAGACAATCTACCAAAACGAGGCCCATATATTTTGGCCCCAAACCACATAGACGACATCGATCCCTTTCCTCTTGCGGGCGCAGTAAATAAGCCCATTACATTTTTAATGGCCGAAGACCAAACCCCTATTAAATGGTATAAGTCTTGGGCGCCACGGTCTTATGGGGTTTTATTGATAAATAGAAAAAACATCAGACCCTCCACCATGAAAGAGGTTAACAAGCAAATCAAAAGAAAAGAAATAATCTGTATTTTCCCCGAAGGAACCGCTATTGGAGCAAAACTTAAAGAAGCTAAAAACGGAGCATCTTTTTTTGCTGCACGCCACGAAATTCCAATAGTGCCGGTGGCTATAAGCGGAACAGAAAAAGTTTTTCCCGCACTAAAAAGACTTAAAAAAACAAACATTAACATTGTTTTTGGAAAACCCATTTTTACCAAAAAAGAAGACACAAGAAGGTTGGACGAGCTCACAAAAAAAACCATGGACGCAATTAGCAACATGTTGCCAAAAGAATACCGCTAAGCCCTTTTATTCAGACCGTTTTTTAGTGTGCTAGTTGTTTAAAAAAACAACCTTACCCACAACCTTGCGCTGCGCAATGTCTTGAATAGAAGATGCAGCGTCTTTCATGGGAACGGTTTTAGATATAAAGGGGTTAATTTTTCCCTCAGCCAAGAAAGAACCAATTGTTTTTAAGTTTTTTTCTTGAACAGACGGCTCTTCTTGTTGAAAGCGGCCAATAAAAACCCCCGAAACAGCACAACCTTTTAACAGCATTAAGTTGATAGGAAAGGATGGGATTTTCCCCGCAGCAAAACCAACCACAAGATAGGTTCCACCCCAACCAATAGACCTTAGGGCGGGCTCAGCAAAGCAATCCCCAACAGGGTCATATATAATAGAGTATCCACCTGAAACGCTTTTAGATTTTAGTTCTTTTGTAAAAGACACCTGCGCATCTTTGTCTAGTCTTTTTTCTCCATAAACAATCACATCGTCTGCGCCATACTTAACACAAACCTCAGCCTTTTCTTTTGTAGAAACAGCAGCAACAACTCGCGCCCCATAGGCTTTGGCAAGATCTACTGCAGCCAAACCAACGCCTCCCGCAGCGCCCAAAACCAGTACTTCGTCTTTTTCACTAATGTTTGCTCTTTGTAGTAGGGCGTGTAAGCTTGTTCCATAGGCCATAAAAACCCCCGCAGCAACATGGTGAGGAAAAGAACTTGGGATTGGAAAGGCAAGGGTTTCATGAACAGCTATTTTTTCTGCAAAAGCACCAAAGCCCTTAAAAAAAGCTACGTTGTCGCCAACCTTAAAAGAAGAAACCTCGCTCCCAACAGCGCTTATAACTCCCGCACCTTCGTGTCCAGGAGAAAAAGGTAGGTCTGGCTTAAACTGATACAAACCCCGAACTATTAAGCTGTCTGGGTAGTTTAGCCCGGCAGCCTTTATGTCTATGACAACCTCGTTTGGGCCCGCGACCGGATCAGAAACATCCTCCCAAACAAGCTCAGAAATGGGAGCAAACTCTTTACATAATATCGCCTTCATTTTTTCTCTCCTCTTTATATTTTTTGGAAGACCTTAAAATAATATTTAGTCCTACCATCTTTTAGTGTTTTGTAAACGTTAGTGTTTTTTACCCCGCTAAAATCCCTCATAATTCCTCTCAAATAAAACGGAGTGCCTTTTTGAATAAATTCATTTTTTGCCTCATTAATTGTTTCCTTGTCTAGCGCCCCCAAAACATTTTTTGTAATTTCATATGACTCAACACATTTCATTCCAAAGTCACTGAAGGCCCCCTCATATTTTTCTATTGCTTTTTCTGGGCAAAGGTCGGTCCAGGCAAATAGGCCACCCGGCTTTAAAACCCGCTTCACTTCAGATAAAAACCGCGGAAGAGAAGGATAACAGTGCGACGACTCAACGTTAATAATAACATCATAACTGTTGTTGTTAAATGGAAGGCTTGATGCGTCTCCCTCAACAAACTCCAGGTTGTTTTCATTGTGAATTCTGTTACACAGCGTAACAGCATTTTTAGAATAGTCAACCCCCGTTATCTTGTTGGGAGACATATATCTTGCAATATAAGAAGCGCCACCGCCACGACCAGAACCAACCTCGAGAACCGTCTTACCCTCAACCTGTAAGCCTTTCACGGCGTGATGGTATAATTGAATACAATATCTATATTTTTCATCGTCTTGATTTAGGGGGGGTTCCTGGTTTTTATCGTTGTAATCAAAGCCATAGTTCATAAAAGCCCAATCAAAAACATCATAGGTTTTTGCTAGGCGGTCATAGATTTTTTTCCACAAAAAGTGTTTGGGTTTTTTTGAGAAAAAAAAGATAAAACCAAGGATTCTATTAAGAAGTTCTCTCATAATATTATCTTACAAAAATACAGACACCAATATCAACACCAGATTTAATGTTTAAAAACCCTAAAAGAGGTAAAGACCATAGAAATTTTGTGCTCGTTACACGCCGCAACAACGTCACCGTCCCTGATTGAGCCCCCAGGTTGTATAATAGAAGAAATTCCATACCTAGACATTAGGTCAACAGAGTCCCTAAAAGGGAAAAAAGCGTCAGAAGCAATAACCGCACCGGCGGGAACAACGGTTTTTGTTAGTGCATATTTTACAGCATCAACCCTACTTGTTTGTCCTCCAGAAATACTAATTATTTTTTTATTATGCGCAACAACAATTGCATTTGATTTTACATGTTTTACTGCCCTCCAAGCAAGATCAAGAGTTAAAAGTTCGGCTTTTGTTGGAGATTTTTTGGTAACGGTTTTTACTGCGGAAATATCCATCTTTGAAAGATCTGTTTCTTGTATAACCCAACCACCAGCAATTTCTTTTCCAAAACTCTTTTTAGGTTTGTATTTGACAAGAGAAAGCACCCGCAGGTTTTTCTTTTTTGAAAAAAGAGACAAGGCCGCACTGTCAAAGCTTGGAGCAACAATAATTTCAAAAAAAATCTTACTCAGCTCTTTTGCTGTTGAAAGATCACACCTTCTGTTCATTGCAATGACCCCACCAAAAGCTGAGAGCGGGTCTACTTTCAGGGCGTTTAAAAAAGCGGCTTTGGGTGTTTTGGCAGAACCAATCCCACACGGAGAGCCATGTTTTACAATTACGCAAGACGATTCTTTAAATTCATGAAGACACAAAAGGGCTGCCTCCCCATCCAAAAAGTTATTATAAGACATTTCCTTTCCTTGAAGCTGCCTTGCTTGTGGTAAACCAAAAGAGTTGTGTTTTTCTTTTAAAACAAAGGCTTTTTGGTGCGGATTCTCCCCGTACCTTAAATGCAGCGCGGACGCCTCTAGCTCCGTTGAAATTGCACGATCATAAGAGGCGCAATGATCAAACGCCCTACCCGCCAATTTAAGTCGATCTTTTTCACCCACTCCACCAGCGCTAATTGATTTTTGTATATTTTTATAATCTTTAGGACTAATAACAACGATTACCCACTTATTGTTTTTTGCACCAGCCCGAATCATGGTTGGGCCACCAATATCAATATTTTCTATTTTTTCAGATAAACTTGAGTTTGGATTTTTTGCAACAGCCCGAAAAGGATAGAGGTTACACACAACCATATCAATCCACTGCACATTGTTTTGTCTTGCTTCTTCTCCGTCTATATCTCTTTGTCCTAAAATTCCACCCGAAATATTAGGATGCATTGACTTTACCCTTCCACCAAAAATTTCAGGAAATTTTGTTAACGAAGAAAGAGAGGTCACCTTAACCCCATTTTCTTTAAGGGTTTTTGCTGTACCGCCGGTAGCAATAAGCTTAATTTTTTGGCCCTCTAAAAAACGAGCAAACGGAACAAGCCCAGTTTTATCTGATACCGATATAAGAGCAGTTTTTGGAATAATTTTATTTACCACGCTATTCATTTTTACCCCACGATTTAATTGCCTGTATAAAGGCTTCACCTTCAAGTTTTTGCACTCTTTTTTTTAGGGTTTCAACAGTGTCGTCTCCCAAAACACAACATTTTTTTTGCACCAAAATTGGCCCCCCATCAACCTCTGCGGTTACTAGGTGAACTGTACACCCGGTTTCTTTGTCTTTATTTTTCAAAACAGACTCATGAACATTGTTGTTCATCCCGCCGGCATATTTAGGCAACAAAGAGGGGTGAACGTTTAATATTTTTTTATTCCACTTTGAAATAAACGACCTTGAAAGTATTCTCATAAAGCCAACCAACAAAACCAAATCTACCTCTTTTTCAAGCAACTTTTTACTGATTTGTTCGTCAAAACACTCTCTGCTCTTTTTTTTATGATCAATAAACGAAAAATCAACACCATATTTTTTTGCTTTATCAGCTATAAGAGCATCCTTGTTGTTTGTAATAATAATTTCGATGGACGCAGAAAGTTCGCCAGAAAGAATTGCTTCTGCAATCGGAACCACATCGGTTCCCCTTGTAGAGCCCAATATAGCCAACCTAATCAACCCAAAACCTTTTTCATGTGCTTTTTTCGACGACCGATAAGATCTCTTGTTCCTATATCTTTTCTATGAAAAAGATTGCCACCAATAGCATTAACTCCTTTTTCAGCAAGGCGTTCTGCAACAGCAATGTCGGGGTCCACACCAACAAAAGCCGCCGTTCTTGATCCGGTTGCGGTTATTACACCATTTTTCTCTTGCACAGCAGCCAAGTACAATCCATCAAGTTTTGGGTTACAGACAACCTCAAAACCCCTACTGGGGTTGTTTGGATATCCGACAGGAACAACATATTTGCAAACGGTTGCCTTGTTTGCAAAAACAATTTTTAAATCTGCGAGAGAGCCAGTGACAATGGCGTTACAAATATCCATAAAGTCGGTTTCTAAAACACTTAAAACATTCATTGCCTCAGGGTCTCCAAACCTTGCATTGTACTCGACAACCTTAACCCCGTCTCCCGTCAACATAAAGCCACCATATAAAATTCCACGAAATTTTTCACCAGTTTTTTTGTAGAGCTCTATTGCAACACGCTCATTAGTTTTTTGGGCGGCCACAATATTTTCTTTAGATAAAAAGGGAAGAGAGTGATCAGCAAAAGAATATGTTCCCATTCCACCCGTGTTTGGCCCGACGTCGCCGTCAAAAGCCCTTTTATGGTCTTGAACTACGGGCATATGTGCGCAGTAAGTCCCATCACAAAAACTCATCAAAGAAAACTCTTCGCCTAAAAATTTTTCTTCTATTAAAAATGTACCACCACCATCTACTATAGATTTTGCATAAGAAAGAGACTCTTCAACTGAGTGTAGGTGCTCTCCAGAAATTTTAACGCCCTTTCCACCCATTAGACCGTCGTATTTAATTACATAATGCCCATTTAAGTGTTTCAGAAAACCCCTTACTCCGCGCAAAGAAGAAAACTCCATTCTTTCTGGATTTTTCCCCGCATCACACAGATCTATAATATTCCTTGCAAAAGCCTTGCTAGTTTCTATTCTGGCCACATTTTTTCTTGGGCCAACGCAAAGAATACCTTCTTTTTCTAGCGCATCAACAAGCCCAATCTCTAGAGGGCCCTCTGGGCCAATGATAGCAAGATCAACTGATAGTTTTTTTGCTACCCCCACCACCGCCTCTGTCTCGTTTAATGGTTGTTCAAAATAAGAAGTCGTTAGATTTTTTATTTGTGGGTTGGTGCTTGGCGCAACACAAAACAAAGACAGAAAAGAACCGCTTTTTTTGATCTGCTTGGCAATAGCGACCTCTCTTGCTCCCGAGCCAACTAACAGAACATTACTCATTCTTTTTTAGAGGAGTCTAACCTGTTTTCTTCAAGCTGTTTTAAAAATTCTTTTGTTACGTTTCCAGTACAGTATTTCCCAGTAAAAACAGAATCCTCAAAATTTTTAATTTTAGGATTACCGATTTGAGCAGAGAGTTTTAACGCCTCAAGCTCTTGATAAATTAAGGTGTCGGCGCCTATAAATTTTTCTATTTCTT
>Ga0102906_1000693_pt1 | contig 11629 bp, 9 predicted proteins | sample Colrivmet1556A02_FD_78498 | JGI IMG/M metagenome (GOLD analysis project Ga0102906, IMG submission 78498) | Estuarine microbial communities from the Columbia River estuary - metaG 1556A-02 | ecosystem: Environmental > Aquatic > Marine > Intertidal zone > Estuary | place: USA: Columbia River... | reverse complement strand
ATGCTGACGGTAGCGCTATGAAAGTACTTAGAGAAATGACTAGCTCAGAAGGTTTAGCTGGAAGTGCTAAGTACATTGCATACGCACCTTGGAGAAAATCTTCAATTGCTGTAATGGAAGCTGGAGAGCCTTGGTTTAAAGATGGTAAGACTAACATGGTACCACATATGCCAACAGCTCCTGCTAACACAAAAAGATACATTCTTATGAATCCTGATTTCTGGGCAGATAACCAAGATGAAATCAATGAGAAATGGGAAGCTATGAAAGCTGGTCTATAATTTAGTTTTATAGAGTAGTTTTTTATACTATATTAAAAGGGCAGTTATTTATAACTGCCCTTTTTTATTATGAGCAAAGAACAAATTTTATCATCTGACGGAATACCATTAGAGGAAAGTCTTAAAAAAGCTGAGAGAAAAAATAAACTTAAAGCTGTTTTACTTGTAGCTCCATTATTTTTATTTATTTTAATTATCTACATATTTCCAATTGGAGATATGTTGTTTAGAAGCATTGATGATCGAATGATTACTAAGATGCTTCCTAAGACATTTAAGGCAATGGAAAAATGGGATGGAAGTGAACTACCAGATGAACCAGTTTATCAGGGACTTTATGAAGATTTAACTTTCTTAAAGAAAAATAAAACTTATGGAAAAATTATAGCAAGATTAAACTATGAAAAATCTGGTTTTAGTAGCTTAATTAAAAAAACAGTTAGAAAAATTAGCAAATTTGAAGAAGGCAATTATAAAGAGCAGTTTATTAAAGTTCACAAACGTTGGGGTCAAAGTGAGTATTTGGTTGCTTTAAAGAATGCAGCTCCCAAATGGACATACGCCAAATATTTAAAAGGTATTGATAGGAAATTTGACCAAGATAGAAATATAATTCAAGTTCCAGAAGATAGAAGGATTCACAAAATTTTATGGATAAGAACTTTAAATGTAGCTTTCTGGGTTACAGTTTTTTGCTTTGTACTTGCTTATCCAATTTCACATTTGCTAGCAACTTTACCTATGAAATATAGCAATTTGCTAATGATTTGTGTGCTATTACCATTTTGGACATCATTATTAGTTAGAACTTCTAGTTGGATGGTGTTGCTCCAACAACAAGGTCCGATTAATGACTTAATTGTTTGGCTTGGGTTAGCAGCAAACGATAATAGGCCAGAGCTAATGTATAATGTAATTGGAACTTTTGTTGCAATGACACAAATTCTTTTACCATTTATGGTTTTGCCTCTTTATAGTGTTATGAAAACTATTTCACCAAGTTTGATGAGAGCAGGTAAATCACTAGGAGGAACACCTCTTACATCGTTTGTAAAAATTTATTTCCCTTTAACAATACCAGGAATTGGTGCTGGTTGTTTATTGGTATTCATTTTAGCAATAGGTTACTATATTACTCCTGCATTAGTTGGAGGTGCAAGCGGATCTTTAATTAGTAATACAATTGCCTATCATATGAAGAGTTCATTAGACTGGGCATTTGCATCAGCTTTAGGAACTATGTTGCTTGTTGGAGTATTAACGATTTATTGGATTTATAATAAACTTGTAGGAATTGATAATATTAAATTAGGATAGACATGGCATTACCAAAACACACACAATTGAATTACAGAATATGGCATTATACATATTTAACTTTTTGTGGTTTGGTATTTTTCTTTTTGATAGCACCATTATTTGTAATTTTACCACTTTCATTTAATGCCGAACAATATATTCATTTTTCAGCAAAAATGTTGGCGCTAGACCCTGAGGGTTTTTCTCTAAGATGGTATGAAGACATGATTTATGGAACTAAAAATCCATGGGGGCTTGCTACTAAAAATAGCTTGATAATTGCTTTCTTTGCAACGATTGGGTCAACAGTTCTTGGAACTGTTGCTGCATTAGGTTTAAGCAGTAGATACATGCCATATAAAGCTGCATTCATGGCTTTACTAATTTCACCCATGATTGTTCCTTTAATTATTTCAGGTACGGCAATATTTTTCTTCATGGCAAAAGTTGGCTTAGCTGCAACCCACACAGGAATTGTATTATCACATATAATCTTAGGAACTCCATTTGTAGTAATTACGGTTACTGCAACATTAACTGGTTTTGACCATAGTGTGACACGTGCTGCAGCTAGCTTAGGAAGCAATCCAGTAAATACATTTATGAAAATTACATTACCATTAATTATGCCTGGCGTTATTTCAGGAGCATTGTTCGCTTTTGTGACTTCGTTTGATGAGGTTGTTGTTGTACTATTCTTAGCTGGATTAGAGAACACTACTATTCCAATTCAAATGTGGGTAGGGTTAAGAGAGCAATTAAGCCCAACTATTATGGCAGTTGCCACATGTTTAATTGTAATGTCTACTTTAATTTTAGTAAGTGCCGAACTACTAAGAAGAAGATCTGAGAGATTAAGAGGAATTAACGTTTAATTTCTGATATTCGCCTTATAATTGATTTTAATTTTTATAAGAGGATAGACCTATCTATAATAAGTTATTAAACTTATTATTATAAAAATATAACTAAAGGAGAAGAAATAATGAATATATTTAAAAATATATCAAAATCTTTAATAAGTTTTTTTCTTTTTTCATCTCTTATTATTTCATCAACGTCAGTTTTTGCAGCTGAAATAGTAGGACGTCTTTCAGTTCACTGGAGTCCTAAGCATCATAGTGCTAAACACGCTCAAATTTTTGCTGATGAAGTTAATAAAAGAGCAAAAGGAAAATTAAAAATAGAAGTTTACCCATCTAAACAATTATTTGGAATAAGAGAAGTAATGGGAGCGGTAACATCAGGTGCTGTAGAACTTGGAGGTATAGTGGGTGTAGTTAGTTTTCCTTCAATAAATAAAAACTTTAATGTTGCATCTTTTCCTGGTCTTTTTAATTCATGGGAACAACAAAGAGGATTCTTTCAAAACTCTTCTACTGGTAAAGCGATTTGGGGTGATTTAACTAAAAAAACTAACTCTACTTTAATTATGTATAATCCAGTTGGACCTGTAATGACACTTTCTAGTGCACGCGAGTTAACTGGTATTGATGCCATGAAAGGTTTGAAAGCTAGAAGATTGCTTAAGAGTGAAGAACCTATGTGGGATGCTCTTGGAGCAAATCGTGTCTCTTTAAAAACAGGAGAGGTATATAACGCTTTACAGTCTGAGATGATTGATACAATAAATAGCCCTCCAGGAAGTATTAAAGCATATAGCTGGTGGGAATTTTTGAAATACGCTCAAAAGCCATATCAATATTATGCTGACGCTTATATAATGGCAAATTCTACTTGGTTTAACGGTTTACCTGCAGATTTACAAAAAATAATTATGGATGTTGGTAAAGAAGTAGGAACTCTTTCAACAGATAGAATTATGGATCATGGAGAAACTGTTCTTAAAGAATTTCAAGATAGAGGTGGCGTAGTAACTACACTTTCAGGAGCTGAAAAAGCGAAATTTGATAAGCTTATGAAAGAAAAAGTTATGCCTGCTATGGCTAAAATGATCGACTCTGACGCCTTACTTGCGGCTCAAGAGTACGCTAAAAATAATTAGAGTAAGTGTTATTAACTTAGTCTAAAAAATGAAAGTATTGCGAGCAGTTAATGGTATTCTTGCTTCTGCAACGTTAACTCTCGCAATAATAATTATTTTTATAATGGTTGCAGCTTTATTTTTAAGTGCAACCACAAGATTTATAACAGGAACAGGATTTGCTTGGTTTATAGAACTTCCACCTGTTTTAGTTAGCTGGTTAGTTTTTCCATTACTTGGACCTTTGTTGAGAAAAGGTCAACATATAAAAGTAGATTTTTTAACTCCTTTAGTATCTGAAAAAGTTAATAAAATTTTATTTCTTATTGTTAATTTAGTTGCTTTTATTTCAGCTTGCATTTTTTTTAAAGCAGGGCTGGATGCAACAATAATGTATTATAATTTGGGACAAGTAATGGAAATAGAAATTAGTATTCCAATATGGTGGATGTTCTTAGCTTTTCCTGTTGGTTTCTTAATTCTAGCTTTAGCATCATTAGAATTAATGTTTGATAATATTTCAGACTTAATTAATCGCTAGTTTGAATTGATGTTTACAATTGCATTTTTATTATCATTAATAACTTTAATTATTTCTGTTCCTATATTCTTAGTTTTTGGTTTAGGTAGTTCTATAGCTGCGATTGGTGGACTTAATCTTCCTTGGTCAGTTTTAATTCAAGTATCTTTTGGTGCATTAACTAAGCATGTTCTTATAGCTGTTCCTTTGTTTATATTTAGTGGAATGGCTATGTTAAAAGGGGGTGCCGCTTTAAGATTAGTAAAATTTGCAACAACATTGGTTGGGCACTGGCCGGGTGGTTTAGGTGTGGCAATGGTTATTGCGATGGGATTTTTCGCAGCTTTTTGTGGATCAATACTTGCCGCAATTACTGCAATTGGAACCATCATGATGCCTAAAATGATTGAACAAGGTTATCCCACTCCATTTGTTGTTGTGCTTGCTGCTTCAGCAGCTTTACTTGAAGCTTTAATACCTCCTTCAAATGCAGCTATTTTATTTAGTGCACTTACATATGTTCCTGTTTCCAAAACTTTTGCTGCAGGTGTAATACCAGGTTTGATTCTTCTTATTTTTATGGTTCTGTTAGTTCTATTTAAATGTAGACATATTAAAACAGATAAAAAAGCTACATTTAAAGAAAGAATAAGTTCTTTTGTTTCGGCTTTACCAGCTCTAATAACTCCAGTTATAATTTTAGGTGGAATATATGCTGGTATTTTGACTCCTTCTGAGTCAGCTGCAGTTGCGGGTGTTTATGCTGTGGCTATAGGTTTTTTAATTTACAAAGAGTTAACCATATCTTCTTTGATCAGCTGTCTTAAAGAAACAGCAATTATTACAGCTGTTATTTTTTCTATTATTGCTACCGCAACTTTTTTAAGTGTTGTTCTCACTTACACTCAAGCACCTCAAAAAATAATTACTTACTTTACCGATATGGGAGTAAGTGTGAATTTATTTTGGCTTATGTTAGGGGCTACATGTTTAATTCTAGGTACATTTATAGAAATTGTTCCAGTATTTTATTTAACAGTGCCGATTTTTGCAGCTATAACTCTTTCATTTAATCAAAGTCTATTACATTTATATGTTGTCTTTGTTGCTTTTGCTGGTATTGGAATGATAACACCTCCTGTCTGTGTTGGAATTTATACCGCAGCTGGAGTCATTAAAGAGAATCCGGCCAATGCTTTTAAAGAAGTTCCATTATTTACTTTGGTTGGAATAATTTATGGAATCTTAATGATCTTGTTTCCTATTTTTTCTACTTGGCTTCCTGGGCTTATTTAATTTACAGATTCAATAACAGTAGCAATTCCCATACCCAAACCTATGCATTGCGTTGATAATGCATATTTTTTTTTCTCTCTTCTCAAAAGTTCTGCAGCTTTACCTGTTATTCTTGCACCTGTCGCACCAAGTGGATGTCCCAAAGCCAAAGCTCCACCATCTAAATTAACTTTTTTTTGATCGATACCCAAATCTTTAATACAAGCCAATGATTGAGAAGCAAATGCCTCATTTAATTCTATAATGTCAATATCTTGAATTGATAATTTTGCTCTTTCTAAAGCTTTTTTTGATGCACCAATTGGACCCAAGCCCATAAAATCAGGAGAACATCCTTCAACCCCCGTAGAAACAATTCTTGCTAAAATTTCTAAATTATTATCTTTTGCAAATTGTTCTTCGCAAATTAAAGTTGCGGCAGCACCATCTGTTAGTGGGGATGAAGTTGCGGCAGTAACTGTACCATTTTGGTCAAATGCAAGATTTAAGCCATCCAAAGTTTCTTGATTACTATTTGGTCTGATATTTCCATCTTTAGAACAGTTTCCTATTACAGTAATTTCGTTATCAAAATTTCCTTTTGATTGTGCTTCGGAAGCTTTTTGGTGGCTATATATTGCAAACTCTTGTTGTTCTTTTCTTGTGATATTATATTTTTTTGCAACATTTTCTGCAGTTATACCCATAGAAAAATAAACATTTGGATTTTGATTATCTGAATACGGATAAGGCATTGGATCAAATCCAGTGTTAACACGTGTCATGCTCTCAACTCCTCCACAAATAAACGCTTTACCTGATCCCATAGCAATTTTTCCAGCTGCAACATGAATTGCTTCCATTGACGATCCGCACCATCTATCTACCGTCATTCCAGAAGTTTTAATATCCATCCCAGTTAAAAAGGTTACTAGCTTACCTATATTAAAACATTGTTCACCAACTTGAAAAGCACATCCAATAACTACATCTTCAATATCATTTTGATTTATTTTAGATTTTGAAACTAGGTCTTTTATAACTTCAGCTAATAAATTTACTGGCTTAATATCAATTAACCCTCCTTTTCTTGCCATAGTAAAAGGAGATCTTGAATATCCTGCTATAACTGCTTTATACATTTTTTATTTTATAATTTTTCCATTTTCTAATTTTATTTTGACCACCAAATAGAATAACCATTTGGTGAAATTATAATTGGTAGATGATATTTTTTTTTTGGATCTAACATTTTAAACTTAACAACAATTTCAGAAATAATTCTTTCTTCCGAAAAATAATTTCCTGTTTTGCATACCATTTCATAATCACAAAGACAATCTTCATTTGTAAGCTCAAAATCTTTTAAAATTCTACCACCATCATCAGTTTCTGATTCAAAATATTTTTTTTTATCACCATTTAAGTTTATTTGGTAAATAATTACTTTAACCCCACTTGCATGATTTCCATTTACAGAATTTAAAAGATGTGATGAAAAAGTTGCCATATATTATTCTATTGATGCCTTGTCTCTTTTATCACTTACAGCCGCAACGATGGGGCTTATAACGCCTTTTGCTTTTACGTTGATACAAGCAGTTTTTCCACTTTCTATTGCTCTTTTTAATGCTGGAGCTAATTGTTCTCTTTTTGTAACTAGCTCTCCATGACCTCCAAAACCTTCAAAAATTTTATGAAAAGGTATATCTCTAAAATCAGTTGCAAAATGTTTTCCACTTTCAAATAATCTTTCTTGTTGTTGAGATATACAATCTAAACCACCATTGTTATCAATTACTACCACAATAGGTTTATTTTCTTGAAAAGCAGCTTCTATTGATAATCCCCCAGATAAAAAAGCTCCATCTCCACTTATTAAAATAACATTTGAGTCAGGGTTTATATTTTTTGCAGAAAGTGCGAAGGGAACACCAACACCCAACATACTAAATGTACCAGGATGAAGAATTCCACCTATTTTTTTTCCTTTTGATCCAGCAATATTTATTGCAATTTCAGACCAGAAGTGAGTGTTACCTCCGTCAATGACTAGCCAATCTTTTTCACCAATAGCATCTTGAACATCTAAAGCTAATTGAAGTGGATGCATTTTACCTCCATTTGCTTCAGCTTCTTTTGTCTCTTTACTTAAATCCTCTAAAGTCTTATCAACCCATTCTTGTTTTTTAGTTCTGTTAAGATCAAACCATTCATTGCTTAAATTCCATTTATTATTTGATTTAAGTTTATTTAATGTGTCAAAAAAAACTCCTGGATCACATAATAAATTTAAATCTGCAGCTCTATTAAGTTCTATTTCTTCATGAGATCCATTAATACATACAAGCTTAGTTGATTTAGGAAAAAGGGGTGGGTTTCCAAAATTCATTTGATTATCTAATCTAGCTCCAACCATCAATACTAAATCAGATTTATGTAATGCAAATTTTGAAGGAGGATATTGATGAATATCAGCTAAACCCATATAGGCATTAGCTTCTTCCCCAAGTAATTTTTGATGATAAGGAATATTAAATATTGGAATTTTTAAATTATTTCCAGCTTCTTCTAATTTCTTTTCAGAACCAGACCACCAAATTCCATGACCACCAATTAAAACTGGTTTTTTTGAATTACATGCAAGTTCTAAGATTTCTGATATTTGTGCTGGATCTGGCCAAGCTTTTACAATTGGTTTTGTTTGATGTGAAAATGGTCTTTCTTCAAGTCCTGCGTCTTCAGAAAAAGATGAAAACATAATATCAACAGGCATACTTAAATGTACTGCACCGGGATATCCATTTGTTGCAATCCTATATGCCTTATCTACAAATTCTCTAATTCTAGTTCCATCAGTTATGCTTGCGCTATACTTTGTTAAAGGTGCTGCAATTGCAACATCATCAATTTCCTTGAATCCTCCTGAGCCTTGTCTTTTTAAACTGCTTGAACCAGTTATGAATATTACAGGTGATCTTTCACCCCAAGCTTCCATCATTGATGGAACTGCATTTGCAAACCCTTCGGGACCAACTAGACAAACTGCTGGTTTTCTTGTAATTCTTGTATGACCGTCAGCTATATGACCTGCTACCTGTTCATGAGGACAATTAATTACTTCCATTTGGCACTCCATAAACCCCTCTAAAGCAGGATTACAGAAACCACCAGATAATGTAAAAACATGTTCAATGCCTTTGTCTTTTAAAGCTCTAGCTATAAGTGATCCGCCTCTAATTTTTTTTTCTGACATTTTTTTTAGTATTTCATATTTTCAATAAATTTTTTAGCAATTATTTCTGACGTCACATCATTTATATCAGTTAAACCAACTAAACCTAGTGCAGTACTTAATTCGTCTTTAATAATATCTAAAATTCTTCTTAAACCTTTTTCACCATCAGCGCCAATACCATACATTAGCGGCCTTCCAAGCATTACGTAATTTGCACCTAGCGCTAAAGCTCTTATAATATCGCTTCCACCTCTAACACCACTATCAAATAGCAGAGGAAATTCTTTACCTAATGCATTTCTTATCAACGGTAATGCTTCGATTGCTGCTGTAGCGCTATCTAATTGTCTTCCACCATGGTTGGATACTTGTATAGCATCAACACCTTCATCCTTTATTTTTAATGCATCCTCTAGTGACATTATTCCTTTAATTATTAATTTTCCTTTCCAAGCATCCCTTACTCTTTTGAGAGTTTCCCAATCTGTTGCTCCTCTACTTTCACTTCTTACAAATTTGTTACCACTCTTTGATGTTTCATAGTTCATTGGTTTTGGAATACCACCTAGTAAAGTTGATAAAGACCAATGAGGATGAGTTGCAAAATCAAACATTTGTTTAGGACCTATTTTAAAAGGAACAGTAAAACCATTTTTATTATCCTTAGCCCTTCTAAATTGAATTGGAACATCCACAGTTAGTATTGCCACTTTATAACCAGTTTGTTCTGCTCTTTGTAAAAGCTCCATTACAAAATCTTCTTGGAAATTATATAATTGAATCCAAGATCGACCTTCAGACAATTCATACATTTTTTCTAAAGATGTTGAGGAAGCCATGGATACACATGCAGGCACATTATTTACAATACTTTCTTTAGCTAACATTTTATCTGCACCAGTCCAGGTTAAGTTACACATGCCCATTGGTGAAAAACCAAATGGTTGATCAAACTCAATATTTAAAAATTTCTTTTTTAAATTTCTATTTTCAACATTTCTTAAAACTTTTGGTTCAAGTCTAATTTGATCTAAGGCTTTAGTGTTAATTTCACAAAGTTTTTCATCACCTGAGGCACCATCAACAAAATCAAACATTAATTTTGGCATTCTTTTCTTTGCTAAATTTCTAGCATCATCTAAGCTGTGAATTTTTTTACTTGCAGTTATATTGTTCATAAATTCTTTATATATTCTTTCAGATTAATCTTTTTATCTTTATCTAAAAAATAAGCTGTGTGATTTTTTCTTGAAGAATAAACTTCAGTTGGTTTTCCGTCAACAAAAACTACAGCCACACCATCATCGATTGCAATACCTTGAGGCAACTTGTTATTTTTAATATCTGATTCAAACCAAAACTAGTCGCAGAAGACATAGTTGAAGAAAAACCACCTGAAATTGGCTGTTCTTTTCAAGGAAGGTGTCCAAGAATTATTGGAGATAAATGCAGAAATGAAACTCCACCATGGCAATTTGGAGATAACAGAAATGCTATTCGATGTCATATAGATATTGAAGAATTAAAAATTCAGCAAAGTTAATAATTAGACGATTTATTTATTTCAAGTTTGATTTAATTTTAATATAAGAAAATTCTAATTTTATGGATATCAAAAAAGTTGTAGTTATTGGTTCAGGCACAATGGGAAGTGGGATTGCAGCACATTTATGTAATGCAAATGTTCCTGTTACTTTACTAGATCTTACCACAGATATAAGTGAGAAAGCTAGGGAGAGAATTAAAAAATCAAGACCCCCTCTGTTAATTGATAAATCAAAAATTGATAATATTGATGTTGGAAATATTAATGATAATTTTGATGTTGTTAGTGAAGCTGATTGGGTTGTTGAAGCTGTTGTTGAAAGAATTGATATTAAACATAATATTTACGAAAAAATTTTTAAAGAAAGAAAAACTGGATCTATAATATCATCTAATACATCTTCAATTCCAATTAGCATTCTTTCTGAAAAATTATCTGCTGAAGATAAAAAAGATTTTTGTATTACCCACTTTTTTAATCCTGTTAGATACATGGATTTACTTGAAATTGTTAAAAGTGAAAATAATGATTTAGATAAAATTAATTCGCTAAAGAAATTTTGCGAAATAAGCTTAGGTAAAGGTGCAATAGTTTGTAATGATACCCCAGGCTTTTTAGGGAATAGAATAGGAGTTTTTGCAATGCAAGTTGCTATGACAGAAGCTTTTAAAATGAAATTATCTATAGAAGAAGCTGATGCTATTTTTGGAAGACCAATGGGCATCCCTAAAACTGGAGTATTTGGATTATACGATTTAATTGGAATAGATTTAATGGCTGATGTTCTTAAAAGTTTTATAAAAGAATTGCCTGAGACAGATAAATTTCAAGAAGTTGCTAAAGAAATACCTCTAGTAAAAAAATTAATAGAAACTGGTTATACGGGACGTAAAGGTAAGGGTGGTTTCTATAGAATGAATAAAGTCGATAATAAGAAAATTCTTGAGGCAATTAATTTAGAAACTGGAGAATATCATCCAACGCAAAAAATTAACATTAAGTCTGAAAAAGTAGATCTTAAAGCTTTAATCAATAAAGATGACAAATATGGTGAATACGCATGGTCAGTAATTTCAAAAATTATTAATTATGCTTCTTCATTAGTACCGGGAATTACAGATGAATTTAATGATATAGATGAAGCAATGAGACTAGGGTTCAACTGGAGTAAAGGGCCATTTGAAATGTTAGAGGAAATTGGTGTTACCAATTTCTTTAGTAGGTTCAAAAACTATGAAGGGAATAAATTTTTAGAAAAATTAGCTGAAACAAAAAATGAAAAATTTCATGGAGTAAGACAAAAATATACAGATATTGAAACTTTAGGAAAAGTTAAAAAAACAGCATCAAATATTGACGGAAATAGTTCAGCTTCTATCTATAGATTTAATGATTACAATATTGTTGAATTTACTACTAAAGCAAATGCTCTAGATTACGATTCAATGGACGCTTTAAAAAAAGCTACTGATAAACCTTTGATTAT
>Ga0102906_1000689_pt1 | contig 11646 bp, 14 predicted proteins | sample Colrivmet1556A02_FD_78498 | JGI IMG/M metagenome (GOLD analysis project Ga0102906, IMG submission 78498) | Estuarine microbial communities from the Columbia River estuary - metaG 1556A-02 | ecosystem: Environmental > Aquatic > Marine > Intertidal zone > Estuary | place: USA: Columbia River... | reverse complement strand
TATCAAATTATTTGGTCTACGGTAGATTAATTACAAAGATTGATGAAATGATTGATGAACTTGACCAATTAAAGAAATAACAGAAGTATTTCTAGCCCATTGCGAAACAACGTGGAGAAATGAATCCAACTCCCGCTACTAATAAAAAACAGTTATACTTTTATAAAGTATAACTGTTTTTTTTGTTATAAAGCTGATGCAATCTCTAAACCTTTTGCGAAGTGTGAAAATAAGTTTAAATAAAAACTAAATGTTGTAAATTGGGAGTATGAAAAAAAATAAAGAACCTAAAGCTTGGTTTCTCAAGCTGTTTCCTTCAATAACTCAATTTAACAGTAAAATCTTTTCAAACAATACAAAAAAAATTATTTTAAACGCATTAGCTCTTTTTATTGTAGTGACATTTACATTTTATGTTGAAAGTGTTGGGGATGAATATAAAAACAGACAAAAATATTTAGATATTTCAAAGAAAATATTGAATGAATTATATCTTATTTCTGATTATACTGATGTATATATCTCACAAACTGACAATCTTCTTCCCATGTATGAAAAACAAATTGATAGATGGGATAACAACAATGACAGCATATTTATTGATTATTTTAAAAATAAGAATGCGCCAAATGGTAAATATTATTACGCACCATTAGGATTGTTTACAAATACCAAAGTTTATAACCCTCCAAGAATCGAGTATAAAACTTTTTCAAAGGGAACTCAAGATTTCTTTTTAATTAATCCAGAAATTTCTAACAGAATATTTGAATTATATGAAGGTTCTGATATTCAATATCTTTCTGAAGAAACTGCTAAAAATGAAGAAAAATATATCAATCAGTTTACGGATAGAATTGAAAATAAATGGATTCAAGACCTACCTTCAGTAGATATAGAATCAAAAGAGTTTTGGATTAAAAACAGAAAATATGTTCAAAATGATAAGTTTTTAAAACATCTTTTTAAAAAACGATATGATTTATGGAGATATATCGTAAAAGATCAGCTTTCATATCAAAATGAGATAATTAAAAAGGAGATTAAAAGTTTAGATAGTGTAATACAACGAATGAATGATGAAATATATTTTTTTTATTGGAAAATTGACTAAATCATAAGCTTATCTTTCTTCTTCAACACAGCAATTACCGGTCCCTTAAATTAGTTGTGTTTTGCAATTTTTAAAAAATTTTATTAAATTTGGTTTCATTAAAAACTAAACAATTTATAAAATGAAAAAACTAATTACATTATTTTCAATTGCAATACTTTTTAGCAATTGTAATACAAACCCTAATTATTCTAAAAATTTAGCAACGGCACAAAAGCTTTTTGAGTTACACGGACAGGAGGATATTGAAGGGCAGCTAGCTTTAGTGAGCAAAGACATTGAGTCTAACACATCTATGTACGGATCTGAACCTGTTGGTTATGACCAGTATGTTGGAATGCTAAAGGGATATCACGCTGCGTTTGATAACATTAAATATACTGCCGATAATTGGCTTCCTGGAACTGGAGAAGATGGTTCCTTAGACGGAAGTGTTAGAACTTACGGAACTTGGACAGGAACAAATGTATCAACAGGAAAAGAACTAAATCTTAAAGGATACTGGTATATGAATTTTGATGATGAAGGAAAGATTATTGCCCAGGGAGATTTCTTTGATTTTGGAGGGATGATGGATGCTGTATACTCTAAAAATTTAGTATACATTGAGGTTGAAGTTAAAAACGGAAAAAAACAAGAGATGCTAGATTTATTGAATAGTGAACAAGGCCTTCCAACTACTGCAGCATATGATGGATGTTATGGTTATGAAATGGCTTTTAATGATGAAACTAACACATTTTATTTAGTTGGAAACTGGGAGAGCTACGAAAAGTATGCAGTTTATCTTAATTGGAGACAAACGCAAGATGATTTCATTTCAAAGATGGTTCCTTTAATGAAAGGTGGTGAAAAGGGGCTTAAAGTTATACAACCTAATTCAAGCTATCATTCTTATTAGTTAGATCACAACTAATCACATGATATAATATCAAAAAAAGGAATAATATTTATATTATTCCTTTTCTGCTTTTTAATTAAATATCATTTTAGTTATTCCGATATTAGTTATATTTGAGTTATGAAAGAAAGCGATAGCAACCCTTTAGGTCTTGAAAAAAAACAATATACAATTGAAGAGTTTGGATCTATATTGAGAAATAAATTTGGAGGAGATAATTTTATTTCTAATGTTATGTTAGCAGAAATATTTCTTGCGAAACACCCTTTATATTCTTGTAAAATAAAAAAATCAAAAAGTCATGTACCTAAGAGAAACTGTGGTTGTTGTTAATACTTTAAATTTTATTACTTTCCAATTATTTTAATTCAATATTAATTAGATCTAAAGCCTTTAGATATTCGCTTTTAAAAACCTCTAATAAACTCCTATAATTAGATACAAAATTTTTAGCACCAGTATAAAAACCTAGAGCTGAATTTGCTTTATAATAATCAGGATTAACTTTATAGTATGTTAGTTCTGTATCAGAGTATATTGTTTTACTATCTTTATTTTTTATTGTAAATTGAATATATGGGTAAAAATATCTATTAAATTCCTCATTAAAATCATCTAAACTTCTATTAACTGCCTGACTCCTTTTGGTATTGTGCTCATAAATTATAGAAATGGTTGTTCTCAATGATTTATCTCTAATTAGCTTCATTGCTCCTTCTGCAATAATTTCATTGTAAATACCACTATTAGGAAAAAAAGATAGAGACATTCTAGAACTTACATTCTCAAAATTTAAGACTAGGGTATTGGAGCTGATCTTTCTTTTATTAAATAAATCCTCGGTTAAATAATCTAGAGAGTTTTCAACAACAACGAGTGAACTATCGATGACTTTTAGTTGCTCTAAGTCTTTTTCAATTATTTCAGACAATTGAGTTAATAGTTTATTTTTATTCTCTATTTCTGAGTTTAATTTTAATTTATTATCTATTGCAAAAGAAAGTAGAATTCCTAAAAAGACAACAAGGAATTCAGCGATATATTTGATAAATATTTTTTTCATAATCTAAATATAATGATTTGAAAATAAGTAATCATTGTTCAAAAAGATATTTCAAATTTAGATTTTAGACAGTTTATATAAATCATATTTTTATTTAGTTAATGATTGTATATTAGTTATTTATAAATTTTAATCTATAACAATGAAAAAACTCACTCTTATTGTAATGGCGTTCTTATTCACTTTTTGTTCTTCTTCGAATCAAGAAAACACACTTAGTAAAAAGAATTTAAAAACTGCTCAATCATTTCTTGATAATATTATAACAAACCCAGTAAATGCCAAAAGTTTACTTCACAACGATTTTACTTTTGCCTGGATGGGAATTATTGAACAGGGAGGAAAATTATGGAACAGAGATAATTTATTTGATGTGTATTTTAAAAATATTATACCTGAAATACTTCCTAATGGTATTGTTTTAAAAACAGTTGATGCTATTTCTGATAATAATGGTGTAGCTATAATACAAGAGGGAGATGCAGAAGGTAAAAATGGTGAATATGATAACAAATATGTTTGGATATTTAAAATGAAGGATGGTTTAATTTATTCTCTCAGAGAATACAACAGCGATATTTTGGTAGCTACACAATTATATGATTATGAGCTAGTTCAAGTAAACGAAGAATAAGAAAATCCAAGCATAGCGAAAGTTTGTTCTTTTTTCAATAATTAGTTGTTTTTTGAAATTTATGTAAAAAAAATTATATTTGTTTTTATTAATTAAAATTTTTAACAAAATGAAAAAAATAGTTTATTTATTATTTCTTATTACTTCTTTAGCGTATTCTCAAGATATTAAGTGGGATCCTGCAACAACATTTGATGCCGTCTTCGATATAGATGCAGTTCATACAAGAGATGGAGTTAATTACGAACTTTCTGCCTCAGGTGATGCAGGGCCTTATGGAAAAGCGTATTTGTCATATGTATTTACAAATCACAATAACAGTACTACTAGTGGAGAATTTACTGGTTTTGCATGGACACAGATGGGGGAGGAAATTGTGAAAGCTACCTTACAAGGCGTTTATAAAAAGGAAGGTAAAATCTTTAAAATGTATTCCTATGACAATGTAACTGATGGAAATATTATGATTGTGAGTGGAGTTGTAGATTTTGTTGGGCAAACAATGAAATTTGAAGTCTCTCCTTTAAAGTAATTAACCTTTAGTATAAATTTTATTTACCCTCCATCCGGAGGGTTTTTTTACTTTTATCCTTGAGAATTTTTTTATCAAAGACTTTTCTTGGCTTCAAATTATATTAATAAAGGTTTATTGTTATCAATCAGCTTAGAAATCATTAAATTTAGTTTATGAAATCAATTGTTTTATTAGTTCTCTTTATGAGTTCATTTTTATGTTATTCACAAAAAATATATTCTGTTAATTATTCTAATCAAGCCGATTTGAAAGTTTTTGTTGTAAACTATGCAAATCAGGCAGATTTGAATGTATACAAAGTTAAATATGCAAACCAGGCAAATGAAAATAAAGGATTATGGTATTTTGTAAACTATGCTAATCAAGCAGATAAAAAGATTTATTTTGTTGACTATCCAAATCAAAGTGATCTAAAAATATTTTTTGTTGATTATACAAACCAAGCGGGTTGGAGAAGTAAAGAAAAAAAACATCTATTGTATTAAAGACAGAAAAATATATTCAATTAAGAGATTTCATTATTTATATTTGATTCAATAAATGCAGTAACTCAGATTTTTATTGTAGCTCAGATTCATCAAAATTATTTTAACCTATAGAAAAAGAAACTAAAGATTAACTGGTATAAATTAATAAATGGTTCTCCATTTAATACCTTAAAAAACATAAATACATTACATTATGAAAAAAATGATTTTAATTTTATTATTGGTAAACCTAATATCTTGCCAAGATAATCCCGAAAAAATTATAAAAAAAGAAATAAGTAAAACTAAAATTCCTGCAGTTGTTATGGGTAAAATTAGTAAAGATGGTCAAATGCAATTTTTCTCAAAAGGACCATCTAGATGGGACAGAAATGATACAATTAGTGAAAAAAATATTTTCAAAATTGCTTCTATGACAAAAGCCTTAGCTTCAGTTGCAGCGCTTCAGTTAGTAGAACAAGGTAAAATAACATTAGATGAGCCACTAGATGAATATCTTCCTGAAATGTCATCAATAAAAATATTAAATAAAAATAATGAAATTATAGAACCTAAAAATAGTATTACATTAAGACACCTACTCACACATACAGCGGGTTTTGGATATTGGTTTACAAGTACTCAACTTTCAAATTGGAATAAACTGAAGAAAGATATAGATTGGAATGAAAAGTATGAACCTAGATTATTTGAGTCAGGAAGTGATTATATGTATGGTACAAATATAGATTGGGTTGGGAGGTTAGTTGAAAAAATATCTGAAATGAATTTAGAGGAATATTTAAGAAAAAATGTAACAGGTCCGTTAGAGATGAATAGTACATGGTTTAATGTGCCTGAAGAATTAGAGGATATAGTAGTCTCATCCTCAATACGCAATAATGATTCAGGTGAATTAATAAAAAATGAGTACACCAAACGTAAAATCACTAAAAGTTTTAATGCTGGTGGAGGAATTTCAAGTTCTCCTGAAGACTACGGTAAATTTCTTGTTTGTATGTTAAACAAAGGGAAAGTTGATGGAGTTGAAATACTTAAGGAACAAACATTTGATTTAATGAATACCCCTCAATTAGATAAGTTTAAAACTACTCATAGACATGTTCCTGTTGGAAATGTTGATACTAAAGCGAGAGGTGATAAAGATAATTTTTTTGACAGTTATGATAATTGGACCTTAGCATGGGCTTACGAGGAAAATTCAACTATCAGACCCTATGGAACAGGATATTGGGCAGGGTTTTACAATACTTACTTTACGATTGATTTTGAAAATGAATTTGCCTTAGTTTATATGACGCAAATTTTACCTTTTAATGATATGGAGTCTTATAATTTATTTACTTCTTTCGAAAAAATGATATATAATTTTCATTAAATATATTTACTATTTAGAGTTATTTATAAAAATCTTAGTTGTAATTTGTATCTATTAACACTATAATTTTACTTTTCAATGATCTATTATTCAAAAGTTTCCTATACCTTATTGATTGTTGTTTTTGTAGTTTTTTTCGGGCCATTAATTCCTAACTTTATTCATGACGGTTTTAGTAATGCCATGTTCACTACTACTGCAGGGTTAATTGTCATGTATGGATTAATTTTACATATGTTTTTTAATACAACGTATACAATTGATCAACAGATGTTGCACATTAGATGTGGTTTTTTTCGATACAAACCCATAAATATTATGAATATGAAAAAAATCTCAAAATCTAGTTCTATTATATCATCTCCTGCCGCCTCATTTGATAGAATTGAAATTTCTTATGGTAAATTTGATGAACTTATTATCTCCCCAAAGCATAAATTAAAATTTGCAGCTGATTTACAAAAAATCAATCCAAACCTTATTAATACACTTAAAGCGTAAGATTTATCATTCAAAAAAAAATCAAAGAACCACTATTTATTATATTTAAAGTTTAAAATATTTAACTCATGAAAAAACTACTTTTACTCTCCACTATTTTAATTTTTGCATGTCAAAATCCTACAAAAATTTCTAAAAAAGAAGTTATGGATACATTTGAGACTTTTTTTGAAGTATTAGATCATGATTTAAGCAGTTTTGACTCTATGGTTACAGATGACTTTTTTATCTATGAAAATAGTAGGCATTACACCAAAGCTGAATTTATTGATTTTTTAGAAACATACGACATTGTTAGTAGTAAGCGAAAATTTGAAGACGTTGTTATTGACACTGATTATAATTCTGCACATATATCACTTAAACAATTAGGAGAGTTTATTGTAAATACTCCAGAAGGTAAAGTTAAGTTAGAATTTGAATGGCTAGAAAGCACTTATGCTGTTAAAGTAGATGGGAAACTAAAGTTTAAATTCTATTTTTCTGAAGCTATAAAAACAAACACCACTCCTGTAGAGGGTGTATCTATTAATTAAATTATGTGGAATAAATTTATTTATAAGTGTAATAGATTTGCCATCTATGGCTTGTATTTAGATATAAAAATAAGTTATCGAAAATACATTAGAATACGTTTTTGGTAAGACAACTTTTAATTTAATATGGATTAAACTTACAAAAGAATATGTAGCTGTATTAATAGTTTTTATTAAAAGAATATTTATAGGTTTTTTACCCATAATTAAAATAGAATAAAATTTTCGTAAATTTAAAAGATCACATAAATTATTTGAAATGCAAAAAACAACACTTACCTATATTAAATACCCTTTAGTAATCATATGTAGTATACTTTGTTTGTCTGGAGTAAGGTGGTTAATTAGTTCTGAACCTTGGATATTGGATCAAGTTGCAAATGAAGAAAGATTAAAAATGACATTTATTGATCTTTTCTTAGTTGAAGGTAATCAAACATTAGCTGATTATTTGACTCAAGTATATCGTTTCTTGGGGCTTTATGTTTTAGGGATAGGATGTATACTTCTTTCTTTTACATCCAATAAATTTTTAGCAATTTTTATGGTTAGACAGCGATTTTTAATTGTACTTGGTGTTTTGCTTGTCTCAAATTTAATTTTAGGCTATGTCTGGATTCCTTCCTCACATTTCATATATGTCATGTGGGGGGCAATAGGGTTATATAGTATAAGTCTTTACAACCACATCAAAGCTTAGTTTTTTCTCTTAAATTTTATAAAAAATTCTCATAAATTCTAAATTAGAATTTATGAGAATCATAGAATTAATTTTAATTGTATTCTTAATAGTTAGCGTTAATAATTAATTTTTAACCCAAGTTTGAAGAATGTCATTGTCAAAAGGTAATTGCATTTGGTTGTTCCCTATAAAAGTTACTCCTAAAACAGTTCCATCAACTACATATGTATTGTCACTTGTTTTATTCCAAGCTAATGGACCATAAACAACCAAATCTTGAGCTAGAGAACCATCTTGAAAACATTCCCAAACATTTTTTATAACACTGTTTTCGGTAAATATTAATTGATCTGGTGAGCCTTCATCAGAAGACATAAAGCAACCTCTCGCTTGATCATCTGGCCAATTTCCTGCACCTGTCCATTCTTCGTTTGTGAGTGTCCAAACTCCTATGATGGAATCTAGTTCTGGTATAGAAGCATCTTCACTTTCAGAATCAGAGCAACTATACATAATGCTAATTCCCAAAAAAAGGTAAATAATTTTTTTCATTTTTTGTTTTATTTAAAAAGGTTAAGCGGGTGTAGAAATAAAATGCACTTACAATATAGTAATTAATTTTTTTTTAAAATAGTTTTTATTAATTTCGTAATGAAACTAACACAATTTAATTATGAGAAAACTTTTAGTACTACTTTGTTTATCAACTTTTATAGTTGCATGTAACCAAAACACAAATCAATCAAAAGACAATAATCCAATGTCTGGGTATATGTTAGGTGATGATATTTATACCCAAGGGGTTCATAAATTCATGAAGGCATATACCGATAACAATTTTAAAAATGCAGAAGGAATTTTTGCAGAAAATGCAATTTTTGCAGTAAATGATGTAAAAATGAGTATCGATGATATGATGAATGGCTTTGCTGTCGGACATCAATTTTTTGACAACATTTCTCATAGTAATGTAGATACAGCAACCATGTATTATAATGATGGTAAGATTTTTACAAACGTTTGGTATGATTGGAGTGGTGTGTCAAAATCTTCAGGAGAAACTCTTGAACTTAGAGGTTATGGATGGTTTAAGTGGGAAGACGGTAAAGTTATTGAGGCTTACAATGCTTTTGATCCAACGGCTTATAATGCTATGATGAGCGCACAATAATAAATTAACTTTTTTATCTAATATTTTAAAACCTTTAATTAGTTATTAATTAAAGGTTTTTTACTATGAAATAGTTAGATTAATTTTTATATTTTTTTCTTAAATCTCCAGGTTTGATTCCAAATCTCAATTCGAATTTTTTATTAAAATAAGGTCTGCTATTTATTCCTACAGCATAAACTACTTCTTTTAAAGTTTCATATCTGTTTTTAATAATTAAATCATAAGCTTTTAGCAATCTAATTTCTAAGATTGTATTAACGATACTTAGACCAATTTTTGATTTTAAGATTTCGTTCAATTTTTTTTGACCATATCCACATAAATCGCAAAGTGCAATAACATTAAAGTCTGGGTTTGTTATGTTTTTTAAAATACAGTTTTTAACTTTTTTTATGAGTTCTGAAGACGAGCTATCAAACTCAATATCAGAATCTATTGGAGTAGCTAATTTTCTTCTATTGAAAGTTTTTTCTAATGCAAACTGAATTCTTGATATAATTTCATCTTTTTTGAAAGGCTTCTCTATATAATCTTCAAAACTTAATAAGTTAATATCTTTTGCATTGTCTTTAATTACTGAAGTCATAAAAATAAATGGGATATCCTTAGAAGCACCTTTTTCATTTAATGCATTCTTAAATTCCATTCCATTCATTATGGGCATTTTTAAATCTGAAATAATAATATCAAAAGATTGTTCTTCAATTTTATTTAATGCTTCTTTTCCGTTAAAAGCAAAAGTACAATCAAGAAAATCAGAAAAAATTTCTTTTAAGTAAATTATCATTTCTGTATTGTCGTCTACTACTAATGCTTTGGGTAAATTATTTTTTTTATCGATTTCTGTGGAATAGTTACAGCATAATAAATTAAAATTTTTATCAATTTGAGTTGTATTTAAGTTGTAATTATCAATTATTAATGGAAGTTCTACCTTAAAAACACTACCAACATTTAACGCTGTCTCTAAGCTAATTTTTCCACTTAATTTTTTAACCAAATTATTAGTTAAAGATAATCCTATACCAAATCCACTATTAGAGATGTTACTTTCAGTTTGGTAAAATCTAGAGAAAATATTATCTTTTTCATTATCTGCAATTCCAAATCCTTCATCCTTTACCATTATATTTAGTTTCGATTTTTCAAAATACATAGTAAGGTATATAGAAGTATTTGTATTAGAGTATTTTATAGCGTTAGAAACTAAGTTATTAATGATTATTGTTAAACTTTCTATATCGTAATTAATAATTAAGCTATCTTCTGCATTTGTTTTAAAATATAATTTAATTTTCTTTATTTCTAAAGTAGCTGTAAAAGTTGATTTTATTTCTTTTGTAAAATCATTTATTTTTATTGATGATTCAGCTTTTTTAAACTTTGAACTACCATCTAAACTTGTTAAGTTTAAAAAATTGTCAAGCGAACTCATCATTTTTTTTGTATTATCAATAGCATTATTAGTAAAATTTAATCGTTTGTCTGCAATTAAATTTTCTTGTTTTAATAACGATAAATAGCCTAATATTGAGGTTATTGGAGTTCTAATTTCGTGAGACATATTTTCAAGAAATTGTTCTTTTGCTTCCAAAATTGATCTTTGAGATGTTTGTTTGAGAGTAGCTAAGTAACGTTTTTTTCTCGCAGCCCATTCTACAAAAATCAAAATGATGATAATTACAAGAAGAATTGTTACACCAATTTTAATATACATAAGTTGGTTATCAATTATTTTTTGATCTTTCAACTCATTTAACCTTTTCATTTCCGCTAACTCTCTACTGAAGTCATTATAAAAATTAAAAACTTTTTCTATTTCATTAAATCTATTTATAGTTTCTAATTTCTTTAGTTTGAGTGTTAATTTTAGAAGTTCAATAGCTTTCTTATTCTCTTTTTTTAATACAAAATAATTACTTGCAATTTTGCTACTAATAGAGTTATCAGGATCTGATTTAATTTTTTTGTAGTTTAAGTCCGCTTTTTCAATATTATTATTTCCAATAGCATATCTAAGTTTATTAAAATAATAATCATCGTCTTTATACTCGTCTTTAGGATACGCTTTATCGAAATAATATTCTCCTAAGGAATAATTTTTTGACCCTAAATAACCTCGATGATTAGTATCATAATATCTGTGCTTCAACTGATCTCTATCTAGATTATTTTTATCAATTGAATTTAAGATTTTAAGGCTTTCTTCGAACTCTTGTTTGTGAATTAAAATAAAAGCTTTTTCTATTTTTAATAGTTCTTTTAAATTTTTATATCTTTTATTAGAAGACATATCCAGAATTGTTTCCTCAAGTCTGGCATAATTTTTTTCTACCTGATCAAAAATTTTTAATTTTAAAAGGGATGCATTTAAATTTACTAAAACCCTAATTTGAATTGGTCTATAATCTTTATTTTCCGGGAATTCTAAAATTTGAAGAGCTTTGTTGTAATGCTCTATAGATTTTGAATACTTATAAAAAATATTATAGTAACTATACCCAGAATAACTATGAGACTTTCCCCTAATTTCTAGATCATTAGAGATTGATAATATTTTATTTCTATAGTAATCAATTGAGTCTATATTATTTCTTACACCATTTGCATGGTGCATCATTTCAAGGTAAGTTTTTGCTT
>Ga0102906_1000682_pt1 | contig 11706 bp, 9 predicted proteins | sample Colrivmet1556A02_FD_78498 | JGI IMG/M metagenome (GOLD analysis project Ga0102906, IMG submission 78498) | Estuarine microbial communities from the Columbia River estuary - metaG 1556A-02 | ecosystem: Environmental > Aquatic > Marine > Intertidal zone > Estuary | place: USA: Columbia River... | reverse complement strand
TTCTCTTTCTCAAGTTGTGGATGGAGAATTTGGTCACGAAAGTAATCACGGTTTAGAATTTTCTTCTGCAGAAGTTATAAGTGCGTTTAAACACAATGGTGAGTTAGAATTAATGATGCCGGGGAAAGAAAAATTAGTTGTTCCTCATGCAGCCGCCGCTAATTTGTTAGATTCAAAAGCTCTCGCTGTTCAAGGTGCAAATATGGTTCATAACGAATATGGCAAGAAGCAATTTGCAAACTTCTTCTTCTTTATAACAGGTTTTCACGGTTTCCACGTATTCTCAGGAGTGGTTCTTAACTTCATTGTTTTTTACAATGTATTTCTAGGGACTTACGAAAAAAGAAAGAGCTATGAAATGGTTGAGAAGGTCGGTTTGTACTGGCACTTTGTAGATCTTGTTTGGGTATTCGTATTTACATTCTTTTACTTGGTATAATTTTTTAGATAGATATTATTATGGCAAACAATAGCACATCCACACTTTGGAGAACGTTCTTTTTACTTTTAGGTTTAACTGTTGTTGAGGTGGCCTTGGGTATTATAAAGCCTAGCGCTTTAATGGGAGCACCGTTGGGGTCTTCATGGTTAAACATTCTGTTTATATTATTAACATTGGTTAAAGCATACTACATCGTTTCAACATTTATGCACTTAGGTGGCGAAAAGAAAGGTTTTAGATTGGCCGTGTATTTACCGGCTTTAATTTTGATTCCATATTTAACATTTATTTTACTAGTCGAGGGCGGCTATACATATGATGAAGCCCCCAGTATATATTAAGAAATGAATAATAGTCTTATAAAAAGGGTAGTACTAATAGGTTTATTGGTTCTACCCGTTTTTGTTTACATCGCTTTTGTGTACATGCAGAAGGGTGTTTTTTTTCAAACACTCAACCATGTTGGACCTTACACAGTTGAGCAATTAGAAGATGGTACAAATGATACCATCTATTATAAAGTTCCAAAATTTACTTTTCAAAATCAGTTTGGAGACTATTCTACTCAAGACAGTATAGGGAATGGAATTACAGTTGTCAGTTTCTTCTTTGTTTCATGTCCAAGTATTTGTCCTGCGATGAATTTTCATTTAAAGCAAGTCGCAGATCGTTTCAAAGGAGTAGACTATTTTAATACTGTAAGTGTAACAGTAGATCCTGACAGAGATACATTAGAAGCACTTCAGGATTATGCGCGTAGACTTGGCGTAAATGAAAGGCGTTGGTGGTTTTTAAGAGGTACTCAAGAAGAAGCACATGAATTAGCGCCAAAATTCTTTTTAGCAGCAAATGAAGACTCAACGGCTGCAGGTGGTTACAATCATTCTCAATCTGTTGTGTTGGTAGATTGGAATGGGAACATTCGTTCAAGAACTGATGATTTCGGAAACGTTGTTGGAAGTTACGATGCTATGAGTGTTTCAGAATTGAACAAGATGGAAGACGACATTAAAGTATTAATTGCCGAATTCGAAAGATGGAAGCATTACAAATTAAAGTTTGAAGACTGATCAAATTGTAGATAAGAGAGTGACCCGTTTTATTTGGGTGTTTACGGTAATCGTTTTTGCATTGGTAATAGTTCTTCATGAACTGCCAAAAATGAATTGGCAGCCTTCATTTGTCTTGTTTTTGCCCAAGCTAAATGCTTTTATCAATGGAACGGTATTTATTCTCTTGTTGACCACATTATGGGCTATAAAGATGGGGAAGATCTCTATGCATAGGAAATTGAATACAGTTGCGATGGTATTGTCTGTTCTCTTTTTACTCTCTTATGTTACCAATCATTATTTTTCTGGAGACACTATTTATGGAGGTGAAATGTCTGGCTTATATTATTTTGTTCTGATAACGCATGTAGTCTTAGCTGGACTGTCTTTACCAATGATATTATTCTCTTATTATTATGGCCATTTAAACCTTGTTCATAAGCATAAAAAACTGGTGCGTTTTACGTATCCAATTTGGTTGTATGTTGCTTTCACCGGAGTATTGATTTACCTCTTTTTATCACCCTATTATGGAATCGCGTAGTTCAAAATACATAGTGCTATTTATTTTTTTACTGATTGTTGATTTTGCATTTGGGCAATGCTCTATGTGCAGAGCTGTTTCGGAAAGTAACTTAAAAAGTGGTGGAGCAGCAGCTATTGGTCTAAACAATGGTATAATGTACTTAATGGCCTTTCCATACATCATGATTGCCGGTGTTGCGTTCTTGTGGTATCGTCATAGAAAGGCAAGTCAATAGACTTTCTTTATCTACGATTTAACACTGTGTTTACTCTTCTTATATTTTATATTTGCTTCGCTACTTAACGCTGTTAGTTAGTGAACTAAAACTATGAGAAAACTATTTTTTTTAATATTCCTATTTCTAGGAACAGTTGCGTATGGTCAGGATTTATGGACCCTTCAAGAATGTATTAAGTACGCATTCGATAATAACCTACAAATTCAGCAAAGTACATTATCCATAGACCAAGCAAAGGTGAATAGCAATGCAGCCAAAGCAAGTGTTGCACCAAATGTAAATTTCAATACTGGCTATTTTTGGCAATTTGGTAGTTTCATTGATCCCACAACGAATACTAGGAATTTAGGTGGGTTAAATGCCCAAACCAACTCCTCCACGTTAAGTGCAAACTGGACTATTTTTGGTGGCCTTGATAATTACAATGCTATAAAGCAAAGCAAACTGGATTATTTGGTGGCGACATATAATTGGGAGGCTATGCGCAATGATGTAGCAATCAATATTGCGGGCCAGTATTTACAGGTGTTATTCAATAAAGAAGTTGTAAATATTAATTCGCTAGTATTGGAAAACAGTGAGAAGCTGTTTCTTCAAACAAAAAAAAGATATGATGCTGGGGCGTTAGCAAAGGGAGATTTGCTGCAAATTGAAGCACAAAAAGCAAGTGACGAACAAGCTCTTGTTTCAGCAGAAAATTCACTAGATCTGAGTGTGTTGCAGTTAGTTCAGACACTGCAGTTAGACACTCTCGAAGGGTTTGATATTTTAGCTCCAGACCTTGATTTACCAGATTCTTATTTAATGTCTATGACGCCAGATGCTATTTATAGTCAGGCTTTAGATCTTCAACCAAATGTAAAAAGTGCTAAAATTACAGTTCAAAGTTCTGAATTGGCTGTCAATAGAAGTAAGTCAGGTTTTATGCCAACGCTTTCTCTCACGGGACAATTAAACTCGAACTACTCTACACGTCCTCGTCAATCGTTTATATCAAGTTCTGTAGATATACCTGCAGCGCCCATAGGAGAGGCTATTACTCCAGCTGGAAATTTCCCTGTATTGTCGTATCCGGTAACAACCCAGCAACTTGTTCAAACCTCTGTCCTTGATGATTTCGGAACTCAATACAGTAATAATTTTAACCAGTTTATTGGGTTTAATTTACAAGTACCTATTTTTAATAACCTGTCTGTAAAGCGTAATGTTAGTAACACTAAACTGCAATTAGAAAACAATAAAGTGGCCTATGAGCAATCTAAAATGGAGTTTCGACAGACTGTTCGAAGAGCGCATTCTGATGCATTGGCTTCCTATAAATCTTATCAAAGCTCAGTGAAAAGTGTAGAGTCGAATAAGGAGAGTTTTACTTACGCTGAAAAAAGAAGAGAAGAAGGTACAATAAGTCAATATGAATATGAAAATGCTCGAATCTTATATCTCAATGCAATTGCACAGCAATTGCAATCTAAATACGATTACATCTTTAAAATAAAAGTACTCGAGTTTTATTTAAGTAATAACATGAGTCTTCAATAAATAGAGTTATGAGCAAAAAAGTAAAAATAATTATTGGAGTACTAGTTGTCGCACTTATCGCTGTGGCAATTGGATTGAAGAAATCAGGAAAAATTGGCTCCTCTGGAAAAGGTGTTGAAGTTAAATTTGGAAACGCGAAACAGGTAACTATTATAGAAACCGTAACTGCAAGTGGAAAAATTCAACCTGAAATTGAAATTAAGCTTTCACCAGAGGTTAGTGGTGAAATTATCGAACTTAATATTCAAGAAGGGGATAGAGTAGAAGCTGGTGACTTATTGGTTAAAATAAATCCAGACATCTACGAGACATCTGTAACTCGGGCGCGAGCAGCAGTTAATTCAGCTAAAGCTTCTGTCAGCCAGGCGCAAGCCACTTTCGATGAAGCGGATAAAAGCTTTAAACGCAGCAAAAAATTGAAGGATCAAGATGTAATTTCTGATGCGGAATATGATGCTGCAGAAAGATCACATACTGTAACTAGACATCAACTAGAAGCTGCCGAAAGTCAGTTAGAAAGTGCAAAAGCTTCGTTGAAAGAGGCAAATCAAAACTTAAAGCGAACCACAATTGTAGCTCCTCAGGCGGGGAGTATATCGGTTTTAAATGTTGAGTTAGGAGAACGTGTTGTTGGAACCGCTCAGATGGCAGGAACTGAATTATTACGTGTAGCCAATCTTAAAAATATGGAAGTTTTAGTTGAGGTAAACGAGAACGATATTGTTCGTGTAAACCTTGGCGATACTGCAGAAGTGGAAGTTGACGCGTATTTGGATAGGTCATTTAAAGGAGTAGTGACAGAAATTGCAAACTCAGCCAACCTTGCAGGTGTGTCTGCAGACCAAGTAACAACCTTTGAGGTTAAAATTGGAATTCTGCCTGACTCATATACAAATATGGATTTGAAGGGCATGGATTCTCCTTTTAGACCTGGAATGACAGCTACAGTTGATATACAAACAGAAGTGGCAGCCAATATACTAGCAGTGCCAATTGCGGCTGTTTCAACTCGGACGGATACATCTTCTTCATCTAGATATGGAAAGAAAGATGACAATGAAAGCAAAGCAGAAGAAATAGATTACGAAGTTGTTTTTGTCAAGAATGGAACAAAAGCGAAGCTTAAAGTTGTGAAAACAGGTATTCAAGATGATGAGAATATTGAGATTCTTTCAGGTCTTGAGGATGGTGAGGAGATAATTGTTGGTCCATACAGCGCGGTGTCTAAAAAGTTGATGAACGATGTTGGCATTAAAGAATCTGAAAGTAAATCAGAGTCGAAAATGGAAGATGAATAATGCCTAATTTTCTTTTATTAGAGAGTTCATCACGCAATTGCTCAGTTGCAGTTTGTAATCAAGATTCTATTCTATCTATTCGCGAAGAAGCTAGCGCTCAGTTTGTTCATTCTGAAAAAATGCATGTCTTTATCAAAGAATGCATGTGTGAATCTGGTTTAGTTTATTCTGATTTAGATGCGGTTTGTGTGTCTAAAGGACCCGGTTCTTATACAGGTTTGAGAATTGGCGTTTCTGCCGCAAAAGGAGTCTGTTACCCTTTAGAGATTCCATTAATATCCGTAGATAGTTTAACTGTTCTTGCCTCGCAAATTTTCAATGAGGCAGACGGAGTTATTGTTCCAATTATGGATGCGAGAAGAATGGAGGTCTATGAATCTGTATTTTCAGAAACGGGGGAACAGCTCATGCCAATTACGGCAAAGATTATTGACAACACTTCATATTTTAATTTGCTCGCAAAAGGTAAAGTTCATTTTGTTGGCGATGCATGTCAAAAAGTATCGGAAGTCATTAAACATCCGAATGCTATTTTCCATTTTGATGTGGAGTTTCCATCTACCAAACAGCTAAAAGCCCTTTGCGCTAAAAAATTTAGCGAAAGGGCTTTTGAGGATGTTGCTTATTTTGAGCCTTATTATTTAAAAGACTTCGTAGCTGGAAAACCTAAAAAGGTATTATAATCCAATTTCTACTTGAAATCTAAACATTAAGGGATCGGCCACAGTTTCACCATTGATGGCTGAATAATCCGAATACGAAATGTCTGACTGGACTTTTAAGGAGTGACCGACAATATATTTTGACACTACGAATGTATATTGATTGTATTGATTTGCAATTCCTACTTCAGGACGCATGAAAGACGTTCTTCCAGCTAACTCGATGTTATTCTTAAAGAGATATCCTGCTTGAAAGTTTATCCCATTACCAGTATAAAATTTACTGCCATAAAGGCTACCGTCATCTTCATTAAATACTAGAGGGCTTTTCTCAGCAGACCTCTGCGCATATTCACTCATGAATGACCATCCTTTGTATTTAAATATTAAATCTATCCATAATGTATGCAAGGAGTTTGTGTAAACAATGCGCTCACCCTCCGTGTTATTAGGAAGAATGAAACTGCCTTGGTTTCCTCTTGCTCTAACTGCTCTATCATTAAAGTCGTAACTCGCTCCAATGGCAAGTTTGGGTTTTGGTTCACGATCTAAATCGGCCTCTGAATAATGACCTTTTTTGGAACTAAATGCACCAAGAGGAAGAACTTCTGCTCTAAATGTATATTCTAATCCGCCTAAGTTTGTTTCAGTAATGTTACGGCCCTCGCCCATACTTAAGGCAAATGCTGTTAAAATGGGCATATTACCAACTTTGTGCTTTCCTCTCAACTGGAAACCCATGTCACGATCTAGATTAAACCTTGAGTTTACTACATGTCGGTCTACAAATTGAAGATTGGCCGAAGAAACAACACGTTCTCTGTTTCCAGGAAGCTTTGTTTGACCAAACCAAACGCTGTAGTTTTTATGGAATTGATATTTAATAACTGCATCGAGTATTATTCGAGCGCCCATGTTGGTGAATTCATTAATGCCACCAATGTTTCTGTTACCAAAGGCTAACTCAAACTTGTACGTCCATTTTTTATCATACACATGCCCATCAAACTTTAAACGAGCGCGTCTAATCATCATTTGAATTTCGTTTAACGCGGGTTGATCGAATTTTTCAAAATCTCTAAAGTTGGTCGTAAATAGAGGTTGAATCCTCAAACTAAACTTCATAGAGAAGGTCTCGTCAGGAGACATGAATTTGATTCCTTTCCCGAATTTTGCATCTACCTGGCCTGCAACAGATAAACACAAAAGGAAAGAAATACTTAGTAGGTAAAACTTTCTCATTTAAATGAGTGTTAAGTATGTTTGAAATAAAGTGCAAGAGTAAAATCAATCTCTCACCCTTATGTTATTTTAAGGTTAAGAAACTATTACTTAGTTGTAAATCTACTTGCTTTGTTCAGCTTGATATATAAATTACACCCAATTGTTTAACATAAAAAAAGCCCCAATTATTGGGGCTTTTTAATGATTTGTTTAAGAATTAATCTTTTCTCGCGTAATCAACATAAGATTCTAGAATCTGCAAAGATAGGCGGACGATGTCTCTTGATTCTAGTAAGACTCTTGTTTGAAGCAGACCATTGCGGCTTCCAACTTCTTGCGCTTGGATAGTTTTAATTTGACTATCAATTTGATCATTTAAAAACTCAGAAACTCTTATACTTTCCTTGCGAATTAATTCATGATCCTCAAATGAAAGTTTCTCAATAGACTTCATAATCTTATTAAAGTAAGACGTAAGCATAGTGTCTAATTCTATAACCATACTCAAGAATTCTCTACTCGGTAAATCATGGTGGTTAATAACATGATTCGTGCAAGTTACACTCAGTGTGTTTGCACTTTTGCTAAGGTCTTGCATTAAATCAAACACATTTAAATAGAGTCGTCCAGCTTCAACTTCACCGGATTCCATCTTTTTAATGTATTTGATGATTTTTCCTTCAAGCTTATCGTTCTGTTTATGCAACTTATCGAGTTGTTTAGAAGAGTTTACCAATACATCCTTATTCTGACCAACAAGTGACTTCAGACTAAGAGAAATGGCTTTTCTAATCGTATCTAAGTTTTTAGCAGTGTTAATTTTACTCTCGTCAATTACATTTTCAATGTCAATTGCTTTTGCAAATAAGTCTTTTGATTCAGCATCTTCTTTAGATTTTCTTTTGAAAGAAACTTGACTTCTAACCAATAGTCCTGCTGCTAAAAGCGTTAGTCCAATCACAGCTGGAAATCCTCCATAAAAGAGAATTAAACCAAAAATTGAAGCTCCCGTAAAGGCTATTAATGCAGTCATTAACCATCCTCCAATTACATTTAAAACACCTGCAACACGATATACGGCACTTTCTCTTCCCCAAGCTTTATCTGATAGTGATGTTCCCATAGCCACCATAAAAGAAACATATGTAGTAGATAGTGGCATTTTAAGAGATGTGGCGTATGAGATAAGAATACTCGCCACCATTAAGTTAACAGAAGCTCTTAAAAGGTCAAATGCAACTTCATCATCTTCGTTGATGTTTTGTTTTGCGACTTCCATTTTAAAACGACTTTGAACCTTGTCTCTTGTGCGTGTTGGTAGTATGGCACCAATACCATTTCCTAAAGCCATGCTAGATCCTACTAAAGCTCTAGATATGAAGTTGGGTTTAAATTTCTCGTCACCATCGTCTTGTCGGCTTAAGCCAACTTCAGTCTCTGTTACTTTTTTGGCTTTGGAAGAAAACCAAAGCGTAACGACCATTATAACTCCAGCTCCAAAAAGTAAAAGTGTTTCTGTGGGTTGCTTTTCACTTAAAAAATCCATCTTCAGAGAAAGATCACCGCCTGCGTCCATCCAATGCATATAAGCTTGCTTTCCAGCAATAGCTACCCCAATGAAGTTAACGAGGTCATTTCCTGCAAAAGCCATGGCTAATGAGAATGTTCCCATCAAAACGATAATTTTTAACGGATTGATTTTGGTGAATTTCATTACCAATTGTGTAACAACTGTCCAGAAAACAAAAGAAACAACTACTACAATCAAAGTGTCATCCACAATCCAAGCTAAATCGTCTTTAAACGAAGAGCCTTTAGCACCTTTTATTACTAAGAAATAAGTGATTGCTGTAACTGCCAAACCACTGAATACAGCGCCATATTTTCTAAGGTTCTTTTCAAAATCGAAAGTAAATGCCAATCGCGTGAAATATTGGATTATCGCACCAACCGAGAAGGAAATAATGACCGAAAGGAAGATTCCCGAAATAATTTTTAGGGCTGATGCAAAGTTAATGAACTCATCAATTTTACTAAAGCCATCTCCGTTTTCAAATGAAATTAACAGTCCAATTGTAAATGCTGCACCTAGAAGTTCAAACACAATAGAGACTGTGGTTGAGGTTGGTAGTCCTAATGTGTTGTAGAGGTCCAAAAGAATAATATCTGTTAAAAGAACGGCTAAGAACACATACATAATATTCTCAAAGGTGAAGAAGCCAGGGTTGAAAATACCCTTTCGAGCAACTTCCATCATTCCACTAGAAAATCCAGCTCCTACCATTATGCCAATACTGGCAATAATGAGAATAGTCCTGAATGATGCTACTTTTGACCCAATCGCAGAGTTTAAAAAGTTAACAGCGTCATTGCTTACACCTACTACTAGGTCGACAATTGCCAACCCGAAAAGGAGGTACATAATGATTAAATAATTATCCATAAACGTGCAAGTGTTTGAATTTTCGGCAAAAGTAAATTTTGGATAGCCCTTAATATTAAGCGAATGTTAATTTTAGGTGATTTTTAATGCCCCGTAAATGAATAGAACAAAGCCCTTATTTTGGCTGATATTGATCGTTTGGAGTAACTCGATCTCATCTCAAGAAAAAACTGAAATGCACGATAAAAAAGCAAATGCACTCATTAAAGAAACAAGTGCTTATTTGTTGCAACATGCATACAACCCAGTAGAATGGCACGCTTGGAATGATGAAACTCTTGCAAAAGCTAAACGCGAAAATAAGTTACTGCTTATTTCTATAGGCTATTCAAGTTGCCATTGGTGCCATGTAATGGAGCATGAAAGTTTCGAAAATAATGAAGTGGCAGCGGTTATGAATGAAAATTTTATTAATGTAAAAGTGGACCGTGAAGAGCGCCCGGATGTAGACCAAGTGTACATGACAGCAGTTCAATTGATTACCGGAAGAGGTGGTTGGCCACTTAATTGCATAGCCATGCCCGATGGTAGACCTGTATGGGGCGGAACTTATTTTAGGAAAGATGATTGGGTTAAAAACATTTCGGGAATTGCTGATATTTTCGAGAAAGATCCAAAGCAAGTTGAAGAATATGCGGTTAACCTTTTGAATGGAATAAAGCACAGTCAAGCTCTTGTGCCTACTAAAAATGAAGAAGCCTTTTCGAGAGAATTAGCCGATGCTATGTTTGTAAATATGAGTCGCAGGTTTGACAAAAAAGAAGGTGGACCTAATAAAGCGCCTAAATTTCCTTTGCCAAATAATTATGTTTTCCTTTTAGATTATGCTGTTTTAACTGAAAACGAAAAAGCCTTAAAGCAAGTAGAGCTGACGCTCGATAAAATGGCGCGTGGCGGAATCTACGATCAAATTGGGGGCGGCTTTGCTCGCTATTCTACGGATGAACTTTGGAAAGTGCCACATTTTGAAAAGATGCTCTATGACAATGCACAGTTAATCTCATTGTACAGTAAGGCTTTTCAGGTGTTTGGAAAAGTTGAGTATAAAATGGTGATTTGCGAAACGATTGAATTTTTGGAGCGTGAAATGCGTGGGAAAAAAGGGCAGTTTTATTCGGCACTTGATGCAGATAGCGAAGGCATAGAGGGGAAATTTTATATATGGAAACCCGAAGAGTTAAAGGAATTATTAAATGGAGACTATCCACTTTTTGAGAAATACTACAACGTAAATGAGTTGGGAGAATGGGAGCATAATTACATTCTGTTACGCGATGGTTCTGACTCTGTATTTGCAAAAGCAAATGATGTAACTCAAGAAGAATTGGAACAGAAAACTGTACGTTGGAAAAAGACTCTTCTGAAAGCGCGTACCAAAAGAATAGGACCCGGTTTAGATGATAAAGCGCTTACATCTTGGAATGCAATGATGATAAAAGCCTACGCTGAGGCTTATGTGGCAATAAATGAAGACCGTTATCTAAAAAGTGCAATAACAACTGCAGAATTCATTGCTCAGAATTTAACCGTAAGTAACGGTGAGCTTTTACACAGCTACAAAGACAATGTTGCCAAGATTGATGGATTCTTAGAAGACTACGCACTTTTGGCGGAAGCTTATTTGGCCTTGTATCAAGTCTGTGGAGACGAAAAGTGGTTAAACAGCGCTAGGTCGTTAGTAGATATTAGCATTCAAAATTTTAAGGATCCAAAGTCGGCAATGTTCTTTTTTGTTTCCGCGAAAAGCGAAAGCCTTGTTGCGCAAAGCATTGAGAAAGATGATAATGTTATTCCATCTAGCAATGGAGTAATGGCCAGCAATATGCACTCACTTTCATTTTTTACCGGCAATACAGCTTACGCTGAACAAGCCGAAGAGATGCTTCAACATATGCAAAACGACTTGACAAGGTATCCTGAAGGTTATACCCAATGGGGTCAACTTTTATTGAAACTCACATACCCGAGCTACGAAGTTGCCGTTGCAGGAAAAGGATCTGCTGAAAAGTTATTGGCCTTTAGGCGCAACAAATATTACCCCAATGTTTTGTGGGCTTTTGCGGATAAAGAAAATGGAGTTGATCTTTTGCAGGAGCGCTGGATGGAGGATGTGACCTACATTTATGTTTGTCAGAACCAAAGTTGCCAAATGCCTGTAGAAGAAGTAGAAAGAGCCATTGATTTAATAACGTATGACTGATGGATACATCAATAAAAAGATGTACTTGGTGCGGAGAAGATGCGCTTTATATAAAGTATCACGATGAAGAGTGGGGCGTACC
>Ga0102906_1000633_pt1 | contig 12029 bp, 10 predicted proteins | sample Colrivmet1556A02_FD_78498 | JGI IMG/M metagenome (GOLD analysis project Ga0102906, IMG submission 78498) | Estuarine microbial communities from the Columbia River estuary - metaG 1556A-02 | ecosystem: Environmental > Aquatic > Marine > Intertidal zone > Estuary | place: USA: Columbia River... | reverse complement strand
GACCCCGGCAAGGCGACACTCCACAAGGAGGACCTTGCCTTTGAATCTGTGGAACTTAAAACACGCTCATACAAGTAATGAATTTCACCATCAACGTTTGGCGCCAATCTGGCCCTGAGGCCAAAGGCCGCATCGAGACTTACCCGGTTTCTGGGATTTCTGATCACATGTCCTTTTTGGAGATGATCGACGTGCTCAATGAGCAACTCATCAACCAAGACATTGAACCGGTGGTCTTTGATCATGATTGCCGCGAAGGCATTTGTGGCTCATGCTCCATGTTCATCAATGGCGAAGCACATGGTCCTGGAAGATCCATCACCACCTGTCAACTGCACATGCGTGAGTTCAAGGACGGTGAAACCATCACCATTGAGCCCTTCCGTGCCAAGGCATTCCCCATCATCAAGGATTTGATGGTTGACCGTTCCTCCTTGGATCGCATCATTCAATCAGGCGGTTTTGTGTCTGTGAACACTGCTGGCAAACAACCAGATGCCAATGCCATCCCTATTGAAAAGGCCGATGCCGATGCTGCCTTTGACGCTGCCACTTGCATTGGCTGTGGTGCTTGTGTTGCAACCTGCAAAAACGCCTCTGCCATGCTCTTTGTCGGGGCAAAGGTTAGCCAATTTGCTCTCTTGCCTCAAGGAAAAATTGAAGCCGAAGATCGCGTCTTGAATATGGTCAACCAAATGGACCTTGAGGGATTTGGCAACTGCACCAACACCGGCGCTTGTGAAGTTGAATGCCCCAAAGGCATCAGCTTAGAGACCATCGCTCGCATGAATCGTGAATTCCTCAGCGCCTCATTGTCAAGCAAATAAAAATTAGGCACAATTTTCGCTCATCTCAAAATCCTTACATTTAGCATCTAACTTTACCATCATGAAAAAAATACTCGCTCTCGCAGTTATTGTTGCCCTGGCATCCAGCTGCAAAAAAGACCCCACCCTCGCTGACCGCTTGGAAGGCGATTGGTTGGTCAATGACATCACTGCAGCTGGACAGATTAACTTACTTGGATCCGATGTTCCTGTGATTGCTAACGACAAAAGCATCACTACAACATCAATATTCACCATGATTCAGGAACCCAATTCCGCCACGTACAGTGTAGATGCGGTGCTTGAAGTTAGTAGTGCTGTGTTAACGTTCGATTTCCCTTGGCAGCAAAGCGGAAGTGGCACTTGGGAAACCATTCCTGGCAATGGAACTGCGCCTGACTCCGCCTACTTGGTCACAGACAGCTCCACAACCAAGTATGAAGTCTTGAACTTGCTTGACAACGATGTACGCCTTCGCACATTGACAGCAGTTGACTTCCAAGGTCAAGGCGTCAACCTTTTATTGGAAATGGGGTTCGCCCGTCAATAGCTCATTAATCATGCATGCATGGTGACATTCTCATCCCTGAATTCAGTTTTGAGACCCCTTCATTGGCATGCCTATAGCAATAAACCCGTCCTTGTGGCGGGTTTTTTCATGCCTCATTTTTGGGTTTCCTCCGTCGTGTAAGCCGTCCAACCTTGAGCAGAGATAGGCAACTGGTCACCAACTTGATTGATCATGAAACTGCCCTTATCTGCATCTGACATGTGACCAATGGCTGTCAAATTGGGGTTGCCCTTGATCTTATCCCAGTCTGAAATGCTGACGGTGAACAGCAATTCATAATCCTCGCCGCCATTGAGGGCAGCTGTTGCGGGATGTAGGCCAAACTCTTCACAGAGCCTGATGGTTGCCGGGTCAATCGGTAGCTTGTCTTCAAAAATAGCACAGCCTGTGCCACTCTGTTTGCACAAGTGCAAGAGCTCTGAACTCAAACCATCAGATATGTCAATCATGCTTGTTGGTTTCACATCCAAGTCCTTGAGCAGGGCAGCAACATCTTGCCTAGCCTCTGGCTTCAATTGGCGCTCTAAAACATACTCATGGCCTTGCAAGTCTGGTTGAAAGTTGGGGTCTGCCTCATAGGTGGTCTTTTCCCTGCGTAAGATTTGTAGCCCCATGTAGGCTGAACCAAGGTCCCCCGTTACCACAATCAAATCGTTGGGTTTTGCGCCACTTCGTCTGACAGCCTGGCCCTTGTCAACCTCACCCATAGCCGTTAACGACAAGACTAGCCCTGACATGGATGAGGTGCTGTCACCACCCACTAAGTCCACGCCATAATTTTTGCAGGCAAGGTTCAGGCCTTCGTACAGTTCCTCTAAGGCTTCCAAAGGAAAGCGATTGCTCGCTGCCAAGCTGACCAATAGCTGGGTTGGCTTGCCGTTCATGGCATAGATGTCTGAAAAGTTAACCACAGCCGCCTTGTAGCCCAAGTGCTTCAAAGGCATGTAGGTTAAATCAAAGTGGACGCCCTCCACAAGCATGTCTGTGCTGAGCAAGCTATCCTTGCCGCCGTGATTGACAATGGCAGCGTCATCACCTACACCCAGGGTGGTGCTTTTCTGCGTCAATTGAACCATGGATGTCAATCGATCAATCAGGGCAAATTCACCCAATGTTTCGAGGGGCGTTCTTTTGGGGGATGGGTCTTGAATCATGGGGCAAATTTCGGCATATCTTTGCCAAAACAACCCTATTGTAATGAATCATTCGTACAGTGCTGAAATACGCACTTTCATGGACTGGGTGCGCGAGCGCAACCCACATGAGCCTGAGTTTCTACAAGCCGTCGAAGAGGTAGCTGAAGCTGTCATTCCACACATTGAGTCCAACCCTAAATACAAGGAATCCAGAATTCTCGAGCGCCTGACTGAGCCTGAGCGCTTGATCAGCTTTCGCGTGAACTGGACAGACGACCAGGGCAACGTTCAGGTGAACCGCGGCTACCGAGTCCAGTTCAACTCAGCCATTGGCCCTTACAAGGGCGGCCTTCGCTTCCATCCCTCTGTGAACCAGAGTGTGTTGAAGTTCTTGGGCTTTGAGCAGGTCTTCAAAAACGCCTTAACAACATTGCCTATGGGCGGTGGCAAGGGTGGTGCTGACTTCAACCCCAAAGGCAAATCAGATGCTGAAGTGATGCGCTTTTGCCAGTCTTTCATGACTGAGCTTGCAAAGCACATTGGCCCCAATACGGATGTGCCAGCAGGTGACATTGGCGTAGGTGGTCGCGAAATTGGCTACCTCTTTGGTCAATACCGCCGCATGCGCAATGAGTTTGCCGGTGTCCTTACGGGCAAAGGCATCAACTGGGGTGGGTCCTTAATTCGCCCTGAAGCTACTGGCTATGGCACCGTCTACTTTGCGAAGGAGATGCTTGCAACCAAGAACGAAAGCTTCCAAGCCAAGACCGTTGTGGTTTCTGGTTCTGGCAATGTGGCGCAATACGCCGCTGAAAAGGCTACTGAGCTAGGTGCAAAAGTTGTCACGATGTCTGACTCTTCAGGCTTTGTGCATGACCCTGATGGCATCGACGCAGAGAAATTGGCCTTTGTCATGGATCTCAAGAACAACCGCCGTGGTCGAATCAACGAATACGCTGACAACTACCCCTCAGCCACCTTCCACAAGGGAGAGAAGCCCTGGTCCATTGCTTGTGATGTCGCGTTGCCTTGTGCCACACAGAATGAGCTTGACGGCGATGCAGCTAAGGTCTTGGTTGCCGGCGGCACCATTTGCATTGCAGAAGGAGCCAACATGCCTTGCACACCGGAAGCCATTGAGGCCTTCCACGGCAACAAGGTTCTGTTCAGCCCTGGCAAAGCATCCAATGCAGGTGGCGTTGCCACCTCTGGCTTGGAGATGTCGCAGAACAGCCTTCGCATGAACTGGACAGCTGAAGAGGTTGACCAAAAATTGCACGCTATCATGGTAGACATCCACGCTGCCTGTGTCAAACACGGCACCCGAGAAGATGGCTATGTTGACTACGTGAAGGGCGCCAATGTCGCTGGTTTCATCAAGGTTGCTGATGCGATGTTGGACCAAGGCGTAATTTGATTCACAGATCTGTATTAAACAAAAAAGCCCCGCCGATGGCGGGGCTTTTTTATGAAATAGGTTAATCAACGCTTGTTCAAGCAGGTGATTTCCACCACGTGACCCATCATACAAATACTGGCATGCTGCAGCACTTCATAGGTCACAAAAACCTGCTGGCCATCGTGGGCCGTTGAAAGGTAGTTCACCAAGTTGGTAGGCTCCAGCACCAACGAGCTATCGCTGTCGCTGACAAGCATCAAGCCACAAGAAGATAGAGCCACTTCTTTTACGGTGAACGCCTCTGCATTCTCACAGTGAAAGTCCACAGGTAGATGGTTGGGGCGGTCACAAGAAGCTAGAGCAATAGCTGCAACGGCTAACAATGACAATAATGGGTTTTGAATAGACATCAAGGGGAAATTAAAGGTGAATGCCAACAGACATGGTCGCCGCCATGATCAATGGCGTTGAAACATCCGCTCGCTGCTGGAAGAATGGATTTAAATTCATGCGTGAGGCAACAAAGAACTTTTTGTAGCCAATCTCCGTTTGGACACCATAGGCAAAGCGATTGGTGTAAAAGCCGTTTTGAGTGGTTTGTCTCAACCAGCCTGAATCCATACGACGCAAGGTTTCCGTCTCTGCACGAACACGTAGGCCTGCAAATCCGCCAATCGCCAACGACAAGCCTTTTGACCCTGAAGCTGAACCATTGTAGACCAATGACAACGGCAATTCAATGCAGCCAACAGAAAAATTTGACTTCATTAACTCACTGTCACTGTCCAAAATTGCAATACCAGAGTTCTGTCCTTCAACCAAACCCAGATAGCGGTCAGGACCAAAGTCCATCACATAGCTAGAAAAGCCCAACCCGCGTCGCAGCCAGAAGCTGGATTGTCCGATTCGGTCCTGGTTTCTGAAATTGATTGACACCTGTTTTGCCTGGCGCGGTGTCATAGCCCAGTCACCTGATGTTACAGGCCTGAACTCTCCATTAAGGAAGTCCATAGGTTGCATGAAGACCATGCCGCCAATGCTGATGGAAAGGCCTTCGTTCTCATCCGACTTGTCTGATGTGTATTCATGGTCACCAGATCCTTCACGGGCATCAATGTCCTTCACAGAAGCCATGGAGTCATTCAACAAAGCCGTCAGCCCTCCAGCCATATCTGGCTCATCGGAGATGACGTTGACTTCAACTTGAACGCTGACGACAGAATCAACGGTTTGAGCAAGACCCATCAATGGAAGGGTTGCAAAGGCAGCTGCTAGAGCGAATGGCTTGATCATGGTATTTAAATTTGGTTGATTTAGGATTCAATGGCCTGTCATACTCAATAAAGGCCTGTCATACCCAATAAAGACCCAAATGTACAGAAGGTGATTTTAACAATCACGACAAATGAAAATTAAAGAGCATCTTTGCAGCACTATTATGCCAAAGAAAGGCCGCCAAGAAAACAAGGCACATCGCGAGATGGATGCCGCGACGTTAGCCAACATGATGCACAAGGTGCTCAAGCGTCATCCGAATCATGCATTTTCCATTGAGGATCTCACCTGGGAAACGGGTGAACAAACGCGTGCACCTGAAAAACTCGTGCACTCAGCGCTGGACTATCTGTTGGATCACAACTTAGCCAACCACATCGATGGAAGCTTTCAACTTGCCTTGGACCCCAAAGATGTCATCTCTGGAACCCTGGATCTCACGAGCAGCGGTAGCGGCTATGTGGTAATGGGTGTCGGCAAGGATGACATCTTCATCAAAGCGTCCAACATGGGCTTTGCCTTAGGTGGCGATACCGTGCAAGTTCAAATGGTCCCCGGGCGAGGAAGCAAGCCTGAAGGGCGCATCGTCCAAGTGATCAAGCGAGGAAGAAGCACCTATGTAGGCACTCTTCAAGTGAGTCCAAATCACAGTTTTTTGGTCACGGACAAGCGAAAAATTGGGCCCGATTTTTTCATACCCCCAGGCAAGCTTGGCAAGGCAAAGGATGGCCAGATGGTCACAGTGAAGTTGCTTGACTGGAGAGATGCAAGCAGGAGCCCCTCTGCGGAAGTTGTGAGCGTGCTAGGGAATCCCGGTGAGCACCAAACAGAGATTCATGCCATCATGGCTGAGTTTGACCTACCCGATCAGTTCCCCTCTGATGTCAACAAAGAAGCCAAGTCCATCCCTATGGCCCTGGATGAAGCAGAGGTTCTGCTCCGTCGAGACATGCGAGAGGTCACAACCTTCACCATTGACCCGGTGGACGCCAAGGATTTTGACGATGCCCTATCGATTGAACAGCTGGACAACGGCAACTGGGAAATTGGTATTCACATCGCTGATGTCACCCATTATGTCACACCTGGCACCGCCATGGATGAGGAGGCTATCGATCGCGCCACATCGGTTTACCTGGTTGATCGCGTGATACCGATGCTTCCTGAGCACATCTCCAATAAAATCTGTTCCCTGCGTCCCAATGAAGACAAATACACCTTTTCTGCCATTTTTGAAATGGATGAAACTGGTCAGGTTCACAATCGCTGGTTTGGCCGAACGGCGATCCACTCAAACAGGCGCTACACCTATGAAGAGGCCCAAGCTATCATTGATGGGGAAAAGGATGACTTGAGCAAGGAGATTGTGTTGATGGATGTCATGGCAAAGTCCTTAAGAAAGGAACGCATGAGTTCGGGCGCCATCAACTTTGACCGTGCAGAGGTGAAGTTCCGACTTGATGCGGACAATCAGCCTATTGGCGCCTACCTCAAACGCAGTGGCGATTCCAATAAAATGATTGAGGAATTCATGCTGCTGGCCAATCGGGAGGTTGCTGCACATGTAGGTAAGGCAAAGAAGGGCAAGCAAGCCCGCCCCATGGTTTACCGGATTCATGACCATCCCAACCCAGAGAAATTGATCAAGCTCCGTGAGTTTGTCAAGCCCCTTGGCTACCAATTGACCGTGGACAGCCCTAAAAATGTCCGACAGTCACTCAACAATATGCTGGCAAAGGTTAAAGGAAGTCCGGAAGCCAACATGCTTGAGACCTTGACCCTGCGAACCATGTCCAGGGCCTCTTACAGCACAGACAACATCGGGCATTATGGCTTAGCCTTCACCGATTACAGCCATTTCACATCGCCCATAAGGCGCTACCCGGACATGATGGTTCATCGCTTGTTGCAAGACCTCATTGATGGACAAAAAGCAGCCAACCGACAGGCATTGGAGGACCTCTGTTTGCATGCCTCCAAGCAAGAGGAGCGCGCCACCAAAGCAGAACGCGCTTCAGTTAAATACATGCAAGCCGTGTTCATGGAAAAGCACCTAGGGGAGATCATGCCTGGCACCATCACAGGGGTTTCCGATTGGGGACTTTTCGTTGAGGTTACGGGCACAGGTTGTGAAGGTTTGGTCCGGTACCGAGAGTTCACCGACGACTACTATGAGCTTGACATGGAGAATTACTGCATCGTTGGTCAGCGAACAGGCAAAACTATTCGCTTGGGTGATTCTTTGGAAATCCTTGTGAAAGAAGTGGATTTGAAGCGAAAAACTATTGACTTTTCCGTTCCCGGAAGCCGTGCAGCATCTAGGCCTGCAGGCAGGGACGAGTCAAGACGTCAACCCTCCAATCGCGGGAAATTTAACCCAACACAGCCAAGCCGTTCAGACAACAAGTCATCCAGTCAACGCAAGCAAAAGCGAGGCAAGTCAGGCAATCAAGGACAGAAGAAGCGCTAGGCTTCAGCTTTATTCATTCATCGCATCTTCCGCTGATGACTTCATCTTGGTGGTGAAACCCACTTGGTTGTCTTTTCTGTTGACATCCGCAGTCATCATGCGAGGGTCAACAACAATGGATGCAATGGAGCCTGTGTTGCCCTGCACGACCAACTCAAAGGTCTTTTCCGTGTAATTCCATGGACCTGCCACTGCCAAATTATCTGATGACTTGTGGCCAAACATGGCACTCAATGGGATGGTGTAGGTGATGCTTTGTCCCGTTTGGTAGACAACCAATACATCCACAGGCAAGGCCAGTGAGCCATGGCGTTCAAGGGTGACAACTGTCAGGTTTTTCCCAAGCCCTTTAACAGACGCGATGCCCACATCAGGGACTTTCAAGGTGTGCACCCATTGGTTGAGGTACCAGTCCAGGACCATCCCGCTTTCTTGCTCTGCAATGCGAAGAAAGTCGTTGGGTTGGGGGTGTTTGAACAGCCACTCATTTTTGAAGCGTTTCATCGTGGTCCAAAATGCCTCATCGCCAATGATGCCTTGCAATTGAACCAAGAACAAAGAGCCCATCATGTAGGCAGATAGCTGGTAAGGGAACTTGCCGTCATAATAGTTAGACAAGGTGGACATAGGCTCCATGATGCCCTTGCCTGCAATCTGTGCATAGCGATTGATATCGCTCAGGTGTGCGTTAGGCAAGTTCGCGCCGGTGACATGGTTCATGGCCTCTTCCTCTGCAAAGCTGGTGAAGCCCTCATCAATCCATGGGTAGCGCATTTCATCCGTGCCTAACATGCCGTAAAACCACATGTGTGATGCCTCGTGTATCACAGTCCCAAGCACCCCTTCATAACGTTTGCTGTGTATCTGCATGATCGTGGCCATGGGGTATTCCATGGCGCCTTCGCCACCTTGAATCACAGAAAACTGGGGCCATTCATAGCTTCCAAATTTGCCGTTCATGAACCGGAAATAGCTCGCTAAATCAACCTGAAGCTGATCCATGTACATGCGGGATTTCTTGTTGTCTTGGTAGAAAAAGTGCAACTCAGGCCCGTCCTCCATTGTAACGCGATCATGAATGAAATCCGGGTCAGCTACCCAGGCAAAATCGTGGACATTGTCTGCTTCAAAGGTCCATGTCAGACGTGCATGTTTTGCGTGCTTAACTGGCTTGTCGCTGTAACCATGCCCAATCTCTGAGGCATTCTGCAATAACCCTGTGCCACCAATGGTGAACTTTGCATCCGCCGTAATATCCACCTTGAAATGCCCATAGTCACCATAAAACTCCCTGGCCACATAGATGTCCGGATGCCAGCCTTGCGCGTCGTAAACTGAGAGCTTAGGGTACCACTGGGTGAACGTGTAATCGATGCCTTCTGGGTTATCCCGTCCCGCTCGCTCAACAAGCTTAGGGATGCGGGTGGTGTAGGTCATGTGAAGGACGGTGGATTCCCCTGGTGAAAGGGGAGAAATCAAAGCAGCCTTTAGAATGGTTTGATCCACCACAAAAGCCATGGTTTGACCATCCTGAGATAAGCTGTGAACGATTTGCTCGCCTTGCTGTTTAGGCTTGAGTTGCTCAATGTTTTGACCGATGGCCTTGTCCTTGAACTGTGTGGGGATGTTGGCCATATTGGACATCATGCTTCCCGGCTGAAAGGCATTCCAATAGAGGTTGAAAAAGACCACATCAATGACATCCGGACTGTTGTTGGTGTAGACCAATGTCAAATCACCTGTCAGGCTATGCGCCTTGTGATCTAAGTCAACTACAATGTGGTAGTCGATAGCTTGTTGCCAGTAGCTTGGTCCGGGTTGAGCAACCATGGCAAGGCTTGATATGCACATGACGGTCAAGAGAAAATTGAATCGTTTCATGGGGGAATGTTAACGGTTAAGCGGTAAGGCTTCAAGCAATCGAGGCCCTTTATCTGTTTGCTGTAAAACGCACGACTCATTCACTGCGTCATGCTCAAGGATGAGCCGGTAGCCCTTGGTGGCGGCCTCTTCCAAGATGGTAGATTTTTCTGAGATCGTCACCAAAGGCCTTGTGTCATAGCCCATCACAAAGGGCAGCGGAATATGGCCCACTGAGGGAAGCAGGTCTGCCATGTAAACATGGGTCTCTCCGTTGACTTCAAGAATCGGGCACATCTGTGCCTCCGTGTGGCCATTGACCACAAAACAATCAAACCCCAATTCCGTCTTGATGCGCTGCTCTCCCAATCCGGTATCGATAAACCGCAATTGTCCGCTCTCTTGAAGGGGTGTGATGTTCTCTTTGAGGAAGGAGGCCTTTTCTCGAGGGTTGGGGTCTGTGGCCCATGCCCAATGCCTCTCATTGGACCAAAAAGTGGCCTTCTCAAAGGCGGGAACCAATAAATCACCTCGACGCTGTACCGCCCCACCAACATGATCAAAGTGCAGATGGGTCAGGAACACATCGGTGATGTCGTTGCGGCAAAAGCCCGCATCAGCCAGTCCCTTGTCCATGGTGTTGTCACCATGCAAATGGTAGTGGCTGAAAAATTTATCTGACTGCTTGTCGCCAATGCCCGTGTCGACCAACGTCAAGCGGTCGCCATCTTCAATCAATAGGCAACGCATGGCCCATGTGCAGAGGTTCTTCTCGTCTGCCGGATTGGTTCTCGACCACAATTGCTTGGGGACAACGCCAAACATGGCGCCGCCATCGAGCTTGAAGTTACCGGTATGGATGGGGTGAATTTTCATGACTGTGAAGCTAATCAAGAAAAAAGAAGGCCCGACATTTTCATGCCGGGCTCATCTTAACCTAAACTCACATAGAAATGTGACAGAACAATGAAGGAAACGCAAAACCTATGCCAAACTACTTTCTCGTGCGCTTTGATCGGAAAAACTCACTGAGCAAGTCACCGCAAACATCGGCTTCAATCCCATGAGTTATCAATGTTTTAGGATGGAATTGCCCGCCCATGGTTTGGTAACCGCGCTTGGCATCACTGGCGCCATAGACAATGCGTCCAATCTGTGACCAGAACAAGGCACCTGCACACATGCTGCATGGCTCAAGGGTCACATACAAGGTGCAATCTGGCAAATACTTTGCGCCAAGGGCATTGGATGCTGCCGTGATGGCCTGCATTTCTGCGTGTGCTGTGACATCGTGCAAACGCTCTGTGAGGTTGTGTCCCCTGGCGATGATTTGATCATTGGCTACGACCACAGCGCCCACTGGCACCTCATCCATGTCGTAGGCTTTCATGGCCTCGCGGATGGCTTGTCGCATGTACATCAAGTCTGTTTCTGGTGTGGTTTCTTTCATTGGTGGCAAATTACACGGGAATGCGCACATGACCCACATAGATAATTACCTTTGTACCAGATTATATCACCATGTACCGTACCCATACCTGCGGAGAGCTTCGAAGCTCCCACATCTCCAAAACTGTCACCCTATCCGGGTGGGTCCAACGCCGTCGCGACTTTGGCGGCCTGTCATTCATTGATTTGCGCGATCGCTATGGCCTGACCCAGCTTTCCTTCAATGAACAAGAGGATGCCTCAATGCTACAGATGGCTCGAGGTCTGCAGCGCGAATACGTGGTGCAGGTAACAGGTGTCGTGGTTGCACGAGAGAAGGTCAATGCAGATTTGGCAACAGGGGATGTAGAAATCAAAGTGAGCAACATCGTTGTATTGAGTCAATCACAAACCCCACCGTTTACCATTGAAGATCAAAGTGATGGCGGCGAAGAGCTTCGCATGACCTACCGCTATTTGGACATTCGACGCAAACCCGTCAAGGAAAAGTTGCTGCTTAGGCACCGCATCAGTACCCTGGTTAGGGACTACCTCAACAGACAGGGATTTGTGGATGTTGAAACCCCCTTCCTGATCAAATCCACGCCAGAAGGCGCACGCGATTTCGTGGTTCCTTCACGCATGAATCAAGGGCAATTTTATGCCTTGCCACAATCCCCGCAAACTTTCAAGCAGCTCTTGATGATTGGGGGGATGGATCGCTATTACCAAATTGTGCGCTGCTTCAGGGATGAAGATCTGCGCGCTGACCGCCAGCCAGAATTCACGCAAATTGATTGCGAAATGGCCTTCGTGGAGCAAGAAGACATCCTTAACACCTTTGAAGGTTTGTTGGCTCATGTCCTGAAAGGCGTACACAACCAAGACATGGCTGTGGTGCCTCGCATGACCTACGCAGATACCATGAGGGATTATGGCAATGACAAGCCAGACATCCGATTTGACATGAAGCTCAAGGACATGAGGCATTTGGTCAAAGACGCAGGGTTTGTGGTGTTTGACAAGGCGGAATTGGTTGTTGGTATTTGCGTAGATGGCTGTG
>Ga0102906_1000629_pt1 | contig 12051 bp, 6 predicted proteins | sample Colrivmet1556A02_FD_78498 | JGI IMG/M metagenome (GOLD analysis project Ga0102906, IMG submission 78498) | Estuarine microbial communities from the Columbia River estuary - metaG 1556A-02 | ecosystem: Environmental > Aquatic > Marine > Intertidal zone > Estuary | place: USA: Columbia River... | reverse complement strand
TGCTTTAAATTTCAATTCTCTAAAGATTTTTGAGAATTGTAAATTCAGGACTACACATTCATCCCATCTATTTTTCGGCAAAATTTTAACAAAATCATGAAAAGATGATGAGGACCACTACTCTTAATTATTTGCATGTATTGCTCTTTTTGTTCAGCATACCCTTAGCGGGAATTGCTCAACTCTCAGGTACGTACACGATTAACTCTGCAAACCCAACTGTAGGAACAAACTACGCATCCTTTGGAGATGCTAAAACAGCATTAGCCTCGGGAGTATCTGCCGCGGTAATTTTTAATGTAAAAGAAGGAACTTACAACGAGCAAGTTGAGTTTGGTGCAGTTACAGGAGCATCTGCAACGAATACAATTACTATTCAAGCAGATCCTACTAATATAACAGAAGCTAAATTAACATACTCGCCAACCTCTTCATCAAGTAATTGGGTGCTTGGATTTGATGGCGCCTCTTTTATTATAATTAATGGGCTAGCTGTTGAAAATACCACAACAGGTACCTATGGGATTGTGATAGACTTCGACAATTTAAACAATGACATTAAATTGTTGAATAATACTTTTTATGGAATTACCTATACGAGTAATCAAAATACAAGAGCGATTATTTACAACTCTAATTCTTCGTTAGATAAAACAGATAACGTAGAAATTAGAGGAAACAGTTTTCACAATGGTTCGCATGCTATTTTCTGGAGTGGAGCGTCTACAGCCAAAGAAACGGGCAACATTATAGTAAACAACACCTTAAATAATTTCTCCCAAAGAGGGATTTGGGTAGAAAAGCAAAATACTATTAGAGTTGATTCTAACTCAGTTACGCAAACGGTTTCAAAACACCCATCTCCACAAGGTATTTCTGTTAAAACAACTGATACATTACAAATTTCGTACAACAATATTGTAATAAAAGGAACAGCAAATGCACAAGGCATGTTCATTAGAGAATGTCAAGCTTCTGCGGGTTCTCCTGGAGAGATTTTCAATAACATGATTGTTTCTTCCGATGTAAGTACAGGAACCTGTTTTGGTTTAAACTTTCAGCAAAACTCGAACTTCAACATCTATCATAACTCTGTTTACGTTAGAAGTGGAAATGGCACAAAAGCGGCAATGTTCATGAATTACAATGCAAATCAGATAATGACGGGTATAACCGTAAAAAACAACATTTTTTCGGCAACTACGGGCTATGCACTGGCTATTGACCCTAAGTTCAATTCTTCTAATGTATTAGATTTTGACCATAACGTTTATTATACACCTTTCGCAACACCCATAAAGTATATCGATTCTACTTACAATACGTTTGCTGACTATCAGTCAAACACAGGCAATGACTCTAATAGTGTTTTTGGAGATCCATTATTTGTAAGTTCTACAGATTTACATGTTTTAGGTACAGCGGCAAACGACATGGGTGATAATACCTTGGGTATTACAAAAGATATTGATGGTGATACACGTCCACTTTCTCCTTCTACAACCGTAGACGCTGGAGCTGATGAATATCTACCGGCAACATGTTTCCCTTCAACTGGGTTTACATATAGCAACGTTAATGTTTCGGGTGCCACTTTAAGTTGGACACCAGATGCCACAAACGCTACCCACAAAGTACAGTTTGACACCTCTGGGTTTATTCTTGGATCAGGTACAATTGCAGCAACCACTTCAGGTTCATATACTATTTCAGGTCTTTTAGGTAACACTACTTACGATGCCTATTTAATTAGTTATTGCAGTGCAACAGATTCTACCACATGGACCGGACCTATAACTTTTACTACACCTTGTGCTAATGTTTCTTCTTATCCATATACAGAAACCTTTGATGGTAATAGTTGGGTGCCTTATACCACTACTGCAAATTACCAGAGTACAATTGATCCTTGCTGGAACGCAACGCCAAACCCTTCTACTGCAGGAACTGGCGTGGTAAAATGGGTAGTAAATTCAGGTTCAACAGCATCTTCAAATACAGGTCCTGGAGCGGCCTATGGTGGTTCGGGTAAATATCTATACATAGAAACGTCTAATGGAGCTGCTTGGCAAGCGGCTAAGCTTTTCACTAGAAATTTTGATCTGACCAGTATGACCAACCCGCAAATGGTTTTCCAATTACACAGGTATGGAGCGGACATAGGCCGTTTTATGGTTTTTGCAAACCATAATGGCCAACGTGATACTTTACTGGATGTATATGGTCCTGATGGCAGTTCTTGGAAAGAGCATGTTATTAATCTTTCAACTTATGTTAATGACACTATTCAGTTAGAATTTGAAGCTAGAAAAGCAACGACCTTTACTGGAGATATCGCAATAGACAATATTGTTATTGAAGAAGTTCCTGCATGTCCAAAAGTTACTGCAGTCGGTTTTGGTAGTAAAACTTCATCAAGCGTAAAGCTTAATATTACAGGTGCAGGACATAAGTACAATGTTGAGTACGGCCCTACTGGTTTTTTACAAGGAACTGGCCAACAAGTTACTTTGCCAGATTCGAATGCAGTAGTTACCGGACTTTTTGCACAAACTGAATATGATTTCTATGTTCAAAATAATTGTATAGACTCGGCAAATGGTTTATCTACTTGGGAAGGGCCATTTACGACTAAAACATTATGTGGCGGTTTTGTAGCTCCTTATTCAAATAATTGGGATCATTTGAGCCAACAACAGCAAGATTTTTGCTGGAAATCTCATAGAAATGGTGGTTCATCAGGTGTCGCAAAGTCTAATTCGCCAGGACCCAATTATGCCATACAACCTGTTTCTGCTCCTAGCTTTTATAGAATAGCCAACTCTACCAATCCGAATGGCGTTTACATGATCAGTCCTGAGTTTACTGAATTAGATTCAAATGTCAATCAGATTCGTTTTTATGCGTCCCAAACAGGAGGAACAGCTCCAAAGCATTTAATTATTGGAACACTAGAAAACAGAGATAGCCTAAATACTTTTAGCCTTGTAGATACCATATATCCGATTAGAAATGGTACCATGGTAGAATATGTAGTTGCTTTAGATTCTGTACCAGCAGGTCACAAGCACGTTGCATTTTTAAACGATGGTTCTGTGCCTAGCATTTTCTTTGGTATAGACGACTTTAATTACGAGCCTATCCCATCTTGTACAGCACCAACGGCTACTTCAGCATCTGATATTACGCCTACTTCGGCTGTATTAACTTGGAACGGAAGTGGAGCCTCTTCTTGGAATGTTGAGTATGGCGTTTCTGGCTTTGTTCAAGGTACAGGCACCACATATATTAAAACAACAACTACAGATTCTCTAACAGGATTGGCGCCTCAAACTTGTTATGATTATTATGTACAAAGTAATTGTGGTTCTATATCAAGCCCATGGTTTGGACCATACACTTTCTGCACACCTTGCGCAGTAGTTGTTGCTCCATACAACGAAAACTTTAGTGGCTCTGATTGGGTTCCAACAACAGGTTATCCATACAACAGTACATTCGATGAATGCTGGGTAGTTTGGCCAAACAACATTAGTAGCCCTAACTCTTTTAAATGGGTAGTAAATAATGGCAGCACTGTTTCGAGTAGTACTGGTCCGAAAAAAGGAAATGGCGGATCTGGAAAATATGTTTATGCCGAAGCTTCTAATTCTGGAGCAGATGCTTTTATGAAGACTCCAACCATTGATTTTTCTGGATTAACAAATCCTACGCTTACTTTCTACTATCACATGTATGGTAGTAACATGGGGGATCTGTATGTAAGATATGTGCATGACACTATTAAGGACACTATTGCCGTGATTAGTGGTCAGCAGCACACGAATGATAGTGCAGCTTGGACTATGCATTTTGTTGATCTATCGGCTTATAAGCAATTGCCGGGAGAATTGCAGTTTGTTGCTACTCGTGGTAACGGGTACGCAGGAGATATGGCCATTGATGATATTTCCATTGATGAAGCGAGTTGTTTTGATCCGAATGGTTTAGGAACCACTTCAGTTGGAACCTATACCGCGGATCTTTCGTGGACGGGGTCTCCTGCAGCGCAAGAATTTTATGTTGAATACGGTTACCAAGGGTTCACGCAAGGATCGGGAACAGGAACCATTGATACGGCATTGACCAATTCTCATCAATTAACAGGCCTTTTATCCGATACGTGCTACGATTACTATGTAGCCTCTAATTGTGGTGTTGGCGTCATGAGTGCCTGGACAGGACCATTTACATTCTGTACTTTGCCTACCTGCCCTAAACCCACAAACATTGCAGTGCACAACATTAGCACTAACGATGTAACGTTTGATTGGACAACAGGTGGCTCTGCCAACTGGCAGTATATGATTACAACGGGTAATCAGCCAAACGGCACACCAATTTATACAGCCTTAGATTCTATTACGGTTGCTGGATTAAACCCAGCAACACAATATAGAATTTGGGTAAGAGACAGTTGTAGTGCAACAGACTTAAGCGACTGGGCTGGACCAAAGGTTTTTACCACGAATTGCGTTGCTTACACCATGCCTTTCACTGAAGATTTTAATAGCATGACTAACAACAATGGTGTAGTATGTTGGGATCGTTCTGGAGGTTCTAAAAACTGGAATACTTGGGTATTTACAAGTCCAAACAACAAATTAGCACGTGCTAATTTCTATAGTTGGTCAGCGGGTAATGATGCAAAGTTTACGTCTCCAGAAATATTTGTACATACCAATGCGCAATTAAAGTACAAATGGACTCATAAGTATTGGTCCCTTTATCCAAACGATTCTATGTACGTGCTTTCTAGAGTAGTTGGATCTGCAACTTGGGATACTGTAAATGTTCATGGAGGTCCAACTTTTGACAACCCTTCTCAAACTACAGGAACAGTTCCATTGGGAACCCCAATTCAAGAAACTTTTGCATTACCTGCAAGTTATGTAAATAACAATGTGGAAATACAGTTTCATGCTGTATCTGGCTTTGGATATGATGCTTTTATAGATGATGTTGTGGTCGAGTTGGATCCTGCATTTTTAACATGTTTTGCGCCAGATACCTTGAGTGCATCTAACATTGGTATTACTACAGCAGATGTAGCTTGGACTAGTGCTGCCGTGAGTAATTATGAAATTTCTTACGGACCTTCTAGTAGTGTTACTCCGGCAAACGGAACTAAAACTACCTCTACTACAAATTCAGTTAGTTTATCTGCATTAAGTGGAGGTGTTAAATACGGGTTTTATGTACGTGAGATTTGTGCTGTAGGAGACACGAGTTTTTGGAGTTCCATGGGAACATTTAGAACGATGTGTTCACCTATGCAGTTGCCTTACAACGAAGATTTTGATGGCGCTAACTTCCCATTCCAACCTAATGGTATTGTTTCGCGATTAGATTCTTGTTGGAGCCGAGAAGGGGCTTGGCCAGAGTATAGGTTTGTAATCAGAAACAATGCTACACCAACAGCATTAACAGGTCCTTCTGGTGATGTAGACGGAACAGGAAGTTTTGTTTACATGGAAGGAAGTGATGGTTCTGCAGGAGACTCTGCATCTTTAATTACACCATTGATAGATTTATCTACAGCTGCTAATCCATACTTAAAGTATCACTACCATTTCTATGGTGCAGACATTCAATCTTTTTATGTTTCTGCAGACAGCGGAGCTGGATATGTTAATCTAGACACAATTACTGGACAACAGCATACATCTGGTACGGCAGCATGGTCTAACACTTTAGTAGACTTAAGTGCATTTGCAAATAGTTCTGCTGTTAGAATTAAGTTTCAAGGAACAAGAAATGTGGGCGTACTTGGAGATATGTCTTTTGATCAAATTTCAGTATTTGACTCTGTGGCTACAGCAACGTGTGTTAATCCTACAAACTTTGTTACAACCTCTGTGGCATGTGATAGTGTTAGCTTTAGTTGGACATCAGATGCAAATACAGTATTTAGCACATTGGTTTGGGATACAACCGGATTCGACCCAACATTGGGTGGAAACTCTGTTACTCCTGCTACCAGTCCATTTGGATTAGGCGGATTAGCACCAGGAACAAGTTATGATGTGTATTTGATAGATAGCTGTGGATTAGGTACAACAACACCACTGCTGTTGCAGTTTACTACAGCAACGGCCCCGTTGCCAGTTATTGGTTTTACTTATACTCAGAGCAACACAACCGCAAATAATGCAACTGTAGATTTTGATGCTACTGGCTCAATAGATGGTCAGGTGTTCTTGTGGTCTACAAATAATGGCGCAAATACTCAGACTGGAACAATTATTCAGGAGACTTACGCTCAAAATGGAAATGACACAGTTCACTTATCTGTTATGAATGCATGTGGTAGTGTTGATACAAGTTTTGTAGTCAACATCCAAGGCATCGGCATTGAAGATAACATGATTAGCAGAACATTGAAGGTCTACCCGAATCCGAACCAAGGTAAGTTCAGAGTAAGCTTTGAATTGGATGGACTAAAGCAAGTTGAGTTGAGTTTGACGAATGCAATTGGTCAGCAGGTCTATTCAAAAGGGCTTGGCAAGGTGTCGGGTATTCATAGTGAGGAATTAGATATTTCTGATCTTGCTAAAGGTATTTATGTTCTTCAGGTTAATGCAAATGGACAACGTTCTAATTACAGAATAATTGTTCAATAGTTAAGATCCTCATTTAACTGAGCTAGACCTGAAAAAAGGGGCTTCGGCCCCTTTGTATTTATAATAATTTTGAGATTTATACTTGACTTCTCATCAATTGTAATCTCAAACCAAAAGGCCTTCGGGCCTTTTATTTTTTCAATACGATCTTGAATTCTGTGCCTTTACCTAAGCTTGAAATTAGCTCTATTTCCAGACCCAATTTATCAGCAAATTCTTTACATAAGAGTAGACCAAGTCCAGTGCTTTTGTCACCCACAGCATCAATGCTAGCCTCCATATTCCCGGAGTAGAAAGCGTCTATTTGTTCAGGGGTCATACCTTTTCCACTATCCTTTATAGATATAATAATAGATTTTAATTCCTTCTTCGCGTTGATGACAACATTGTCATTATCTGAAGAAAATTTGAGTGCATTGTTTGTTAGATTTCGAATGATAAAGCGGAGCATGTCCTCATCAGTACTAATCGAAATGTCACTTTCAATATTCAATTGCACATCAACATTTTCACGTCTATTGTAAAGTGACGCCCTCGATTGAATACTTTCTAATAGCGGAGTGATTGCAACCGTTTCCTCTTGAACGTAAAGCATGTTCAAATTGTTTTGAGACCATTTCAATAAACTTTCAAGAAGCAAAGTGGTGTTGCCAACTTCACTCTGAATCATACTTAAGTATTTAGAATATTCGTCTGGCGAAATAGATTTCATTTTCCCGATTTCAAGCAGGCTGTTGAACGTATAGAGCGGAGATCTTAAATCATGAGAAAGCACTGTGAAAATTTTATCTTTTACATTATTGAGCACCTGTAGTGATTTAGATTTTTTCCGGTTTAAAAACAGCATGTATGCCAAACCAACTAGAAAGAGAAAAACCAAGATTAGAATAATGTTTAGAGCAAAATTTTCACTGCGCTGCGCTTCAAGAACCTGTTTGTTCAGGGCTTTTTCATTTTGAAGAGTATTTATTTTCTTTTGCTTTTCTTCAGTTTCAAACTTTACAAATAAGTTTTGATACTGTGTTTGGCGCTCCACAGAGTTGAGGCTGTCATTGAGCGTTTTGTAGTTGATTAAATGGTTAAATGCAGTTTCATAATCGCCATGTTTTTGAGAGAAGAGATATTTGTTTTCAAGTATTCCAGGAATAACGAATAGGGCATTTTTATTTATTGCCAAATTATATGCCGTGTCCAATGTGTTCATGGCCTCTGGGTGAGCGTTTATTAGATTTAAATACTTGGCCTCATAGATTAGAAAAAAAATATCGTTGTAAAAAATTTGGGTAGAAGGGAGCGATTGTAATGTAGACTTGATTTTATTTTTAAAGTAAAGCGTTGAGTCTCTATTATTACGATCATAATAATAATCACAGTACAACATGTAAAGTGTAATGATATGCTCTTTGTTTTTACTTCTATTAAAGTTTAAAAGAGCTTTGTCCAAATATTCCTTCTCTTTAGTGCTATCATCTAAATAATTGTAACCCGCCAAATTAGAGTAGTACAATGCTTGGTAGTAATAGTCATTTTCTGGGATTAAACTTCTCGTTTTTGATATTAAATTAGCATTACCAGTGGTGTCATTGGTTCTTTCGGTTATCAATAAAAGATTGTTGCAAAGCTTTACTATGAGTTCCACATCATCTTGAATTCTTGCCATTTCATACGCTTGATAATAGTACTCAAAAGCAGTGTTGAAGTCATTGTAGCGTGTATGTCTATTCCCCAAATAGCGGTAGCCTAGATACCTAGTTTCAGCATGTAGAGAGGTGTCTTTAGATAACTCTTGGACTCTAGTGTAATGCCTAATCTCTTCTTTATTGTTTAAATAGCCTAAGTTGAGGTAATACTTGGCAATCCTGATTGACGTCCAAAGCATATTACTCTTGTTGTCATGAAGAATTGCTAAAGAATCAGCTTTTCGGAATTTGGACAAAACTTGACTGCTGTCGGCATTCATATGTTCAAGTACAATTCCTTGATTGGTCAAGGCCTTAACCGTGCGCCATCTGCTCCCATTTGCATCAGACGTTAGGTTAAATTCATACAGCATTGTGTGCAATTGCAATAGCAAGGAATCTGATGCTCTATTGTCATTGGTTACATTTTCAACAATCCAATTAATTCCCTGTTCATTTTTTCTGTTTTCAATGCGCAAGAGCACGCTGTCTGCATAGTCATCACCTATAAGAGGTTGAGCGATAAATTGAAGTGGAAAAAGGAGGACAGCTAATAATAACCTGCGCATCATGCTCCCATGAGTTTAGAAATCACTTCCTCACCATGCGATTTGGACAACGTAAATTCTTCACCTGACGTAAGAACTACACGTCTGTTGTTAAATGAAGTCACTTCTTTCATTGCGATGATAATACTCCTGTTGATTCTAATGAAATTAGATTCTGGAAGGTGCTTTTCCATTTCGGAGAGTGTGCCTTTTAAAGTAGATTTTTTATTCTGGAAGTATAGGTTGAAGTAATTGCCATCTCCTTCCAAGTACCGTAATTCAGATAGAGGCAATCTTTCGAACATGTGTCCATCTTTAAAAACGAGATAGTCATTTTTTACGACATACCTGCTGCTGTTTTGGTTTTCTTTCTTTTCAGGTAAACGGTGTTTAGAAAGTAAAATACTCGCGTGCAGTTGTTCTATAGAAAACGGTTTGATCAAAATATCTAAAGGATTGGTGTCAGCAGCATTATCTAAAACTGAAAATTCGGTTTGCGCTGTTGTATAAATTACGCTTGCGCCATATTTTATTCCAATCTCCTTAGTGGTTTCAATGCCGTTTTTGAGACCGTTGATATTAATGTCCATCAAAACTAAATCGGCAGAATTATTGTCTAGGAATTCAATAAGCGATTCCCCATTGTCAAACAGACCAATCACTTCATGATCTAACTTTCGAACATACATTTCTAATAATTCACGTTGAATGAGGTTGTCCTCTACAATAATTATTTTCATCTCAATAATTCATAATTCAATTCAGTAATAATACAAATCTAAAAGGGGGAATTGATTTTTACTTCACCACCCAATTATAAAAGTTTGCATACCAAATGTATCCGAATATCATTTACATTTTTCTGTCCCTTAATACTTGAGTTAATTAGAATGAAATTCAAAAAACAGAAAGATGAGGATCTTAGTAATTGACAATTTGGAAGTTGTCTATTTTGGTTTGAAGTGTCATTTTAACTCCAATTTGGTAGCACCCATAGTGCACTGGGCCAGCGATCTGAAACAAGCCGAATCTCAAATAAAGAACAATAAATTCGATATTGTTATATCCGAATTGGAATTTATGGATACGGATGGTTTAGACATTCTTGAATCGTTGAACCGCAGATATAAAACAAAGTTTGTTCTTTATACTTCTCTGAGAAATGCCTTTAGATTAAAGTGGCTAAAAGAATGTTCATTTATCGAAAATGTTTGCTTTAAAGAAGATAGCTTAAGTGAGTTCAGTACAGAAAGTAATTCTGAATTTGGAGAACAAAATAGCACGAATGGATATTCATCTTTTTTGTCCAAGAGGGAAGAAGAAGTGTTGAGTTTTGTTACAATGGGTTTGACGAATAAAATCATTGCATCTAGATTGCAACTGAGCGATAAGACTGTTGCGACTTATAAACATCGTTTATTAAAAAAATTAGGACTGAACAGTGAACTTGAGTTATTTGCATTTCAGAATAAGTTGGCGTCAGTTTCTGTGAATTGACATTTTGGCTTTCAGTCTTGTGTAGGGTAATTTATTTCTAATCTTTTATTAAGGAATTTAAATTTTTAAAGACTATTATTCCAGTCGTAACTCAAATTTTATTATCCAACAGTTTTATGAAGCGTATTTATTTTCTACCAATAGTCTTTGCCATAGCCTTTATTTTTCAAGCGTGTGAAAAGGATTCTCCTGAAGACACGCCACAACTTTATATGGACGAAGTCTTTACGAGCGTTACCAAAACGACTGTGACTTACAGCGACACTTTTGGTTTCGAAATGGATATTTATTCACCAAATGGAGATACTGAAACAAATAGGCCTGTTGTAATCTTGGCACATGGTGGAGGTTTCTTTGCCGGGACTAAAGAAAATCCAGCCATGATACGATTGGCTGAGAATTTAGCAAAGCGTGGCTATGTTGCAGCTTCTATCACATATCATTTAGCTTCGGGGTTTGCGGAAATGTTAGACAGCAATAGAGCAACTGCATTGGTGATGAAGGCGATAGGAGATGGCCGAGCAGCTATTCGTTATATGCGTAAATCTGCTGCAAACGGAAATGTTTTCGGCATAAATCCAGATAAGATTTTCATTGCTGGGAATTCTGCAGGTGCAGTCATAGCCTTGCATGTTGGGTTCTTTGATGCGCAAGACAATTTAACTCCGCGTTTAGATTCTATAATGAACGCCAATGGAGGGTTTGAAGGGTTTAGTGGAAACGATGGATACTCTTCCGCGGTAAGCGGTGCGGTAAATATGGCTGGCGGAATTGTGCGTTTGAGTCTAATCGATTCAGACGATGCGCCTGTAATCAGTTTTCATGGTGTTGATGACGATGTTGTTCCCGCGAACTGCGATGACGTTTTCACAGGTGCAACAGGTGGTTTAGATGTGGTCAATCTTTGTGGAAGCATCCCAATACATAATAATGCAACTTCAAAGTCTATTAATAGTAAATTAAATACCTATCCAGGTGGTCATGTGCCTTGGGTGGATGCTATTGGAGAGGGCAATGAACTTTTTGACGAAGTGGAACAAAAAAGTTTTGAATTCTTGTATGAAAATTTATAGTCAAGGTTGATATCGAGTTGAAATGAAAATAGAGGATTTCTAGTCCTCTATTAATTCTAGCTGAAAAACAAGCATTCTCTTTTTCATCACTTCTCTCTTTAATACTCTATCTACCTGACCTTTTGCTTCAAATTTTAAGTAATCTATAAATTCTAAAGTCGCTACTATTTCATTTAAGATTCTTTGTCTTACTTTTTCTACATTCTTATTCATGATCGGTTTTTTAATGTTATAATCTTCTAATGATAAAACCGTGCCAAAATTTGCGCGCCCATATCATATTAATACATGTAATGACATTTAATGTTGAATCAACTTACATGGAAATATATATTTGATTAAGTCTTAAGAACTGTAATTATATTTTTAGAAGATATTTAAACACAAATTCTCAGAGATAGTCAATTGGAAATTTTGAACACAAAACACAATTGGTGTACTTAGGTTATCTGGCAAAACATACTGGCTAGATTTCTTGAGAAATGGCTCCGCTATCCTCTGGTTTGAGTTGCTCGTCTATCTCTTCCTTTTCTTCCTTGTTCGCAATAATACCTCCTGCCATAATGAGAGCGGTTAGTATTATTATTTGAAT
>Ga0102906_1000623_pt1 | contig 12089 bp, 8 predicted proteins | sample Colrivmet1556A02_FD_78498 | JGI IMG/M metagenome (GOLD analysis project Ga0102906, IMG submission 78498) | Estuarine microbial communities from the Columbia River estuary - metaG 1556A-02 | ecosystem: Environmental > Aquatic > Marine > Intertidal zone > Estuary | place: USA: Columbia River... | reverse complement strand
TGAGGTTAAGGGCGATTCAACTGAATCGCTTTTTTTATGCACTAAAAAACTGTTTACATCGCTTCAATTTTTTTCTTTGCACTTATGACTTATGAAGCGATTGTTGCAGAGCTGAAAAACAAAAAGTACAGACCGCTTTACTTTTTAGCAGGAGACGAGCCTTTTTACATCGATAAGATTACCCAATACATTGAGCATCATGTGTTAGAAGAATCTGAGCGTAGTTTTAATCAAACGATTTTATACGGCAAGGAGACCGATATAGACACTGTAATAGGCGAAGCAAAACGTTTTCCTATGATGGCGCCATATCAAATTGTGATCGTAAAAGAAGCTCAGCATCTTAAGTTGACGGATGAGTTATTGGCTTACGCTAAAAACCCACAGCCTACCACTATTTTGGTTTTTGCCTATAAAGGCAAAAAAATAGACAAGCGCTTAAAGGCGGGAAAATATATTAGTGCAAACCATGCGTATATAGAAACCAAAAAGTTGTACGATAATAAAATTCCTGACTTTGTGGAAGTTGAAATGAGGCATCGTGGGTTTTCTGTTTCACCAAAAGCGGCTGTAATCTTAGCTGAGAGCATTGGCAACGACCTATCGCGCATTTTTAAAGAAATTGAAAAACTATCAATTATTCTTGAAGAAGGTGCTCAGATAACTGCGGAAGTCATAGAGAAAAACATAGGTATAAGTAAAGACTACAACAATTTCGAATTACAAAAGGCACTAGCAAATAGAGATGTGCTAAAAGCGAATACAATCGTAAAGCAATTTTCGATGGATCCTAAAAATCATTCAATGGTTGCGACTGTTTCTGTTTTATTTGGGTTCTTTTCTAAACTTCTTATTTATAATGTTTTAAAAGATAAATCTCAGGGCAATGTTGCCAAAGAATTGAAAATAAATCCATTTTTTGTAAAGGATTATTCTCAAGCGGCTCAGATTTATAATGTGCGCAGATGCACCAAGATTATTGCCTTTTTAAGAGAATACGATTTAAAGTCAAAAGGTCTTGATCGTGGGCAAAGCAGCGAGTATGATTTAATGCGTGAGTTGGTCTTTAAAATAACACATTGTTAACTCAATTTTTTTAAGCTTTTATACACTTTTTCCAACCTAAAGCAGGTTTATAGCGTTTCATTTAAAAACTATATTTGGACGCTTCAAAACAGAATATTGTCATATGAAAAACATTTGGGCTTTCGCCTTAATACTAAGCTCCTTAAGTTCCTTTGCGCAGTCGGGAATGTTAAGAGGTTTTATAAAAGACAAAGCAACCGATGAGGCAATTCCTTTTGGTAGTGTTTCTCTTTTGAATACTGATTATGGTTCTGTAACAAACATGGATGGTTATTTTCAAGTTGGAAAATTACCTAACGGTGAATACGATGTGCAAGTATCATTTATGGGTTATGAATCTCGAAACGAAAAAATCACAATAAAAAAAGGGAACATTATTACCAGGACGTATTACCTAGAAAAAGGTAAAGAGGTTCTAGATGATATTGTTCTGAATATTCAGAGACAACAACGAAAAACAAAAGTATTAGTATCTGAAATTCGTTTATCTCAAAAGTCCGTAGATCGTTTTTCTGTAGGTGGAGATGCTGATTTAGTTAAAGCAATTAATGTTTTGCCAGGAGTTGTTGCAACTGGAGATCAAGGGGGGCAACTCTATATTCGTGGCGGTGCGCCTATTCAAAATTTAACTATGCTTGATGGAATGATTGTTTACAATCCTTTCCACAGTATAGGTTTCTTCTCAGTTTTTGATACAGATATTTTACAAAGCGCTGATATTTTTACGGCAGGTTTTAATGCGCAATACGGAAGCAGAAACTCTTCTGTTATGGATATTAAAACACGGTCTGGAAACAGGCAAAGATTTTCTGGAAAAGTGTCTGCGAGTACATTTATGGCAAAAGCGCTAGTAGAGGCTCCAATCGGAAAAAAGAACAAAGCGGGCTTTGCGAATAGTTCTATTTTGCTTTCGGCAAAAGCTTCCTATTTGCATGAAACGTCTAGTATATTTTATCCTTATGTAGAAACAGTTTTTGATGGTTTACCTTTTGAGTTTGTAGATGTCTTTGGAAAGTTCAGTACACAAAACAATAGAGGGTCAGAATTCAACGCATTTGGTTTTAACTTTAACGATAGAGTTCGTTTTGATGCTGATAAGGATATCAACTGGAAATCTGGGGGTGCAGGCTTCAACTTTAAAGTTGTTCCATCTGGCTCTCCCACAATTATTGGTGGTTCATTTGCTTTCTCTAATTATGCTATTGAATCTACAGAGATTCCTGGTCAGCCAAGAAATTCTAATATTTCTGGTTTTAATGGAGGGTTAAACTTCACATATTTCATTGGTAAAAACGATGAACTTAAGTACGGTGTTGAGTTTATTGGATATGCTACGGATTTTGTTTTCACGAATTCTGTGGGGCTTAAAGTAAGCAGTGCAAATAACACAACTGAAATGGCTGGTTTTGCTAAATACCGTTATGTAAGTGATAGGATTATTATTGAGCCAGGTCTCCGCCTGCATTATTATGGTTCGCTAGCAGAATTGTCTTTTGAGCCGCGTTTAGGCTTTAAATTCAACGCTACTGAATACTTACGCTTTAAGGGGTCTGGTGGATTGTATTCTCAGAATTTGGTTGCGGCCAATTCAGATCGTGACGTAGTTAACTTGTTTTATGGTTTCTTAAGTGGCGGTAATTCTAATCTTCCTTCGCAATTTAGGGGAGAGCCTGTTGAAACTAAACTTCAGAAAGCTACACATCTAGTTGGTGGTTTCGAAGTAGATATTGCAACCAATTGGGATTTTAGCTTCGAGACTTACATTAAAGACTTCCATCAAATAATAAATACGAATAGAAACAAGCTTTATCCAGATGTTCCTGCTTATTCCGATAAACCTGAATTGTTGAGATTGGATTATATCGTAGAAAAAGGCAAGGCTTATGGGTTTGATTTCTTATTAAAGTATGATGATGGAACATATTATTTATGGGCAGTATATTCTTGGAGTAAAGTCACACGCGATGACGGTTTAACGGTTTACTCTCCACATTTCGATAGAAGACATAATGTGAACTTGGTAGGTGCTTATAAGTTTGGAGATAAGAAATCATGGGAAGTTTCGGCACGTTGGAATTTTGGGTCAGGGTTTCCGTTTACGCCAACGCAGGGTTATTATCCTGGTTTAACTTTCACGAATTCTGACGGTTCACCTTCTTCTGGATTCGACTACACAACAGAAAACGGTAATGGATCAGTGCTATATGGCGCTTTAAATTCTATGCGTTTAACTGATTACCACAGATTAGATGTGTCGGTTAAAAAGAATTGGGAACTGTCTAAATATTCAACATTTCTAGCCACTTTGGGAGCCACTAATATTTACAATCAAGAAAACATATTTTTCTTCAATAGAACAACTGCTGAGGCGGCATATCAGCTGCCAATTATGCCTTACTTATCTATGAGCTATAGCTTTTAGAATTTTAATCAGTTGTAGGCTTATTTAGTTAAATTTGCTCACGTTTTTTAGGTGTAAAAAAGTATGGCAAATACCAAGTATATTTTTGTTACCGGAGGCGTAACATCTTCACTCGGAAAGGGAATTGTAGCGTCTTCATTGGCAGCTCTATTGCAAGCTAGAGGCTACTCTGTTACCATTCAGAAATTAGATCCTTATATCAATATAGATCCAGGTACCCTTAATCCTTACGAGCATGGAGAGTGTTTTGTAACGGATGACGGAGCAGAAACGGATTTGGATTTAGGTCATTACGAGCGTTTTTTAAATAGACCCTCTTCTCAAGCGAATAATGTAACGACAGGTAGAATTTACCAAACCGTTATTGAAAAGGAACGTAGAGGAGATTTCTTGGGTAAAACGGTTCAGGTTATTCCTCACATTACAGATGAGATTAAAAGTCGTATTAAAAGACTTGGTGAAACTGGTGAGTATGAAATCGTAATCACAGAAATAGGTGGTACGGTTGGTGACATTGAGGCATTGCCATATATTGAAACCGTTAGACAATTGCGCTGGGAACTTGGGGATGACTGTTTGGTGGTTCATTTGACACTTATTCCATTTTTGTCTGCGACAGGCGAATTAAAAACTAAACCAACTCAGCATTCAGTAAAAACATTGCAAGAATCTGGTGTGCAGCCCGATATATTGGTTTGTCGTACAGAGTATTCTCTAAGCGATGATATGAAGCGCAAATTGGCGCTATTCTGCAACGTTAAAGAAGAAGCGGTTATAGAATCGAAAGATGCTGTGACCATTTACGAAGTACCTCTTTTAATGCAGTCTGAAAAATTAGATGAGGTTGCTTTAAAGCGTCTCGGCTTGCCTACTATTGGTGAAGCCGACATGACACGTTGGAAAGAATTCGTACATAAATTGAAGAATCCAGTAAGCGAAGTAAAAATTGGCTTGGTTGGAAAGTATATAGAACTTAAGGATTCATATAAGTCGATAGTAGAAAGCTTAATTCATGCAGGCGTAACCAATAGGGTTAAAGTTAGTATCCAATGGATTCATTCTGAAAAGTTAAGCGTTGAGAATGTTCAAGAGTATGTAAAAGATCTTGATGGTTTATTGGTTGCTCCTGGATTTGGACAAAGAGGATTTGAAGGAAAGATCAAGGCAGTTCAATTTGCTAGAGAATCAGGATTACCATTTTTAGGAATTTGCTTTGGAATGCAAGCTGCAGTTATAGAATACGCTAGAAATGTTTTAAACTGGGAAGATGCAAATACAAGCGAGGTAGACCCGAAATCTAGTCATAAAGTAATTGACTTGATGGAGGAGCAGAAGAATATTACAGACATGGGTGGAACTATGCGTCTAGGAGCTTGTGATTGTAAGCTTACAGACAGAAGTATAGCGAAACAAGTCTATAAAAGAACCAATATTTCTGAAAGACATAGACACAGATTTGAATTCAATAGTGCCTATAAAGAAGATTTTGAAAAAGCAGGAATGAAAGCAACAGGAACTAATCCTGAGACAGGATTAGTGGAAATCGTTGAGATTCCAAGTCACCCTTGGTTTGTTGGAGTTCAATACCACCCGGAATATAAGAGCACAGTGGCAAACCCACACCCACTTTTTGAAGCGTTTGTAGACGCTGCAATTACCCACAAGAAGAAATAGATAAATGGAGGAAGAAAGAAAATTGGATAAAAACCAGATAATTGGTTTTATCATTATTGGAATTTTATTGATTGGCTTTAGCTGGTGGAACAGTAAAAATGCTCAAGAACAAATAGATGCCAATCCAACAACTGAACAGGTTGAAGAGAATATTCCTTCTCAAGAAGGTCTAGAACAGGCTTTCGAGGAAGCTGAATCCAGTGAGCCAAAAACTTTAGCTACTGTGCCTTCAGACAGTTTAGAGGCTTTTTACGCAGAAAAAGTTTATACAATAGAAAATGATCTACTAGAAATTTCCATGTTAGGGAAAGGTGCACAATTTAAAAATGTGCGTTTAAAAGAATTTCAAACGTATGATTCTTTACCACTTCAAATAATTGATGGTAACGTTTTACAAAACTTCAGTGTTGGTAGCGAAATAAATTCTGCAGATAAAATTTACAACGGACGAATTGAGACTACAGATTCATCGCAGACCTTGTATTTAACTACAAATACGAATGAAGGAGAGTTAACACTTTGGTACCGATTAAGAAATGGTAATTATCAGCTTGAAGCTGGAATTGGCGGTAAAGATTTAGCGATTCAAAATGGCAGTGAGTTGGGCTTCAAGTATGCCCAAGATGCTATTAGAATGGAAAAATCGCGTAAGAATGAACTGCGCACGACTACCATTTATTACTGGGAAGCTGCTGACCAAGACTATGATTATTTGTCTTTGACATCTAGTGATGATGAGGAAGAAGTAAGTAATGTAAAATGGTTTGGTCATAAGCAGCAATTTTTTTCTACGATTATCGAAGCAAACTCAGGCTATTCTAAAGCAAGAATTGGTCAAGCAGAGTTAATTGACGATGAGTTCACAAAGAGAATGGCAACGGCTGCAGTTTTTAAAGATAAAGTTGGAGCTGATTTCAATGTTGATTACAGTATCTATTTCGGACCAAACGACTATTCTATCTTAAAGTCTTATGCAGCTTCTGGCTACAATCAAATCATCGATTTTGGTTGGGGTATTTTTGGTTGGATTAGTCGTTACGTTGTTATTCCAATTTTTAACTGGTTGGATGGCTATGGTATCAACTACGGTGTTATCATATTAATCATGGCTCTCATGATTAAAGTAGTCCTGTTCCCATTAACATACCAAAGTTACAAGAGTATGGCTAAAATGCGTGTGTTGAAACCAGAGATGGACGCATTGAATGAAAAGCACAAGAACGCTGATGCTATGGTGAAGCAACAGGCAACAATGGCGTTGTATAAAGAAGTAGGTGTAAATCCACTCGGAGGGTGTATTCCGCAATTGGTTCAGCTGCCGATTCTTATTGCCATGTTCCGTTTCTTTCCTGCGTCTATAGAGCTAAGACAGAAAAGTTTTTTATGGGCAACAGACCTTTCTACTTATGATGATGTAATTCGCTGGAGTGGTGAAATTCCATTAATCAGCAGTATTCTCGGGAACCACTTAAGTATCTTCACTTTATTGATGGCTATTTCTACTTTGATGTATACTATGATGAATCAATCCATGACCGCTTCTAACAGCCAGATGCCGCAGATGAAGTACATCATGTATGCTATGCCAGTTATGATGTTCTTCTGGTTTAACTCTTATGCCAGTGGATTGAGTTATTATTATTTAGTGGCTAACGTTATCACTTTTACACAGCAATGGATTATTAGAAAAACTGTCGATGATGAGGCCATTCATGCGAAATTGAAGGCAAACAAGGATAAGCCAAAGAAGAAAAAATCTAAGTTTCAAGAGCAGCTAGAAGAAATGTCTAAGAAGCAAGGAAGACGAGGTATTAGACAGGCAAAGAAATAAGTTATTCCGTTTTTAATATAATTGAAAGAGCCCATTAAGGGCTCTTTTTTTGTTTTAAATAAACGAAAAGAGAACTTGTCTAAACAGGAGTTTTATAAATGTATAATACCTCTTACAACATTATTTAGATTGTTGGAAAAGGCTGTTGAAAGTATCTTTGGGAAGGTGAAATGTTTGATTTAATTAGATGTAGATAACTGTTAGGCTTTATATAGCATGGTGAAATAGCTTAGAATGAACTCAATCTTTCAGAGGGTCTAAAGAGGTTTGCAATCGTCAGTTTCTAACAAATATCCTTTTTAAATGTTTGGGTATAAAAAAAGGGCTCCAACTGGAACCCTTTGTAAAACATCTTATAGACCTTAGTCTAAATGACTGATGTAGCCATTTACATAATCATATAAATTAGAACCATCATTTCTAAATCTCCAAACAATTGTTGCTATTGTGACTTTAGCATTGTATTGAGAATAGTCCAAACCATCTGTTTTAATTGACATTAAAAGAGGCGTATATTTTGTTCCAAGAACATCGCCTGCTAAAAATTCAGTTCCAAATGGATTAACTTCTGCTAAGTTATGACCCCAAAATGTTTGTGTGTTTGTTGCAACGCCAAATACAGCTTCATCATGTGTGTAAATGTCACCTGATTTAACTTGTGGTTCGCCATTAACAAAAGCAGCATCCAATGCCCATTTTGTTGGTGTAGCACCTGAACCAGTCGTAACAATAGGAAGTGAAGATGTTTGGTTCAAGTCTATACCGTTTCCGTAATCTCGACCTTCAATACCATCTAAAAGTAAAAAGCTCTGAACGAAGAAATTTTCATTTTGGATTGTATTCAAACACTCAACTTTAGCATAAACGTTTATTGATGAATCTGTAACGGCAGTGCTATGCTTTACCCCAAAATAAGGAAGATCCGGCAAATTCATTGCAGCTAGAACATTATTAGCAATGTCTTGGCCTGAATTTTCATTCATTACCAATAGAGTAGGGAAACCAGCACTATCTAAAAAGTTATTAATCAATAAATCAGATGCTGTATTTGCCAAAGGATCGCTTCCACCATGTGTGGCAAAACCAATGACTCTATCGCCATGTTTAGCTTTTTCCATTATCATTTGCTCCGTTCCATTCGGGCAATATTGACACCAAGAGCCTGTCTTATCCATAACAAAAACATTCTGTTGTTTGTCAACAGTCAAATTGTCCGTAGGAAAAGTAGAATCAGTAGTCGTTGTATTTTCTTTTTTACAGCTTACTAACCCTAAAGTTAAAGCCAAGCCGAACAAAGCGATTTTTTTCATTTTTCTTGTTTTTTTCAATCTAGCGCAATATACTAAAAGACGATTAAGGAAACTCTTAAATAAAGTAAGGGGTGAGTGGGAGTTATTTACCTCTTAATCAAGGCAATTTAAGGTCAATGAAGACTGGGAGGTGATCACTAAAGCCGTAGTTGTAATAGATGCCGCGCCAGCTTCTTTTTGGATAATATCCAGGATGCTTACTGTCCTTTTCTAACATCCATTCTTGCCAAAAGACAACTGCGTTCTGCATTGTTAAATTCGATTCTAATTCTTTTGAAATAATTATTTGATCGATGTAGGACCAATGGCCTTGATATTTATGCGTACCAAATGATTTTGGCAGGTCATCCATTAAATTGATTAAAGACGATTTATCGTTTTTTAAAAGAACCTCTGAGATACTTGTGTTCTTTGGGGTGTCATTAAAATCTCCCATAACAATGATGTGTGCTTTTGAATTTACTTGGGAGATGGAATCCACTTTGCTCTTCAATACTTCTGCAGCTCTTATTCTCTTGTATTCAGATTGAGCGCTTCCTCCTCTCCTGGATGGCCAATGGTTTACAAAAAAGTGAAGCGTGTCCTCTTTAAAGAGTAACTTAACGTAAAGAATGTCTCTTGTCTTAAAGTTTGGCTCTTGCTTAATAGATACCAGTAAAGGCTCGCTATGTATAAAAGTGAGTTTTGAAGAATTGTAAAGTAAGCCAACATCGATGCCTCTGGCATCTGGAGCATTAAAATGTGCGATTTCAAAATGCCCATTTTTAAGTGCTTCTTTTTTAATGAGGTCATTTAAGACTGTATCGTTTTCAATTTCACAAACCCCAACAATATCTGGCAATTGCCATCCGCCAAGACTTGCTATTGCTTTAGATGTTTTGTTAAGCTTATCCCAATATTTGTAGCCATTCCATTGCCGATCTGCATTTGGTGTAAACTCTTCATCCCGTTTTATGGGATGATCGATTGTATCGAAAATGTTCTCAACATTATAAAATGCAATACGCAAAGTTTTGTCATCCCTAGGTTCATCCCAATTAAGAGGCAAAGGGGTTTGGCACCAAGCAAAGAAGGAAGAGAATAAAAGTGGTATCAGAAGGTTTGGTTTCAAACGAGAAATGTTATTTATTACTTTGAGTTGAATCTCTGATTCTATACAATTCATCCCAATCTACTTCTTTAAAACGGTTAACAAAATAGCCATGTGGCCTATTTCCAACTTTTATGTTAAGCATATAACTTCCGTTGAGCATATTTTTAGGTCTTATGTAAAACTCATGTTCGCCAGGTTCAAAAAATCCAATTCTTCCAAAATCTACGCGTGTCATGTTTCCATTAAAAATTTCAAAGAAAACATCAGCGGCAACAACAGAATTAATTGTGATCTGCATTGAGTCTTCAAATTTTTTTGAGAGTAACGTGACTTCCTTTTTGCGTAGGCTATCAAGATGTATTATTTCAGAATTTATGTTCAATTCATAGAACTTACCATTTGTTAATTTTCCTGATTCATCAGCAATAACAAGAATGCTATCATTCTTAAAACACACACTTTCTTTTTGACTGAAATGGTTGAATTTAATTTTTTGGATAAAGCCCTTAAAGAAAGCGTCACGGTGAAAATCAGAAATAAGCCACAATTTATTTTGTGCAAGGAGCACTAAATGCCTTAAGTCTTTGTTGAATGCGGCATCGGTAATCCAACTTTCTGTTAAAATATCTCCAGTAAAGAAACTGTCTACACGGCTTATAGCATGGTCTCCTTCTCTATTGGGTATTTTGTAGAGGTACGTGTAACCAGAATAAGGCTTTGTTCTGTTTTTTGTAAAGAGGTAAATTCTATCAAACCTTACTATTATCGCCTCCGCATCATAGTTGCGCTTAGCTATTGCTGGCGGATAAGCTTGTTGATCTTTGTAGGCAATATTAATTTTTGATGCAAAAACTTCTGAGTTATTATAAATGTCAGCAGCACGAATTTTATATATCACTAAATCTTGCCGTTTGTTGTAATTATTACCTATGTCACCAATGTAGACAAAACCGTTTTGGTCTTTTGTAATGGTTTCCCAATCTTTGTTTTTGGCATTTACGACTCTTACTTTTTTTATGACTTCACCTTTTGCATTCAGCACAAAAATTTCATTAGAATTCCCACTGTCGTTTATCGCTAAAAAGGTATTGTCTTTTCCTTTAATAATTCCAGAGATTTCTTCGAGTTCTGAAGAGAGTTGTGTAATCGTTTTTAACCTCTCCTGTCCAAAAATTGGTTGAGCGATAATTTGGATGAAAATGACTAGCCTAAATATGTATGATAGAGCTGTCTCCATAGCTTAAAAATCTAAAATTATTAGCAAGTGCATAGTCATACAATTGGTTCCATTTTCCTTTGGTGGCTGCTGCAACTAAAAGAAGTAAAGTGCTTTTAGGTTGATGAAAATTAGTGACAATAGTATCAATCATTCTAAAAGAATAGCCAGGCCCAATCATTAATTGAGTTTTGGTAAAAAGGTCTTTTCCTTGCATATGATTTAACAAGCGCGTTAAGGACTCTTCAGCAGAAATGTCTTGTGGCAAATCATATGCATCCCATTGACCAAGTTCTAAATTAATATCTCCAGAATTGTTTATTAATTTGACCCCAAGCCAATACAGGCTTTCTAAAGTTCTAACTGATGTTGTTCCGACTGCAGTTCTAGAACCTTTGTGCGCTAAAAGTCTAGAAATGAAATCAGAAGAAATATGAATTTCCTCAAAATGCATTTCATGGTCTGATACAATTTCAGAACTCACCGGTTTAAATGTTCCAGCTCCAACATGTAATGTTGCATTTAAAATTTCGTGATTATTCTTTATTAACTGACCTAAAATTTCATCTGTAAAATGAAGCCCAGCAGTTGGGGCAGCTACTGAACCATTATTTTTAGCATAAACGGTTTGATACCGAACTTTGTCAGACTCTTCGTCTTTACGATTCAAGTAAGGGGGAAGGGGAGTGTGACCGGCTTCTTCTAGTATTTCGGCAAATGTTAAGTCGCCAGTCCAGCTAAATTTTATTTCGTAGCCTTGACCACGCCTCTCTAATCTTTCAGCTTTCAACTGATGTGTATTTAAAGCGATTTCCAAAAATCCAGACTTCCACTTTTTTGCTCGTCCAACCAAACAATAAAAGACAATCTCATTTTTTATAGCCATCGCTTGTTGAACTTCTAATCCAACGGGTTCAAGGCAAAATATTTCAATAGGTGTCGTGCCTTCACTTTTGTAAAACAACAATCGGGCTTGAACCACCTTGGTGTTGTTCATCACGATTTGCGTTTCGGGCTTTAGAAGGTCGGTTATTTTATCAAAAGTATACTGAGCTATTTCTCCGTTATTATAGTTCAATAATTTAGATTGATCACGACTCGCTAAAGGATATTTAGCAATGCGCTCATCTGGTAAAACGTAATCAAAATCATCAATCTTTAAATCGGAGAAATGCATGTGCCAAATTTAGACGTAAAAGAGAACTTAATATTCTAAATCTACAATTATTGGAAAATGATCGGAATAGGCTTTGTGCACGACTTCGTAATTAAAAGCTTTAAATTTTTTATCATGAAAAATATAATCTATGCGCAACGGTAAATAGTACTTTTCAAACATTGGGACAGTTGTTGAAAAACCGCTTCCGCTATGCACAAAACTATCCATCAAATCTTTACCTACCTCATGATAAGCATAAGACCCTGGAGGATCATTTAAGTCACCGCAAAAAACTATC
>Ga0102906_1000599_pt1 | contig 12314 bp, 7 predicted proteins | sample Colrivmet1556A02_FD_78498 | JGI IMG/M metagenome (GOLD analysis project Ga0102906, IMG submission 78498) | Estuarine microbial communities from the Columbia River estuary - metaG 1556A-02 | ecosystem: Environmental > Aquatic > Marine > Intertidal zone > Estuary | place: USA: Columbia River... | reverse complement strand
TGAAACTTTCATGTAGCTGTCTTGCTCCTCAAACATAAGATATATTCAAAGATATTTTGGCTGAATACCTACTTGCTTAATTCCTCGTTTAAAAAACTCATGTTAACTGCCCTTTCTTATTTTTGGCCAAACTTTATTAATGAATAAACGGCTTCTCTTAATCTTAATTTTTGGCTTCTCTGCGCTATTGCTGAAGGCTCAAGATTCTACAGAAGTAAAAGTCCATAGTGCGCATCAAATTCGCACGCTGTACACAGAGTACAAGACAATTGACTCTGCTTTGCGACCACATGAATACGAGCGTTTCAATGAATTTCACGCGGATAGAACCCATTATTACAATAATGGAAATCTGGCCGCCAAGGGTCATTACAAAGTTTGGCATCTCAATGAACGGTATAACTTAACAAAAGGGTTTGGAGATTTTGGATACATGAACATTCTAAATAGAGTGGAAGATGTACCCATTTTAAACGTGAAAAGTCCGATTGCCGAATTGCATTACATGAATGTATATAGGCAAGGAAATCACTTTGGGGGATATTATTCTCAGAATATTAATCCACAATGGAATTTTTATCTCGGCTTCACACGAACACACTCTCAAGGCTTTTATTTAAGACAAGAAAATCGATACGATGATTTCGATTGGTCTACACATTATAAATCTCAAGACAATCGCTATAAAGCCACAGCAATTGTAATCTGGCAGCGCACAAGAAATGAGGAAAATGGAGGGTTGCGAAACCCAGAAGATTTCGTAAATAATGCAGAAAGCAGACGTGAACTTTTAAGTGTTTACCTTGAAGATTCAAGAGGGATTAGTCAAAAACTCAACGTAAAGTTGAATCATCAATACATGCTCTTTGCTGAAGATTCTACCAACGAATCGGGATTGGCCATTTACCATGAATTGGATTACTCAGACAAGTATCATGTTTTTGAAAGTTCGGATACCTTTTGGGAGAATTATTATTTCTCAAACATTACTTACGATTCTACTCGGTTTAAAAACCTGTACAACGAGGGCGGTTTAAAATGGGATATAAATAGTAAATATATTCAGAGTATAAGTGGCGGTGTATTTTACAATTTGCACAATTACAAAAGCGAATATTTTAATCGTCAAGGCAATGAGGTTGGAATAAATGCAGAGCTCAATGGGCTTTCTGGAGAGCAATTAATTTGGAATGTTCGTGGAAGTTACTTGCTTGGAAATAAAAGTTCAGCAGCACTTTCTGCCAGCTTAGACTACCGTTTTGAAAAGAGCCAAATAGGTGGTTTTGCACAATATAATAGCATACAGCCTAACTATTTTGAGGAGACCTATTTTGGGAATAACATTTTATGGAATAACCGCTACGACAAGAATAAAAACAAGACTGAATTTGGGGCAAACTTTGCCTATTCAGATTGGTTCAAAATACAAGGAGGTTATACGTTACTCAGCAGCTGGATTGTAATGAACACCGAGGCCATGCCAGTTCAATTGAGTGACGATATTTCCATGGTTAATCTGAAAGCTTATTTACGACTGTTTAATAAAGCACCTGTAAAAATTGACGTTCATGCAGCTTACAATAACATGTTAGCTGGAGCAAGTTATCTTCGATTAGCACCAGTGTCATTAGAATCAAAAGTGTTTTATGATTTCAAGAGTTTTAAGTCGGCTTTATTTGGGCAGCTCGGTGTTAGTGTAAAATATTTCAGTAGCTATCAATCTAACGCGTATAATCCGGTTAACGGAAGTTATTTTTTACAGAACGATGCTGAAATCGGCAACTTCATGTATGTAAATGCCTTTGCGATTTTCAAAATTAAAACCCTTCGTCTTTTCATTGCTGTAGAAAACTTACTTCAAGGCGTTTTGCCTTACGATTATTTCAGTACCCCGTATTATCCGCTTAACGATAGAACGTTTAGAATTGGCGCCAAATGGCGATTTTTTAATTGATACGTTTTACGATAAAAAAGGCGTCTTCACCCCTGCTCTGATACAGCGGCATAAAGATTCTGCCATCCTGAGGCGCACGTATATATTTGCCATTGAGTTTGGCTAAAAGCTCTCCTTTCTCTATTTTTTGAAAATTCACGAACCCAGCAATCATCTCAAATTTATCATCAGATTTTAACTTTAGATGATGCGTTATTTCAAATTTCTTATGAGGATCATCACTTAATCCGTTGATGAGTTCGAAATGAGCATTGAAATTTGGAACATCAGATTTTTTTAAAGCTTTTGTATTAACTAGCGCCATCCAGATTAAGGCCTCATGTTTTTTAACTGACATGAACTCGTCATGTTGTCCAGATTCGAAGATGATTCCGTGAAAATTTCGATTTTCAAAATAGTTGAGCATAGTGCCAAAGAGGTACTCGTTTACATTGATAATTACCGGAAGCGGGAAATTCATTACCGACTCAAGCATTTTATCGTTTTTATCCGCAAAAGCGAAAGGGATGGAAGGAGCAGAGGTCGTGTGAAGGTCGATGAAATAATGCTCTTTACCAGAAGCGGTGTTTTCAAAATCGCTGATCAGCTCATCGATTTTCATCATTTCTAAAATGTCTGGATTTAACTCATGGCCACCAAAACCCTGGTGATGCAGTTTCTCTAGGTTTTCATCGTACCACAATCTGTTCAGGTCGACAACAGAATAGCGTTTATAGTTGTTTAAAGCTGTGCGATTGCCTATAAAAGCTAAAAGGCTCCCATTAATTTGGATGTTGAGTTGTGCTATTTTATTAAAGACATTTCGGAGTGCTAAAACACCAGAGGGTTCATTTCCGTGTATGCCAGCTGATAAAATCACAAAAGGACCATCTTCTTGGCCACAACATGAAAAGAGAATACGATCTTGTTCGCGGATGAATTCTTTTATCTCATTCCAAAAAATCTTATTCGTCATGTAAATGGAATTTTTGGGTGAGATGTGCAGCGCTCAAAATGTCACGCTCAGTAATCAATCCAACTAATTTTTTTTGAGATACAACAGGCAGGCAACCAATGTTTTTTTCAATCATGATCTTTATTGCTTCAGAGGTTGAAGTGTTTAGAGAAACGGTGACAAGATCAGACTCCATTAAGTCTTTTACCAGCAAAGATTCGTCCCAGCCTTCTTTTAATTTCTTAACTAAAAGCCTTGTAGAGATTATCCCTTTTAATTGGTGTTTTTCGTTTTCAACCATAATGTATCTGATGTTTTTCCAAATCATAACATTTGTTGCTAGATTCAAAATATCATCTTCTCTAACCGTAGTTAAATCGGTTTTCATCAAATGACTAACGGTATAAAAGTGTTTATGCGAATCACTCAGATTTATTTCTAATGGAGGCCACTTATGTACCGGTTCGTCTTTCCAGCTTAAATCATGTAAAGCACGTGTGATTCCCGTATTGGCTTCTTGACTCGTGCTCTTTTCTAATAAAGTGGTGAAATTTTTTTGAGTCCATTTTGCCCCTGTTTGCTTAAGCTTAACCCGCTGTTCAATTATCCCTAAATATTTTTGTACGTCTTCTCGGTCAATATTCATGGCGTTTAGACCTTCATGAGCCCATGGTAAAAGCTTTTCAAGAATCAATTTTTGAGCAGAAATTGTTTCATCAAACCACTTAAGGTTTGCATCCAATCCGTATTGTGCTGCCTTGTAGAAATTCTGACGCGCTTTGTCAAAAGGCATTTGCTTTTGTAAGTTGGCATGTCTAGAAGGCATCCCCATCATTAATCCTGTCCAAAAAGCCATATTGGCCATTTCATCAATAACGGTTGGTCCAGATGCCAAGTATCTATTCTCAATGCGCAAGTGAGGTTTACCTGTATCTGAAATGCCATAGCAAGCGCGATTCCAACTGTAGATAGTTCCATTGTGCAGGCAGAGGGCATGAAGTTTTGGAATTTCTCCTTTGCTTAAAGATTCCATACTATCGCCCAATTTATTGGGAAGGATCAGAGGGTTGAAATGTGCAATGTTTTCCTTGTACAATTCAGAAACCGACTTGTAAAGCCAGTTTTTTCCAAACGTTACACGAGGTTCTACCTCTCTTTTTATATGGTCGCTATTACGGATGTCAATGCTTTGCTGAAAGAGTGCAATGCGGGTTTCGTTCCAAAGACGTTTACCCATGAGTAATGGTGAGTTACAAGCTGCTGCTAAAACAGGCCCCGCAATAAGTTGAGACCAGTTGTAGCGTTCTACAAATTTATCTTGAGGAATTTGTAAATGAACTTGAAAACTCGTGTTACACGCCTCGAAAAGAATATTAGGGTGTGCAGTCAATAATTCGTCCAATCCTTTAATGTGAATTTGGAAATTTGAATTACGTGTATCTTTTAATAGTTGATTCAAGGCTTCATACCTCGGGTTAGGGGTCATGCAATTGAAATTCAAATAATCCCAAGAAATGGTGGGTAGAATTCCAGTCAATAAAATTTTAGTTTGGTGGTCATTTCCAATGGCTTGAAGACGATTAAGTTTTTCTCGCAGCGTGCTTTCCATTTTTTGGAATGCATCATTTTTAAATTCAAAAGGAGGAAGGTTAATTTCCAAATTAAACCGACCGAGTTCTGTCGTTAAGAGGGGCTCTTTTGCTTCTTTAATAAAGACGTCATAGTTGAGGGCTGGAGACCAGTCTTTACTTACTAAGACCAATTCTTGTTCTGCTCCAATTCGAATAATGTCATTTTCAAACTGCTTGTTTGCGAGCATAGAATCGAGCGCATTGATATCGTTCAACAAAGCATTGGTAAAAGCCCGCTTGTCCCGCTCCGAGTTTAATTTTGAAATATCCTGTCGGCCCATATGAGTAGGTTTTAATCTACCCGAATGTAAAGACTTGACTTTGTATAAATTAGGAGATTTGTCACCTTTTTAGAGTTTAAAATATAAATGAGTGGAGATGTGCTCGGAAATGAAAGGAGGTAAGTGAGCTCCTTATATCAAAGGCTTTATCAAGATTAATTAATCATGATTTTTCTACAAAGTACATGTTTATTTGACCTTTGTTTTTAGCTTCTTTTAATCCACGAGAAGTACACGTGTATGTATTTTTAATCAGATCATAAGTGCTTTGTGATACATTTATTTTGCCAGGTTCAGAATTTTGCTCCATGCGTGCGGCCGTATTTACAGCGTCTCCCCAAATGTCGTATTGAAACTTTGTAGAGCCGACAACACCAGCAACAACGGGCCCTGTGTTTATGCCAACTCTAATTTGAAAAGCTGGACGTTTTAATGCTTCTCTTTCATTTTTTAAATCTTCTACTATTTTGAGGACATCAAAAGCAGCATTTGTGACATCAAAAGCAGCCGTTGTATTATCGTTGCTTAGACCACCAGCCGCCATATAAGCATCACCTATTGTCTTTATTTTTTCGACACCATACCTTGCCATAATAGCGTCAAATTCTCTGAAATAAGTGTCTATCTCTTTTACAAGTTCTTCTGGAGTAAGCTTTTCTGCAATTTTTGTAAAACTCACAATGTCACAGAAAAAAACAGTTGCATTTTTAAATTTTTTCGCGGTAGTGTGTCCGTATTCTTTTAATTCGTTTGCTGTTTGTTTTGGTAAAATGTTAAGCAAAAGATTGTCCGATCTGTCTTTCTCTTTCCTTGTCAAACGGTATTGACGATAAACAATAAAGCTTACCACAATAAAGACAAATAAACTCCCCATTAAGGCTAAATAGTTGTAGAACGTTCTCGTTCGCTTTTTTTCTTCTTCTAACTGTCTGATCTTTTCAATTTGTTGATATTCTATTTTTTGACCTAAGACGGCTAGATCTGTGTTTTTTGAATTTAAAATTTGCTCGATTTGAAGAGAATTGTGCTGTTTTGTAAAGCTCAAAGCACTTTTATAGTTATTCACTTCTTCTTCCATCTCAGCTAAAATTTTCAAGTCCTTAGCCATGAAAAATGGAAAATTCGCTTCCTTTGAAACTTCAAGAGCCTCGAGTGCCAAAACGTAGGCTCGGTCAAATCTATTGGTCCTTTTTAAATATTGCGCATACCTGCGTTTTACATGAGCTGTTCGATATAGATCATGAGTAGAAACTAAGGTGTTAATTACTTTTTGCCACTGGTAATCTGCAGAATCAATTTGTCCTTCGTGTTCAAATAAATACGCCTTGATCCTTTCATATGCCAAAGGCCTGAGCGATTTCAACATTTTTAATTCTTCTGGATATTCAACGACATAGAGTTCATACAAGCGATTAAAATCATTGTATTCCATTAATTGAGAGCGAATAATAGACCAGAAATTATCGTATTCCTGAAGGTAGCCATTGAGCTTGCTGAATTCCATGAGTGCAATTACAGAGTCTTGCCATACATAGTAGTTCGTTCTAAATATTTCAATTTCAATGAGTTCGTATTGAGCGTTTAACCAATCTATGCTATCAACTTTGGATGATGCATTAATAACTTCTAATTGTTTATTTAGAAATTTTTTTGCTTCATCGAAATTGTCGTTATAGAAGTAGGCACGTTGTATAGATCTTAATATCTCAAAGTGTTCACTCGTCTTTTTATTTTCTGGTAGTTGATTTTGAGCTTCAAAAAAATAGCTCATGGCTAGAACTATTTTTTGATCTTTTTCAGCACATAGCCCGGCTATGAGCAAACTCTTAAAGTATTGCTCTGAGAATTTTTCTTTTTTTGAAGTTTGAATAGCCTCCTTAGCATATGAGAGTCCTTGATTAAAGTCTAATTCAATGAAGTGAGCCGCGGCAGTAAAGTAATTGACATGCCAACCTGGGAAAGGAGAAAGCGATTTGACTGTTTCGATATAGTTCCAATTTTTAACTTTTTTAGAGATAGAGGCTCCATATTTAAAATAGGCTTCATAAGCAGCGAGGATATGGTCTTGTTTATTGCTTTCATATGCGATGCGCAGGCAGAGATTAGAAACAGAATCTCCTTTTATCATATTTGAAACCCCGTGGAAGTAATACTTCATCAAATCTTGAAGCTTTGTAATCTCCAGTTCGGTGTTTCCTTTGACTATTGAATATTGGTTCCAAAGCTGTTTTTCTCTTGGCCACTCTTTTTCTTCTGCATTGCTGTATAACACCAAACAAGCCATTAAAGTAAAACATACACTTTTTAATAGCTGTCTGCTGAAAAGGTTATTCATTTGGTTTTAAGGGTTTTAATTGAATGCTTATTTGACTGATATTAAAAATTAAGCGTAATTTAGTTAAACTATCAATATCCAATCAAACCAATAATGACGCATCCATTTTACTTAATTGTTTCCTCGTTTAGACGATTGGCAATAAATTCAAGTGAAACTTGCACATCAGATCCGTTCCATTTCTTAACCAACCAAACAAATTAATTATGAAAATTCAACATCTTTTTATCGCAGGCATTGGAGCTTTTTTAGGTTTTATGATTGCGTTTCTTTTCTTCTGTAACAATAGTAATTGTACAGGCACTAAATCTCTAAGCTTAATTGATTCTACAAGCGCTCAGACTTATTTTGACCAATATTGGGCTTTTAGTGAGCCGGGGAAGCCAAGGCGACCGGAGAATATTGATCGAATATTTGACAAGTTGGATTCAACGGACTCATATCATTTGAATTCCTATCACACGGATGTGAATGGCTTTTTTAAAGATGAGTACAAACTCACAAATCTTACCCTTGATTTGGATTTATTACAGCAAATTAATGAAGCGTATGAATCGTTAGGGAAACCCAAATATCTAAAACTTTTCATGGGTGATATGAAGCCTAATACACCTCAATTTGGATTTATTGCTGTAGGTTTTGATACTACGAAAGTGAAACTGATGGGTGCGGTGCCACCCCCTGAATTCAAGAGAGATGGATATACAGAGGACATGTATTATCTTGAGGGAGATGAGAGTCCAACTTGCCCTTACCATTGCGATAGAGAGTGGCCAATTGAAAAACCACCAACTCATTAATTAAATAATAACTAACAAAATTTTACAGTCTATAAAAAATGGAGTCTTCCTATTGTTAGTAATGCTTATCGGAGTAGGGAGCTTTATTTTTTATGTCTCACAAGACTCAGAAGAACCTATGGTTTATCTAGAAGATGATTATAGTTATTTGGAAACAGGAAAAGAAATACCAGAGACTACAGCAACGGCACTATATAAAAAATATATCGGCTCAGATAAAGTGAGAAAAAGAACCTATAACGGGATTAAAAAACAGCATCGAAACAAAAGTAGAATAAACAGAATTAGCCCAGCTATGATTGAAGTCATGGCAAAAGCTCAATCAAAATATAGTGTTGATAGCATGGCGATTGTCCTAGGAAAAGTAGATTGAAAAGATACGACCCACAAGTTTGATGCGATTCTAGCAGTGTATGCTGGAGGAGAGCGAATTAATGATTCAACAATAAAGGCTATGGAAAGCTTTAAAACATTCTACTATGTGAATGATGAAAGAAGCCCAACATGCCCAATAGAATTCGATAATGGAGACTATAGAGATCCACCCTGGCAGTAGATTTCGGTCTCGATCTCGTCCTATCCAAAATAACTGGCGGCTAAAAATTAGGGCCGTCATTTTTTTGAGACAACCTATAGGTATATGTAGTCAAAAACTTACCTCGCGTTTTTAATGGATTCACGCTCTTTTTTCTATTTCCAACTTATTTAAGGAAATGCGTTCAGACGGATTTCATTTATCTCTTCAAACGTAAAAATACCTTGCTCAATCAGGCTAATATATTGATCCGTTATAGTAGCATTGAAGAGTAATAAATCGTCTGTGTTGATGGTTAGTTTGATGCCAGAATCGTAGAGTTTGCGTATTGGATGACTATGCGTGTCTGTCACTGCGCCAAGAGCTATGTTGCTTTGAGGGCATATGTTCAAGCGTATTCCTCTTTCAGTAATCATACGCATAGTATAAGTAGAATCAACTGCTCGTATGCCATGTTGAATTTCATCGGGCTCTAATATGTCAATAGCTTTTTCAATTGTTTTATGGTCTGAAAATTCCCCAATATGAACCTTGGTTTTAAGATTTTTAGTCTTGGCGTATTTATAAATGTTCAGAAAGCCGTTTAAATCATGGTTGTTTTCATCTCCGTAAAGATCAAGACTCTTAAAAACACCGCTATCAATGTATTGCATTCCAACTTCATTGATTGTTTCTTGAGAGCTATTTTTATTAATTCCAACTTCTGGTTTAAAATCAATTTGATCCTTGTATTTCCTTTTTAGCTGGTCTACAGCTTGCATAAACTCTTCAACTGAATTATTGAAGAATCTATAGAGATTTATATCAACACTCGTCTCAAGATAGGTCACGTTATCAGCAATACTGCTTCTAATTCCCAGATCCATAAGATCAATGACATTTTCAGAAGATGTCATGAACGCATTTACATTTTGCTCAATAAATTGCATCATCCCTGCAAAACCATTAAACCTCCTCGGTAAGTGAAATTTTAGTTTTGGGTATTTTTCTTTGAGGAGAGTTAGGCCAGCACTTAAATGTAGATGATTGTGCACATCACCCTTTGGAAGGTTATGTATTTTAAGTTTTAATTCATCCATTTAAAAAAAAATGAGGCATTGTAAATAGAGTAAATCAATACGATGTTCCAAATGTGAATTCTAAGTTATTGATATTTTAAAAATAAATTTAGGCATGCTAAAGATAAAAGAGTCATTATACATTACAAGGAATAAATGTGCGATAACAGCAATCTAGAAAAACGCCTTGACTTGAACAGTTCCAGTATGCACTGTCGGGCCAGTCTCTGTTGAACGGCCATTGTAATTCAGTACGATCTGCAAAAAGGAAGTGATATTTTTTTGCAAACTAAATTGCCATAAATAGTTGGTACCTGGACTAAGGCCTTTTAGCATTTCATAGCCAATAGGACTAAAGGCGTTTCCAGTAAAATTGTTTTGTACCCAGTCAATTCGCGCAGTCGCTGTAGCAATTTTCGGATGATTTAAGTTTACTTCGCCACCGGCTTTTTGGGCGTTGAGGACTTCTGCATTTTCACCTGAGTTAGCACTATTTTCAAAAGTGTAGTCTACAGAAAAGCGAAAGTATTTGCCAGATTGATAGGAAACTTGCGGCTTAATCCATTCGGTGTTTATTTGATAATTGCGGCTTTCAAATTCAGGGACACTATTGCGTTTGTCTATTAATTTTCCAGTTAGGCGTAGTGTGGTTTTGCGCTTTACTATATAGCGCACGTTTATGGTGTGTTCTTTTACCAAGTTATTTTCTAACCCAAAGCTTAATAGATTTTTAGCGGTATTCTGCTGAAACGAATAATCGGCTCCAAATACGGGACTACTGCGATTAAAAAACAACGTAGCTCTAAGCGTTTCGAGCTGCTGAATAATCAGACTGTCGGTTACACTTTTGTCGAATGGATTGAGGTTATTAGTTTCTCCAGTTAATAGTTCTTTTCGGTTTAGTAAATAGTAAGTCTGAAGGTTAAACTTGCCTGGCCACTTTTTAGTTCCACGGATCCCTGGAAGATTATAAAAGTTGAAGTCGAGTTGTTGGGTGAACTTTACGTTGCTTATAGGAAGGTAGTCTCTAGAAATGACAAAAATACGGACGTATTCACCTTGGTCAGGGAACGGTGTAGGTTCGAATTCGTCAATTTCTTCCAAGCCATTGTTATTGTAATCTACCCAAATGTGCGACCCCGTTCCTTTTGGAACTTTTAAATATTTGTAATTACGTCTTGGTTCGCGGCCCATGTTTGCTTCATAAAAACTGTTCCAGGCTAAGAAATTTTTAAAGAAGCGATTGTTATACTGTACACGGGCTGTTACTGATTTTAGAGTTGCTGAATCGGTAATGTTGTCTAATTCTCGATATTGACCTTTAACAATGAGGTTACCATATTTTAAACTTTGAAAAGTACTTTTGAAACGTACGCCTCTCGCTTCAGCAGCGCGGGTCCAATCTTCACTGCGAATCGTGTCATCAGTTCTGTTAAAATATCCCCCCTCTATATAACTCTTTGACGTGTCGCCATATCCTGTAAAAACGTAATAGTCTAAAAAGCGGTAGTTGTATAAGTTGTTTTCAGTTTTGTCCGAAGCGGTATTGGTTTCACTTTCCGACTCAATGCCGAGGTATTGCAAGTTTTTGAAATTTCTCTGCAGCTTGCTGCGTTGTCTAAAAAAACTGGTAGAATAACTGGTGTCTTTAGTAGAAAGATAACTGCCCTTTATTTGAGCAAACCACCCATTTTCATTCACATTCAAGGCGCCTTGATTTTTAAAACCTTGAAAGGTTTGTCCAATCTGTATGTAATCGCTTTGCGCGGAAATTAGAATAGCGCTTGTTTTTTGCGCTGCAAATTTGGCGCCTCCTTTCCAAAGTTCAGAATTAGTAGGTAGAGTTTGTAGGTTCCAATCTCTAGAAAATTCTACATTACGAATACGCTCTACTGTTTTGAAATTTTCTGTCGTGTGCTCACCATTTGCGCCAGCTGTGTAATTCCATTTCTTCTTTTTCCAATTTTTGTCATAACCCAATTTTCCTGCAAATCCACTGTGTTGGTCTGCATCTAAATTGCTGTAGCGATTAGGGTCGTTATTGCTGTAAGCAACTTCCCAATTTAAATTTTGTGTTTCATCGCGCCAGCCACCTAAATATGTAGCCACTTGAATACGCTCTGGTCGGGGAAGAATAGTGAAAGGGATATGGGTCCCCTGACGCTCTCCACCAATAGGTGGAGCAAATTGATATACGATTCCGTTGGCAGCGGTTTGCAAAGCGATATAGTCACCAGCATTGTTGCCAACAAATGAAAAGGAAACTTCGTAAAGCGTATCTGTCTCATCTGTTGAAAACACAAATACAGAGTCAAAACCCAAAGTGTCTTTTAAGGCATACAAGATTCGGTTGGCATCGTAAGCTGTTTCATTCCATGAGGGCGAAACGGCTTTTAACGGATCGTCTCCAGCATTAGCTAAAATTTCTTTTTCTTCAATAGATAAAGGACGAATGGACTGGTTTTTGGCGTCTTGTTCAGAATACATGAAAAAGCTGTGTTGCCAGTTTTTGTCTGTATAATTTAATCCGCCATACGCGATAGAACGTGTAAAATTCTGAACGGTGTATTGAAACTCAACAACAATTCTACTGTCTTTAGTAATTGGCCTGAGTGCTGTAAATGTTACTTCACCAGTTGTGTAATCTATGGTGTAATGTTGATCTAAGCCGCGCTTTTGCAGGCGACCGTCAATGTAAACACGCTCAGAACCTGAGATCACCAAAATGACCAACTCATTATTTTTGCCAGTCAGCTTGTATGGCCCCTGATTACCTTCTGTTCCAC
>Ga0102906_1000596_pt1 | contig 12336 bp, 20 predicted proteins | sample Colrivmet1556A02_FD_78498 | JGI IMG/M metagenome (GOLD analysis project Ga0102906, IMG submission 78498) | Estuarine microbial communities from the Columbia River estuary - metaG 1556A-02 | ecosystem: Environmental > Aquatic > Marine > Intertidal zone > Estuary | place: USA: Columbia River... | reverse complement strand
AATCTCCTCCTCCATCTCCTTCGCTTGAGTCGGAGGTATTTGGTTCAATAATTTCCGTTTCAGGTCGTCCATTTGATATATCCTCCGCTTGTAATTCTATTTGCGCTATTTCTTGTTCTATAGATTCTGTACTAATATCACTTACAACCGGAATTTCTTCTACGATTACTGGTTGAGGAATTATAACTGGTTGAATAATAGGAATATCTGGCACTACAATAACATTTAGTTCAGCAATAGGTTGAGATGTAATATTAGTTTCTGCTAATATTTCTTCTATTGACTCTGGAGCTGTTACTGCTACATCACTTTCTGTGCTAGGAGCAATATAATTCGGACAACCCAGATCATATTGACTATCTAATTCACATTGTTGATTATAATAAGCAACCTGATATAAAGGACAAGATGGTGAATATAATTGATCTATATTACATTGTTGATTAAGATATGCTGTATCGTATCCTTGACAACCAGAATCATATAAAGTATCAGCCTCACAAGCTTTATTATAAAGATATGCTACATATGCTTCTGCATAACCCGGACACGTAGGATTATATAAAGTATCTAAATCACACGGATTATTTCTATATGTAAACCACATAGATCCATCTTTTACTACAGGACCATAATACCCGTTCCATTGTCCATTGTCTTGTGCGGTTGTAACAAATGTAATATCACCTAATTGTGCTGGTGTATAAATTGTTCCAGATCCTGTAAGATGATTAAATATTTCCATATAGTCTTGTTCTACTTGCCATACAGATCCACCTTCTACTTCTTCATTTGAACTGTGAGCATTTTCCTCGTACCAACTATACCATGTATCATAATCATAAGTTTTAGTTTTTACCACATTTCCTGCAGCATCTGTTAAAGTAACAACAATATTTAATGTATCTAGCTGATCAGCATATTCACCAGTAGCTTTCATATTCTCATCAAGTCTACTTGATATATCGGCATCACAATATACTTCAGTACCGTCTGATTTAGTTATGTTAAAACACCCATTTATCCATTTCCAACGATAGTGGATTTTATCTAAACTTATTCCAGTACCAGCATCTGAAAGAGCTTCATTTATAGCTATTCCTAATGCAAAACTATCAGCGCATGGTCCCCATTGTAAGGCATTTCCACCCCATGTATTACTAGTCGAAGGTATTAAATTTAAGTGTGTTGATCCACCTACGCATGAACCCATTGTCATAGTGCCATCAGTAAGATCACCGATTTCTGGACTAGTTGTTATTGATCCATCATCATTTGTTACATATGTAGGTGCGCCACCAGAAGAGGTTGGTGTACTTGCAGATTCTAAAACTAAATCTTGAGAGCTAGCCGGCCGCGGCAAGCAAAAGAAGCATAAGAAGAGCACCACCAATAGCACTTTTGCCAGTATCCCATTGCCTTTTCTGAACATCTGCTTTTGTCTCCGGAATAATTATTGCAGGAATTTTCTTTTTGCCTGATGGCTTTTTCCATTCAACCTTTGCGTCTTCACCAATTTTACCATAAATTGGACAAGGTGTTCCTGCCATTCCCATAGCATCGTATACTCTACGGTCTTGACATAAGACCGATACTGCCGCAACTTTCATTCCAAAGTCATATAATGTTTTTGATATTTTAAGTCTTTCACAATTCTGATCGGTAACAGTTTCTCCAGTTGATATACCTAAAATTTGCGTCTGTACTGCGCCGGATATGCCAACAGTACATAAGTCTTGAGAACTACCTCCAGCACTTGGAGAAATAGCACTTGGTGGAGGAGAAATTACAATTGTTCTACCTTTAGAGTCTGTTTTGCTTTTACTATTAGTTGTGGAGTCTATTACAGTTTGCGCATACAAAACAATAGGCTTTGATGCACACGCAGTAACTAATAGAAATAATAGCACTAGTAATTTTTTACTCATAATCGACTCCTTTTAACATTACTATTTATATAAAAAAAGAGGAGCATTTTTGCTCCTCTTACTATAGTGCTAGTGATACTATGGTATTATTTATTTAGAATGAGAACGAGATTCCTGCATCAATCCATTGGCGATCTGCATCGTCATTCATTACGCCTACTTTAGCAATTGCTCCACCAAGATCATACGAAACGCCGAATCCAGTATAAGATACATCAGCAGAACCTACTGTAGCAACATCTTTTTGAAATACTGTACCAGTAAGAGCTGAAAGACTATACGAAAGACTTACTGCTGTTTCTTCAACATCAGCCGCAGTTCCGTTATCATCTTCTGATTGTGCGATCTGAGCATTAATTCCACCCATAGTCACGCCAGCACCAATCGAAGTTTGTGTAGCTGTTCCAATTTGAGAACGACCAAGACCTACATTAACAGCTGCTCCGCTTAGATCTTGAGAATACGAAAGACCCATAGCGTTATTGCTTCCTGATTGAATTGTAGTATCCATTGACAACGAAGCAGTAACACCCATTGTGCTTAATTCCCAACCAAGATTATGAGCATTTGATTGATATGCTAATTCGTTGTTATCACCAAGACCTGCAATACCAACACCAGCAACATCACCTACCGCAACTTCGTCTGCACCGTCAAGATCGCCCATTGAGATTTTACCAAATCCACCACTAATATATTGCGAACCAGCATTACCAGCATTACCAGCAACAGCGTTATCAGCGCGGATAGTTGCACCAAAAGAAAGTCCGTTATCAAGTGTGCCTTCACCAGTAAAAGCAATACGTACACGATTTACAGCAGATGTTGTATCTTTAACAGCATCAGTTCCTACAGTACCATCAGCAGCATCGATGGCCGCATCCCAAGCAGAAATAGCTGCATTATACGATGTTACTTGAGCAGCAGTAGGACCAGAAATGAGACCATATGCTGTAACAGCTGCAGCACGATCCGCACGAAGTTCAGTAAGCAATGTAACAGCTGTTGAATCATTAGTTGCAGCACCAGCGCTTAGATCAGCGGCCCATGTACCAACCGCAGTATCAAGAGCAGTAATTTGAGCTGCTGTATAAGCACCTTCAGTAGCAGCAACAGCCGCAGTACCTTCAACACTCTGTACACCCATTCGAGCTGTCCCAGTAATACCAAGTTTGAAATCAGCTGCAGATGCTACAGATGTAAGTGAAGTTGTTGCAAGCAAAGCAACAGCAAAAGTTGTGAACTTCATAGTTTATTAATCCTTATTATTTTTAAAATATATTTTGTGAAATGTACGACTTTTCTGTTGCTAGGTAAGTCGCCAACCCCCTGTGTTAGGCTGCTATTGCAACGTAACCAGATGGAGCACAATTATTGTTTGCACTTGTAAAGTTCTTCGCGTTAACCCAGCTTAGATCGGGATAGTCTCCATGTTTCCGTCAACATCTGTCGATCCTATTTCAGCCCCATCAAAAAGACACGAATAAGTAATGGACCAATACGATAATTCTTATATGGATTACCGCTGTTGTATCTAAAATCTCCCCATTGAAAAGGTTCTCCTTTAGTCCAACTTATCCAATGAAAGTCCATTATTTAGTATCCTTATGGTGGAGCTGTCGGGTACCGCCCCCGAGTCCAGTATGCATCTAGTTAATATCATCAACTACATAGTATATATTAATAATACACTATTTTAGTATGAATGTAAATAACTAATTATTTAACTGTGACATATATGATACATATTATGTATACGTAGGTTATACGCCTTCTTTATATAAGTAAACTCTACCCATATTTGCTGCACTCCAAGGAGCGTTGTTGGGGGCCACGCCTACGCCGTCATTATACTGAATACTGTCTGCACTAATCAAGCATTTTGATCCATCTCCTGTCATACTAACATTATGACCAAAGTTTGCAGAATTGATGCCGCCGTAGCCTTTAGTTGCATCTGCAATCGGTGCTATTCTTTCGTGTTCTGTCCAAGTTGAACCCGATCTAAGATATGTATATACAGCACCAACAAATTGAAAGGTCCAGCTGCTATAAGTCATGGCTTCGCCAATAGCACCGATCAGCAATTTATTTCCAGATGCATCTAATGTTACTGTGCCAAAGTTATAATCCAAAGCCGACCCATTTGTTGGATATGAAGCAGGCCTTATATGTTGTTGATGCGTCCAAGTTGTTCCCGATCTTGTCCAGACATTTACATATCCACCAGAGGGTCCGTCCACCGCTCCCCACGCAAAAACATTTCCGTTATATGATAAAGATAAAGCATTATTAGATAAACCGCCACCCTGCCCTGAAGCGTTCCAACCCCCGGCGTAGCCGATCTTATTGCCAGCTCTGTAAGTAGCACTTTCACCAAATTGGTAATTTGATGTGGTTATAGTGTGTTCTTCATTTGAACCAACAGAATTAGCCCAACTTGTGCCATTATATTTGTAAATATATATCTTGCCTGCATCATTACCCGCTCCGGCATGGTAAATGGCGGCAACAGCTAAAGTGTTACCATCACCTGACAAACAAACGTGGTTAAACTGATCATTTGCTACCGAATCGGAACCACTAAATACTGTTTGCTCAGTCCAAGTTGTTCCGCTTCTAGTTAAAATAGAAACTTCGCCTGAGTTGTACGGTGCGGTGTTTTGCCTATTTCCACTATCATTTGTTCCGCCTCGGTTAGAACCGATAACAAGTGTATTTCCGTCATCACTTAAATCTATAGTCTTGCCATAATATTGGTGTGTTTGATTTGTGCCTGACCTCATAAGGGTTTGTTGTGTTGACCAAGTGGTTCCAGTTCTAGACAATACAAATACTCTTCCTGCATTTGTATATGAACCATCAACATAATCTGAGTGTGCTACCGCAATAGTATTTCCATCAGCACTTATTGCTAAGGAATCTCCAACACCGTAATATTGTGCAGTTGTTGATTGGGTTGGAGAAAATGTATATTGCAGTGTCCAAGTAGTACCGCCATCAGATGTAACATATATGTATGCTTGTCCACCAACACTAGAATCTGCTCTACCTCCAACACCACTGCTAGATAACACAATAGTATTTCCATCACTTGATATTTTAGACCGTCTGCCGTACTGTGCATAGTCAGCACTATGGAGATGCGTAGGTGGTATAAACGTAGCTAAAAGCGCTGGTGCTTCCCAAGAGCCAAATGACAGCGAAAATGTACTAGCTGCATTAACCGCGCCTGTCGCACCGTCTGTCGCGCTGAAAGTTATACCAAAGGATCCTGCATGGGCTGAATTTGTTGATGGTGTAATAGTAAATACATTATCCGCTTGTGATACTGTCGCTGTATCTCCTAAAGTTCCTGAAGTAACTGCATACGACCATGTAATCGGAAAACCTTCTGGATCAGTTGATATTGCAGTAATTGTTGTGGCGGTTCCATCTATTGCCAAGTCGTATGATCCGTTAACACCTGTAATATCAGTTGGCGATGCATTAGTCATGGTAGCAATTAAGTACCATGCTGAACCAGTATACATGAAAACTTTATTTAAAGCAGTGACTAATGCAGTCTGTCCAGCAGACATTCCAGTTACTGCAATCAATCCAGCCATATCTGTAACTACTGTAGCATTGCCTGGTTCTTCAGCAGCTTGTGTTACACCACCAACAACTTTTTTAGTTTTAAGTTTACCAGATGCATCTGCTTCTAATCGTACAGCATTAGCACCTTTTCCAATTTTAAGAGAAGGTAAAATAATTTCACCACCTGATCCAGCAGATATCGAAGCTGAGTCACCGAGATACAGTGTATCAGAACTAAGATAAAGTGATCTAAATTTATTTGTAGCTGAGCCAAGATCGTACGCGCTATCAGTATCTGGAATAATAGATTGCGATACAGTTCCAGAAAATGAACCAGTTGGACCTATTTGTTGAGGTGAAGCGACAACCCATTGACTCGACGATCCATCGTTATAATAAATGTATAATTTTAAATCTGAGGAGTTATGCCACAATTCGCCATCTAATGGATTCGAAGGTGCTGTATCAGAAATTTGAATAGCAGCTGATGTTACACCTGAAGCATCCCATACATCAGTAGATGCTGTATAGGTATATGTTAGTGCACCAACTACATGTGTATCTCCATTACTCGGGCTATCTGGAAAATTGACTGCCATCTATTATAAATCCTCTTATCATACATATTTTAAGTATTTATAACTTTATTTTCCTTCATTCTGATTAGCTATTGACTTTACACTATTATTATCAATCAAATTTTGTTTAACATCGTATATCTGTTCGTGTTTAATCATATCAATTATTTGATTTGTAAGTCCAACTTCTCGATTCAAGTATCCAATTTTAGTTTGTAGTTTTTCTAATTCTTTTAAATAGTATTCTAATTCTTTTTCTTTTCTTATTTTTTGTTCTATAAAATCTGTTATTAAAATCAATCTTGACTCTTCACTCATTACAGTTCCTCGTCATGAATGTGCAATTGAATAAGAGCATAATGGAGAATTTTCATTAAGTCCTTACGAGCATCTGCACGTGTTCCTTTATTACCATATCGGTTAGCATACTTATCAACATTACCCATACAGAATCCTGTACCATGCCCACGGTCGATAATCACTTCAGTTGATTGAAATTTATTAGTGGAATAATGAGCTCCATATGTACTATCAATATATCTTTGAAACTCTTCAATATATTTATTTTCATTAAACTTATAATCGATAGATTGTTCTACTGATTGTTGTAAATATTTTTTCGAAGTCAAACTCATTAATTAATTTCCTCTAATTCATAATATTCCATTACTTCATTTGTTTGAGATTTTGCAATTGCTTCTGCTTTATCCCAATCACTTTCTTCTAAATCAAATTCAATCACCTTATCTATCCTTACATCTTGCACTTCAGGCCAGCCCAATGATTGCAACGCATAAGTTACTGTCTGTCCAGCGTTATCAAGTATTCCTCTACGAATACATATCATTGCTCTATATCTCATGGCATTGTAAATAAGGCTCTTACACCACTGTCTTTATCTGTAGGTTGTCTAGCAAACACTACCCACTTGTATGCGAACATTGTTTCTCTTGTAGTACAAAATTCTTTGAAAGATGTGCCTGTTGTATACACATCATCAACTACTAGCCATGGGTGTTTTGGTTCCCATTCAGAATATTTTTGAAGAGCATTTTGTAATTTAACACCACCTCGAGGAATACCAACAACTTTTGAAAATGGTTCTTTTTGATAGTCCATAATCATTGAAGCTAAACAATCCCATTCTTTATCAGATATGGCATCCATTTCTATTTTCCATTCCATAGGAATGCCGGCGTGTGAAGTAAATTTTTGTTTTTGAAATAAATCCATTTTTTATCCACTTATATATGGCGTGTCACCTACTTTTGCTCTTCGCCACTCTTTTTGATTAAACATCTTTCCTTGTAGTTCTGTTATATGTTTTATTTCATTATCTATATCATTTTTACTGCTTTGTTTTTTTACAATAAGTCTTTTCATTGTCAATCTTTGTAGTCTGTAACTAAGAGCATATTCAATCCAATGAATATCTTCTAAATTTAATTTCCAATTATTAAGATTAGGTTTTACCATTGTTTGTTATGTTTCCACACTATTTAATAGTTCACACTTATATTCAACTGTTTTCCAATCACCATCTGAAGGTAATTGTTCATGTAATACTTTTTCATTTAAGCACTTATCTTGAGCAGTAGTCTCTAAAACTGTTTGTGTAATACAATGATCTGTGGTGCATACACTTAGTATTAATACCCATATAATTTCCATTAGTTATCTCCCATATTAGTAGGAGCATATTGTTCACCATTGTAGGCAGGATATGTGTCATCTTCAACGCCAGCATTACAGCCAAATATAACTATACCTAAAAAGATGCATGCATATAATGTACCACGCTTCATCCAAAGCATAAACCCATCAAAAGCAATCTCTGCTTGGGTCTGTGCTTCTGCTTTAATTTTATCACTCATGATTGTCCATCTTCCATTCTATAAAAAATATGAGCTCCCATTTGAGCTATTTTAGTAAAAGATTTTGCCCAGCTAGGACTTACATATGTTGCATGATAATGAGTAGAACCTTCAGTTATTCCACGCCATTTACTAGTAGTGAACATTGTAACAGCATGATTGACTGATCGCTCCCATGCTTCAGCATTCTGTGGCTCATCAGCTTTACCGTCACAATACCAGCTAAACTGACATTTATTTAATAGTGGTTCACCCTTATCATTTAAATACGATTGATGTACTACTTCACATGGAGTGCCAGGGTATTTTTCATGTTTAACTCTGTTCAGTACCACGTCTGTCACAGCCATAGAATCTATTAAAGAAGACGCCATGGTTTCATAATATATGTTTGTAGCTAAGCATTGTATCTGCTTAACTTCTTCTGCTTGTGCTGTTCGAATAGCTTCCTGCTCGATTGCTAATTCGTTAGCCATTTGTTCTGCAAGTAATTGTACCTCTTCTTTTTTTTCAGTAGCTACTTTTGTACCTTCATAAGCAGCATAACCGACAATGCCACAAACTGCGGCATTGCCTAACATCATTGCTATATGTTTAAGTTTCATTAAGTTTCCTGATTTATTGTTATATACGTATTATATTACGTTTTAAATAAAAAGTAAACCATTATTTTACAAAAGGCCACTCTTTTTTACCACCTAACAGATTTTGAATACGATCATTTAAAAAATTAATAGTAGTGTATATATGACCGCAATCATGAGGCTCAATTAAAGTACGATAATAATCTACTTCTTCTTGTAAGATTTGAACACGAGCGTTATTTGTAAGTTGCATATTTTCAGTTTCTAATCCCATATTAAGCCCGCTTTCTAAAATCAAGCGTATATTGTGTGTTATGCTCAGGTGATAGGACTTTATGCCCTAACGCCCAATTTTCAGCAGCACTTTCAACATAATTTAAAGATTTATTAGTAAAAGATTCTTCAAAATATTTAATACCATTATCATCGAAGTATTTTATATAAGCGTGTTCTTCTTTATAATTAAAATGTATTTCACAGTAATCATTGCCATTGTCTGAATAATATGTTGAAAGTTTTTTGCCCATTTTTATTCTCCTTGAATTAGATCCTCAGCAAGAGGAAAGATTTTACTAATAGCTTTACCACACTCTCGAGCTAATTCCATATGCTCTTTTTGAGTACCATTGCCACTTCTCAATTCAATATAATGAATCCATGATCTAAGAGTTCCGTTAGCATATAAGCGAGATAAAGTCAAACCTTCAGGCAAAACCTTACGAGCTTGTTCTTTTGCAATACCATTATCGATTGCCCAATTGTATGCTTTTTTAGCTTGATCAATTACATTTTGTTGCTGTAAATTCCATGCAGATTGTAAATCAACATCATTAGTTTCAATTGAATTTTGTCTATTTTTATGATCTTGCAATCTTGCTTCTGACAATACAAATGTTTCACCCATATCAGCTGGGTTAGCATATCGTTGGCTAAATTCTTGAAATGAAAATGATCTATGGCGAAGAAGCTGACGAGCAATATCTCGTGTGGTTTCAATCTCCATAGTAGCAGAGGCCATTTCAAGAGGTGACCAATGTTTATGCTTAATCAAATATCTGATAAGTTTTTCTGCGGTTGCACTACTCATTTGATTTGTAGGATTTGATACTCTAGCGCAGTATGCTACAAAGTCTTGTAGATCATCGACACCAATAAAATCTCCAGACGGAGTCTGAGTATATCCTATTAATCTGGCCTTCATTAGCTATAGTCTCCACTGTCATAATCAATAAAGTCTCGTTCATACATTTCTTCCCATTCAGATGGAATCATGATATTATGATTAATTCTTTTAATAGCTTTTGTTAATTTTTTATTTGGAGGCAAGCTTTCTTCGAGTTGCATAAGAGCCTGATGTACCAATTCGTATACTGCGTCATCTTCAAGTTCAATTCTCATTTTGTTCATCCTTTTGTTCATAATGCGTATCAATTTTATTAGTTACTTTTTCAGCAGACCACCAGCCAATACCAGTAAAAAATCCTGCTATAAAAAATGCTAATACCGTTTCCATTGCTTTATTGTACTTCTTTCATCGTAAAAGTTCCTTTACGTGAATTTAAATAGTTTTTACCCGAAATCCGCTGTTTAATAAATCGTTTATTTGTTTCAGTCTTATTTGGATTTTCAATAGTAAATACTACATCTTTACCTTGTGCTAAAGCTTTCATTTGATTCATAAACCTATCTCCTGAAGACATATAGTCTCTCCTCATGGCCTTACGAATTGATTTACTCACAGTACTGTGAATACCCTGTGATGTTTCTTTACCCATTATTTATCTCCAGTTAAGTTGCTATATTTTTTTAGTTTTTCTTTTTTGGCCATAGATGCATCCAACATTTCATCGCTAGAAATATCAAAATAATCACCCAATAAATCTAGCATACATTGAACGTCTCCCATTTCATTTATAAGATTTTTTTTATGTTCAGTACTCATGCCAAATCGTAAAATTTTCATACATTCTTTGGTTAGTTCAGCACATTCCTCACTTGCTACAACAAGGCATTCTGCTTCAGTTTGTTTCATAATTTAAATCCATCAAAGTTAGTATTAGCCAATCTTTCGCCAATTGCTGTTTTATCAAAGACTGGTGTATCATCAATTAAATTTTGCTGAGAGTCTTCAGCATCATATAGTCTCATTTTAGCTCTATCAACGCCAATAACAAACCGCTTTTTGTATGTTGGATCGTTGTATCTATTCTTCAATTGTTTAACCGCAATTTGACCCATTTGCTCAAGTTCTTCAGTAGATATAAGAGCAATCATTAAATCTGCTGTAGCGGGTAATCCAAAAGACTCAGACGTATCTTCAAGCCCAACATCCGAGTTACCATAACCACTACGCGTCGTTTGCGTTGCAGATATGATCGGGACATTGAATTCAACTGCCAATCCACGAAACTCTTCTGCAATTGCTTTAATATAATTATATGAATTAATAGCACCGCCCATACCTTTCATTCTAGAAGAAGCACAAATATTTAAATAATCAATATAGATAATATCTGGCATAAATGACTTTTTAAGTTTTAGTTCACTTAATAGCGCTCGCATATGACCAACATTAGCTGAACCAGTTGGATATTCTTTTACGATTAGTTTACCATTAGTTTTTGTTGAAAGATTATAAACCTTTTCAGCAAACATAGATTTACTTAGATCGGTTAATTGATCAATTTGTACATTAAGAAGATTTGCATCAATACGTTCAGCAATACGTTCTTCAGCCATTTCTGCAGTAATATATAAAACATTTCTACCATCGGTAAGATTAGCAGCAGCAAAGTGACACATTGCTAACGACTTACCAACACCAGTACCTGCTAGAATAATATTTAAGGTCTTACGTGGTAAACCACCTTTCGTAATATCATTAAGTAATTCAATATCAAACGGAACACGTTCTTCATCACGATGGTAAAATTCATAACGTTCTTCAAATGCTTCAAGATAATCATGGCCTACATTCGTATCAAACGATACACCAAGTGCTTTAGTTAGAATATCAGGAAGAGCATTTTTAGATAACGTCTGATGCTTACCATCAATAATACTAATTGACTCCATAACAGCATTAAATAGTGCTCGATCTTGACACCACTTTTCAGTAGCATCAAGTAGCCACTCTTCATCACTTTGCTCTTTTGTGAATAGTTCAGGAATAATTTCTATTGCTTGGCGATGATTATCATCGCTAAAATTATCAGCCGAATCAATTTCAATCTTAAAAGATTCTGCTGATGGTAGTTTATTATACTTAGCAACAAACTTACCGCTCTGCTTAAAGAGTTCTCTGTAAATCCCTTCAAAATATTCTGCCTTAATAAAAGGCAGAACTTTTCTCATATATGTTTCATTAGTTAGAATATTTTTAAGAACAACTTGTTCTATATTTGTATTCACTATTTTACCTCTTTAATCTGAAGATCACTTGCTTTATTTTCGATAGCATCTTCTATAATTGATATTAAAATATCACCAGCATGCTTTTGTAGTTCTTCATTTTCTGAAGATAATGATTCATCTGGCGATGTTTCTACATGAAAATCAAACGTCATTTGATCGCCGTCGGCCATACGAATAGTTCCGAACTTTATAACACTTTCAATGAAATCACCAGATAAAAATCTAATTTTCCAATCATCATGGCTTCCTGGAATAAATTCATAATCCTTGTTTTCAATATATTGCATTATACCTCCATCTCTAAGATCTCATCCATATCAATTTCTGATTTATATCCAATTGTAAATTGATTTTTTACAAATTCTTTAAAGTTAGTATT
>Ga0102906_1000595_pt1 | contig 12338 bp, 10 predicted proteins | sample Colrivmet1556A02_FD_78498 | JGI IMG/M metagenome (GOLD analysis project Ga0102906, IMG submission 78498) | Estuarine microbial communities from the Columbia River estuary - metaG 1556A-02 | ecosystem: Environmental > Aquatic > Marine > Intertidal zone > Estuary | place: USA: Columbia River... | reverse complement strand
TCCTGGACGAACCAACAAATGGTCTAGATCCACAAGGAATTAATGAAATACGAGAGATTATTCTAAACATCGCTAACTCTGGAAAAACCATAATTCTTGCCAGTCACTTACTAGACGAAGTTCAAAAAGTATGTTCTGAATTCGCCATCTTAAGCAAGGGTAACCTTATTTATCAAGGGAACGTAGAAGCTGACTTAAACGATGACGCTTACATAGAAGTAGCCAGCGAAGACAATAGCAAACTTGAGAATGCACTGTCTTCTCTTATCGGAGATTCTTCAATCGTAAAAGAAGAGGATTGCCTTACTTTCAAATCTCCAGAAAACTTCGATTTAGCGAATTTCAACAAAACTCTCTCTGAAAAAGGAATTTGGCTAATCCATCTCAGCGTAAGGAAAAAATCTCTTGAAAAACGATTCTTAGAAGTCCTAAAGCAAAATGATTAAACTACTCAATTTAGAATGGATTAAGACCAGAAACTCTAAATCATTTAAGGTTTTGGGTCTGATTTGGCTCATCGCATTCATTGCAATTCCAGTTGGTTTTAATAGCCTGATTGAATGGTTTGAAAACATGGGTCTTGAAGGAAGTCAACTACTTCCAATAAAACCCACAGATTTCCCTGTTTTTGACTTTTTAGACATCTGGCAAAACCTGGCTTACATCTATAAATACATCACAATTCTATTGTGTTTTGTAATCATTGTCAATGTTAGCAACGAATTCAATTACAAGACCGTGCGGCAAAATATTATCGATGGCATGAGTAAGCAAGAATTTGTGTTCAGTAAATTTCTACTCATCATTGCTTCTTCATTTATAGCTTCAATCTTACTGGCTATTTTAGGGTTTATAGTTGGTGCTGCCTTTTCTCCTAAATCTGAAGTTGCAGTAGTTTTTCAAAACTTCAATTTTGTATTTGCTTACTTCTTGCATCTGGTTTTGCATTTATCGTACTGTCTATTTTTTGCGGTCCTCTTAAAACGTTCCGGTATTCTCATAGCCTTACTAATTGTTTACAGTTACATTATCGAGCCTACAATTACTCAGATAGTTTCCATTCCACTTAATAGCGGATGGCTTACTAAATTCTTTCCAATGAATGCTTCATGGAATCTAATTCCAAGGCCAATTGAAAAGTATTTCTTAATGGAAGTTCAAGATTTTGTAGCGTGGAATGATGTTTTGATTGCCCTGCTTTATATTATTATTTCACTGGGAGGGACATATCTGTTAATTACTAAACGAGACATTAAATAGGAGTGACAATCAATTAAACTGAGGCTATACTTTTTTAGTTTTGCCGTCTATTTTTTCGAATATGAAGACACTCATATCAATTGTTATTGTGACTTTGTGCTTTGGGGCTAATGCACAAGTAGACCTCAGTAATTGGGAGAATTTAAAAAAGGACCAAAACTTAGGTGAACAAATGTTTGTGCAATACAAATTTCATCTCGGGAATCATGGTTATACCGGAAAGACATTTTCAGAATATCTTACATCTTCAACTATTGGTCATGAATTGAGACTTGGCTGGAGAACTGATGGAAGTGAAGATTGGGAGAAAGCTTTAAATTTTCCTTTGTATGGAGTTGGCATTTATGGAGGAAACATTGGAGATCCACAATATCTTGGAAACCCTGCAGGCGTATATGGCTTCGTTCAGTTCCCATTTTTATGGAGACCAAAGCATCACTTTAATGGTGAAATGGCTGCTGGACTTACTTATGATCTTGTTAGTTACAATGCAACTACCAATCCGAACAACGATGCCATTGGCTCTAGCGTAGCTGTTTATTTTAACGCTCAAATTGGAGGAGACATCGTCATTTCCAAAGCGTTTGATTTAACCTATGGCGTAGACTTAACTCACTTTTCTAATGGAAGAACATTCACGCCAAACTACGGTATTAACATATTTAGTGTAAATGCAGGTTTGCGTTATAACTTTAATCCAATTGCTAGAGGTGTAAAGCTTTTCGATCCGAGTTACGAACCTACGCTTAGACCTATTCACGATAAAAGCCCAGCAGGGCCAAAACCTAAATCAAACGATCTCAATTTATATCTAGCAATTGGCACAGTTATGTATCAAGTAGATGGCGGCAGAGGTCCACGTTACACAACAGGAACATCTTACATTGAGTATGCAAGAAGATACTCTCATGCTGCAGGTTTTAATGTGGGCATAGACTTTCTTTATGATGGTAGTATTGAAGAAAACGTAAAAAGAGATAGCATAAGGATTGCAAACAATGATCCGCACACAAACAAAGACAACTTTTTTGGTGGTGTACATTTTGGTCATTCTGTTTACATTCAAAAATTCAGTATCGAAACACAATTGGGTATTTATGTTATCAAACCAGTGGATTACAAAGGAGATTGGTACATGCGTGTTGCTTTAAAATATCAGTTCACAAAAAGACTACATGCACAGATTGGGTTGAAAACTCTAAATGGAGGGGCAGCCGATTGGGTAGAGTATGGAATTGGATATAAACTATTTAGTAGCTACTACAAAAAACAAAATTACTAACGCTCTCGTTATTAATGTTTTATATTTAATAAATTTGTCCCCAAACCAAATTTATGACCTACCCTAGTTTTTATTATGTGCAGCGCAAACTTCTAGGAATGAAGAAGCTTACTCTACTTTTGTTTGCTTTTCATGCTGCACTTATACTTAATGGCCAAGGCCGTTCTGTTACAGAAAACCTTCTAATCTTAGATGAAAATATCGGCACTCAAATGTTCGTTCAAGTCAAGGCGCATGTTGGTAAACATCTTTATACAGGAAACACATTTCATGAACATTTAAAGGAAGTCTCTTATGCTTCAAGTATAAGATTTGGTTGGCGCACTTCGGGGAAAAAGGATTGGGAAAAAGCTTTGAATTATCCTTTATATGGAGTTGGTGTTTTTGGTGGAAGAATTGGAAAAGAGCAATACTTCGGAAATCCAATAGGCACTTATGGCTTTTTTAGCATCCCAATATTGAGGAGAAAAAGACACAACTTTAACGTTGAGTTAGCGCCAGGAGTGGTTTTTAATCTCACTCCTTATCATGCCGAAAACAATCCTCTAAACGATGCCGTAGGCTCTCCCCTTCTCTTATTCTTCAACTTTCAACTAGGTGGAGATTTAATTTTAACACAAACATTAGACTTTACATATGGTATAGATTATACACATTTCTCAAATGGCAGGGTTAAAACTCCTAATTATGGAATAAACATAGCTGGATTGAATGTTGGACTTCGCTACAACTTTAACCCGATTCGAAAAGGAATACAATTATTAGATCCTGATTTCGAACCCACTGTTAGACCAACTCTGGACAAATCACCTAAAGGACCAGCTCCTAAGTCGCATGATATAAACTTATATGTCGCTGTTGGTCCTGTGATGTATGAAACTTCAGAATTAACTGGGCCTGAATATACTGCTTGGACAACATATTTAGAATACTCGAGAAGATATGCGCACATTGCTAGCTATAGTGCAGGCGTAGATTTTTTGTATGATGGAAGCGTAGAACAAGATGCTTTAACTAAAGGTAATCCCTATTCAAAAGATGATAGTTTCTACATAGCACTGCACGCTGGTCATGCTGTTTACATCAGCAAGTTTAGCGTAGAAATTCAACTTGGTGGCTACATATACAAGCCTAACTACTACAAAGGTGATTGGTATTTACGCACCGCTTTGAAGTATCAATTTGACAATGGTCTTTATGTACAAGTTGGTTTAAAAACAAAGGATGCTGGCGCTGCCGACTGGGCTGAGTTTGGCGTTGGATATAGATTATTCAGTAGCTATTATAGAAAATAAAAAAAGGGAGCCTAAGCTCCCTTTTTAATTAACGTGCTTTAAGCATCCATCTTGCACCTGTAACGATTGACATGAAGGAAGCCACTAAGAATATAATTTCATCCATTCTATTGTTGGCATCGCCATAAACCCACGAAAAAGCAGAGCCCATAATGACGAACCCAAGGATTAATGCCAATCCGATTCTGTAACCCAATTTGCTAAAAGACTGTTGGAAAAACTGCTTATCCTGTATGTTAATCTCATGGACAAGCTTCCCTTCTTTTATTTTATAAAGAATCTCATTGACCTCACTTGGCAAATCTCTTATTAAATTTACGTAATCGCCTACTGCGTGGTAAAGGTTTCCTGCAATGGTTTTTAAACCGTAACGGTTTTTTAATATTTGGAACGCATGCTTATGCATAACACCAATCAACGCCATTTCTGGATCTAAATTCACAGCGAATTTCTCAATAGTGGCTATTGCTTTTAAAAGAGTAAAGAAGCTTGAAGGAATATGCAGATGATATTTCACAACCACATTGATACTCTCCTGAAGGATCTCTCCAATATTAATTTTAGCAACAGGCAGAAATGCATAGCGTTGTAAAACCTTCTCCATCTCAAATTCAAGCTCTTCCATTTGCGCGAAATAACGAACATCTGACAACTTGAGAAGTGCTTTTGCTAAACTCTTAGGGTCTTTTTTCATGATACCCAATGTGAACTCAGCCATAAAATTAATGTGCCTTTGTTTCAAGTTACCAACCATTCCGAAATCGATAAAGCCGATAACGTTACCTTCCATTATAAAAAGGTTTCCAGCATGAGGGTCGGCATGGAAAAAGCCATGCTTTAAAATCATTGTTAGGATAATGTCCGCACCATTTTTGGCAACGAGACTAGTGTTCACACCCATCTCCTTCATCTTATCCAATCGATCTGGCGGAACCCCTTTTATGAACTCCATTACCAAAATGCGCTTGGTTGTAAATTCATGATAAACTTCTGGAATCTTTACCCGATCATCAGCTTTAAACATATCGTTAAAGCGCATCATATTAGAAGCCTCATTCAAATAATTCAACTCTTTGAAGATGATTTCATTAAACTCCTTTACAACATTCACTATATCAATAGCCGCTAATTCTGGGTAGCGTTTAACAGTCCATTTCGCTAAGAAATCCATTAACAGTAAGTCAAGTTTTATCTTGTCTTCTATGTTTGGACGTTGAATTTTAATAACAACCTTTTCTCCATTCTTTAAAGTAGCGGTATAAGTTTGACCAATGGAAGCTGAAGCTAAATGCTCTCTGTCAAAACTTTCAAAAACATCATCAATGCTTCCGCCAAGTTCTTTTTCAATAAGATTAATAGCCAATGAATCAGAGAGTGGCTTTGCTGTAGCTTGAAGCTTCTTTAACTCATTTCTTAAATTGTCAGAAATCAAATCAGGTCGATCTGCAAGAATTTGACCAAACTTTATAAAGGTTGGGCCCAATTCCTCAATGGCCATTCTTAAGCGTTCTGGTGTATTTCTAGCTGCTTTAGGATTGTATTCCTTTGACTTTACATTTCGTCTTAACCAACTTCTGCTGTTTATCCATTCGCGCATAGCGTGTCGAATAACAACACGAAGAATATCAAAAAATCTAAAAAGTTGGAGGAAAAATAATTTTGCTCTAAAAAATATCATGTGCTATTTTTCTTCGTTGTCATCAGTTTCAGGTTTAGCCAAAGTATCTGTTAAACCTTGCACCGCTTTTCGTAAAGCACCTAATTCCTGTAAAATAGCTGAATTGATCTCATTTTGACCTCCACTTGATGGTGGCGGAGATGAAGCCTCAGAAGTAAAGTCTGCAAAATGCATTCTAGCTGCTCTTTCTTTTTCAGCAGCCTCATAGGCTTGATTCGCTTTTCTTCTTTTGTTGGTCAATTCTAGTTCATCAAAGACTTGCTCAATCAACTCTTTCACCTTGTCCTCATTCATATCTCGCGTATGCGCGTAATTGGTAATCGCATCTACAAATTGATCTTTAGACATCAATCCGTAAGCCATTGTGAGATTCGTAAGTATTCGTGTTATTTCGCTCATTGCAATTTTCTTCTATTCTAAAGATAGTATAACCCTAGGTGATAAAAATAAAAAAGCAGTGATAATAATTACCACTGCTTCTCAATTAGTTATACTCTTTAATCTACATATTTCTTCTGTACTGCCCTCCAACTTCAAATAAGGTCTCTGTTATCTGACCTAAAGAACAATATTTAGAGGCTTCCATTAGGACTTCAAAAACGTTTTCATTTTGAATGGATGCACGCTGCAGTTCAGCTAATAGCCCTGACGTAATTTCGGCATTTCCTTTTTGCAGTTCAACCAACATGTTAATTTGGTATTGTTTTTCTTCTTCCGTGGCACGGATAACCTCTTTAGGTAATACGGTTGGAGAGCCTTTAGAACTCAAGAATGTATTCACGCCAATAATTGGGAATTCACCCGTATGCTTAAGCGTTTCGTAGTAAAGGCTTTCTTCTTGAATCTTACTTCTTTGGTACATCGTTTCCATTGCTCCTAATACGCCTCCCCTTTCAGTGATGCGATCGAATTCTAGCAGAACAGCTTCTTCAACCAAATCTGTCAACTCTTCAATTATGAAAGACCCTTGAATTGGGTTTTCATTTTTAGTTAGACCCAACTCTTTGTTTATAATCAATTGAATTGCCATTGCACGTCTTACAGATTCTTCTGTTGGCGTTGTAATCGCTTCATCGTATGCGTTCGTGTGCAACGAGTTACAGTTGTCATAAATCGCATAAAGTGCTTGTAGACTTGTTCGGATATCGTTAAAGTCAATTTCTTGAGCATGTAACGAGCGCCCAGAAGTTTGGATGTGGTATTTCAACATCTGCGCTCTTGAATTCGCTCCGTATTTTTTTGCCATAGCTTTCGACCAAATTTTACGCGCCACTCTTCCAATCACTGCATATTCTGGGTCAATTCCATTACTGAAGAAGAACGATAAATTCGGACCGAAATCGTTAATGTCCATTCCACGGCTTAAGTAATATTCCACGTAAGTGAAACCATTTGCGAGCGTAAATGCCAACTGCGAAATTGGGTTAGCACCTGCCTCAGCAATATGATATCCTGAAATGGATACAGAATAAAAATTTCGAACTCCAGAATTGATGAAATATTCTTGAACATCACCCATTAACCTCAAGGCAAACTCTGTTGAGAATATACATGTGTTCTGCGCTTGATCCTCTTTTAAAATGTCAGCTTGAACCGTTCCTCTCACTTTCGTTAAAGTATCCGCTTTAATCTTAGCGTAAACATCTGCTGGCAACACTCGATCACCAGATAAACCCAAAAGCATTAATCCTAAACCGTCATTTCCTTCGGGTAACGAACCTTGGTATTTAGGCCGCTCAACCACGGCTGCTTTATAAAGCGATGCAATCTTAGCTTCTACTTCTTCTTCTAATCCATTCTCCTTAATGTAAATCTCACATTCTTGGTCTATCGCAGCATTCATAAAGAAACCTAACAACATAGGCGCAGGACCATTAATCGTCATACTTACCGATGTTTTCGGATCTGACAATCTGAAACCTGAATACAGCTTCTTAGCATCATCTAAACAGCAGATAGAAACACCCGAGTTTCCTATTTTTCCGTAAATATCTGGGCGAACCGCTGGATCGTTCCCGTAAAGAGTTACCGAATCGAAAGCCGTAGAAAGGCGCTTCGCTGGCATGCCTAAACTCACGTAATGAAAACGTCTGTTCGTACGTTCTGGACCTCCTTCTCCAGCAAACATTCGTGTTGGGTCTTCCCCTTCTCGTTTAAACGGAAATAAACCTGACGTGTATGGAAATTCACCTGGTACATTTTCCTGCAACATCCACTTTAATAAATCGCCCCAGCCTTGGTATTTAGGCAATGCAATTTTGGGAATTTGTGAATGTGACAAGGATTCAGAATGCGTTTCAATGGAAAGCTCCTTTCCCCTTACTTTAAACTTATATACTGGGTCTTTGTACTTTTTTATTTTTGCTCCCCAATTTACAATGGCACTCCAATTGTGAGGATCAAGGTTCATTTTTACGCCAGCAAATTCTTTCAGCAACAGAGAAACCAATTCCTGCTTGTCCTCAGACAAGGCTGCCAAATTAGTATCGTCTATCCCTATTTCATTTATCCCAACAGATTTCTGTGAAATAGTTTCAATAGACTTGTAAAGACCATAAAGACTTTGTGCCACCTCGCTTTGCGCGGATGCTGTTTTATCGTAAGCTCTATTATTTTCTGCAATTTCAGAAAGGTAACGTGTGCGTGCTGGTGGAATTACAAATATCTTTTCAGACATTTCTTGTGTAATCTCAAACTTCGAATCCAATTCGGCTTTGGTCTTTTCAACCAACCTGTCCATTACAGACTTATACAGCGAATTCATCCCTGGATCATTAAACTGAGAAGCTATCGTTCCAAAAATTGGAAGCTCTTCATCTTTCGCTTCCCAAAGTTGATGGTTGCGCACGTATTGCTTTTTAACATCGCGCAAAGCATCCAAGGAACCGCGCTTATCAAACTTATTTATGGCTACCAAATCTGCAAAATCGAGCATATCGATTTTCTCTAATTGCGTAGCTGCGCCAAACTCTGGCGTCATGACATAAAGTGCAACATCAGAATGGTCCATTATTTCGGTATCCGACTGCCCAATACCAGAAGTCTCCAATATGATTAAATCGTAATTCGCAGCTTTTAGAATACTCAAGGCCTCAGCTACATGCTTAGATAAAGCCAAATTACTCTGGCGAGTCGCTAAAGAACGCATGTACACGCGGTCGTTAGAAATAGCATTCATCCGAATTCTATCTCCCAAAAGCGCGCCTCCTGTTTTCCGTTTAGACGGATCGACAGAAACAATCGCCATGTTTTTTTCGGGAAAGTCGATTAAAAATCTTCGCACCAACTCATCTACCAAAGATGATTTTCCTGAGCCACCTGTTCCTGTAATTCCTAAAACAGGAGTTGAATAGGACTCAGCCATTTTATGAACTTCATCCAGACTTTTTTTATTTTCTTCTGGAAAGTTTTCTGCTGCCGAAATTAAACGTGCAATGGAAGTCACTTCTTTCTCATTCAAGTGATTCACTTCTCCATTTAAACTTTCTCCTACTGGATAATCAGATCTTTCTACCAAGTCATTTATCATGCCTTGAAGACCCATTTCACGGCCATCGTCTGGATGATAAATCCTCGTTACACCATACTCTTGAAGTTCTTTAATTTCCTCAGGTAAAATAGTACCGCCACCGCCACCAAAAATCTTAATGTGGCTAGCACCTTTTTCTACCAACAAATCTCGCATGTACTTAAAGTATTCAGTATGCCCTCCTTGATATGAAGTTATCGCTATGGCTTGCACATCTTCTTGAATGGCACAATTCACAACTTCCTCAACACTTCTATCGTGTCCTAAGTGAATAACCTCACATCCGGTAGTTTGAATAATTCTACGCATGATGTTGATGGCTGCATCGTGACCATCAAAAAGTGCGGCCGCAGTAACAATTCTCACTTTATTCTTGGGGGTATACGGAGCTATTTTTTCCATGTATTCTCTCAATTTTTAAGGTTGGCAAAGATATGTTTTAGTTGCTTGATGAGAAAGAGGAAAAACTAGTAAGGTTTGAAACTAGCGCAAATGCTTAACGAATTTATTCTAAGCTGTTTAGACAACTTATCAAACTAGACTTTAATAAAAATATTTTGAATGAATATTAGTCATTCAAATCAGTTTTATTCTAAAATTAAGTGCAGTTTGGTTTTACCATAAAAATAGAAACCATTGAGACAGTCAATATAGAAATCATCCCAATTTTAGCGCCCATTGCTCTAAAGAAATAAACCCTTAAATCCATCATTGATTTATTGCATATTCAATTACATTTGAAGCAAATTACAACCAATCGTATTATGACAAAATTTACGTTATTCACAGCATGTTTATTCAGTTTTAATGTGCTTTTGGCTCAGGTTAATCTTGAAAAAGAGCTCGCAAGCGGTAATAGCCTTGAAGTTAAAGAGGGCATGACTCTAGTTTATGGCGCGAATTACTATGGAAATGAATTTGATATTAATTTCCATATCAAATCTCTAAATCATCAGGTAGTTTTTGATTATGATGGTACCGGTGGAAGAGATAATTCAGGCACAATTATCATGGCCGAAAAGGCTTTGGAAATGGCACGAGCTCAGGATAACTATTACCACGATGGCGGAAAGAAAAATCTAGAAAATCAGACTACCATCTGGGTAAGTAAATTGGTTTTTAATAAATTAGTTTCTCAAGGAGAAGTGTCCATTTCTACCGACGGTGGAGCAAGTCAAGTGAGACTGATGGATGGAGTTATCCAACATGATTTTCCCATAACAAATGTCGAAAATGCTGAAACCAACATCTCTTGTATTTACGCAGCTACCGCTGATGAAAAAGTAAAATATTGGGTAAGCCTGAATGAAGACAATCCTATCATCCTAAGAATGGAAATGGGTTGGTCAATATGGTTGAAAGAAGTTAAAATGGACAAGTAGGAGGATTTATCTTTTTTTAGCTGAAATTAATACTTGCCTTTACTTTTGACAAATACCACTTACTCCCGTTTTATTTTCTAAAAGACTCTTCACAAGGTACTTTGCTACATCTGCTCTTTGAATTGAATTACTCGGCAGATACCCTTCGTTCTGCACGTGTACTTCGCCATTTGATGCGCCATCTTTTAAGCCAACGGGCCTCAAGATGTGATAAGGAAACGAGCTATTCATAAGACACTTTTCCTGTTCATTATGATCGTTCATTGTGCTCTTAATTAGCAAGTTAGAAATGAGCTTTGCGAACCATTGCAATTGAGACCAACTTTCGCCTACCCCTAAAGCACTTATAATATGAATATGAGGTTTAGATTCACTCCCTTTCAGAGCCTCTAAAATATTCTTTGTGCCTATTGACCTAATCTTTGAACCCTTTAAATCTTTGCTTCCTAAGGCGATTATTATATCACTGAAGACCTCTTCTTTAAAAGCGGATTGAACATCAATAGTATCTAAAACATTTCCGGTGTAAATAGACTTTACTGTCTTCTCGATCTTATTGGAAGATTGTTCTCGAACAAAAACAGAGCATTTCAAATTGTTCAATTCTAACTCCTTGCAAATAAGCTGTCCCGTTTTTCCAGTTGCTCCGAATACGATTGTATTTCTATTCATGTGATTGTTTCATTAGGACGTAATAATAAGTAATAAACTGTTTTTAAGGTAAAGAATTCAAGGAAAGGAATACTTATTCCAATATTGGTTTCTAAAGGGTATCAAGTTATTGGGTTCGATGTACCAAGCCACGGTAGAATCGACACATCACAAGGACACAGGTCATAAGCCAGAAGAGTTAGTAATTAGTCAATTTGCGCAAACCATAGTTTTTTACCAGCTCATTTTTATCTCAGATGAAAAAGATAAGGTCATTCCTTTAGAGTGGACAAATACGGTTCATAAGGTTATCCCCAATCCTGAATTAAAACTATTGAAAAACACAGGACACTTTAGAATGCTTTGGTCAGAACAATTAGAAGCTCTGATTAAAGAACAAGCCTGGAGCAAAGAGTTGTATTTAATTTTGATAAATTCAAATGCGTGTCAGCATTTCTTAAATCAAAACTAAAATCCTATTTATTCAATAATGTATCGGCCACCTTCTTTGCGTCTAAACAATATTTATCCTCCCCTTTTAAAGTCCATTCTCCTGTTTTATCTATGTAATATTTTACAGTTTTCTGCACAACTACAGAATAACCACCATATAATGCCAACATGTTTTGCACTTCTTGCATGTAGTCACTTCGACTTAATTCCTCACTTTTTACCAAATCAAAAAGTCTATTAATACGTTTCGATTTTTCCTTGTAAATGGGGTCTTTCGTTTTGTAAGCTTGTAAAAAAAGAGATAGCGCTTTCGCTTCTGGTGTTGGTTTTTCTGTGATTTTATTCATACTCTTTAAGTCGTTTCATAATAAGTAGCAAATGTGTACTTAAAAATCGACAATCGAATAGCCTTGTTCAGTTCAAAAATTCAACTCAATAGGGTTGATGTTTTTCTTATTGAAAGGGGCAAGTGAATACTAATAGTATCCTACCAACTGAACCATAATGAAAGAACTGAAACCTTAGTCTATATGCGCTGGTTGTCTTTACCTAATCCTTTTCAGAGTAGCTAGTAATTTGTGAGGGGCAAAAAATAAAAGTATTGAAGTAGAATACTATTTTTATCGCCTTAAAAAAATAACATTGAAAGCTCTTTCTTACCAATCACTTCTTGTCTTTTTATTCTTTTCACAATCCTCTTTCTCACAAGAGATGCCTATAGATTTTTCAGATAATTTAGACAATTTCACTACTTTTTCTGGTAGTGGTTTTTCTTTTAATACTGACCCTATCAATTCTGGAAATGACG
>Ga0102906_1000593_pt1 | contig 12364 bp, 10 predicted proteins | sample Colrivmet1556A02_FD_78498 | JGI IMG/M metagenome (GOLD analysis project Ga0102906, IMG submission 78498) | Estuarine microbial communities from the Columbia River estuary - metaG 1556A-02 | ecosystem: Environmental > Aquatic > Marine > Intertidal zone > Estuary | place: USA: Columbia River... | reverse complement strand
GCAACCTTTGGCGAAACTCTGCGTACCCTAAAAGGCTTTGGTTCATTCAAGCTATTTGCCATCGCCGCTGGGCTCAATGCCTTTAGCAGCTATGGCATTGGTAACTTTACACCTTCGTTTTTAATTCGCTCTCACGGTTTTAGCAGCTTAGAAGTAGGCACTAGTCTGGCGCTGATTACTGGTATTGGCGGCGCGTTGGGAACCTATATGGGCGGTGTATTAGCTGATCGCTTCGGCGCTAATGACAAGCGCTGGTATCTATGGGTCTCGGGGATTCCCGCCGCCTGCAGTGTACCTTTGATGTTTACCGCGGTATTTATTGGCGATCCGAGATTGGCCCTGGGCTTTCTGTTTTTTGCCACTATGCTGGGTGCCTTCTATCTGGGGCCCACTATTGCGATCTCCCACACCCTGGTTAGCCCAAGCATGCGCGCTATGGCCTCGGCCATTCTGTTCTTTATCCTTAACTTAATTGGCTTGGGTTTAGGGCCGCTGGTTGTGGGAATGCTGAGTGATTTACTTGCGCCTACCTATGGCTCTGAGTCACTGCGTTATGCCTTGGGCATAGTCTCATTTGTTAATTTGATCTCAGCGGCATTCTTCTTTTTGGCGGCGCGCAAATTACTCGCAGATCTTAAAAAATGATGAGTTTGCTTCGCAGTAAGGTGTTTTTTGCTGTGATGCTAGTCGCTGTGGTGAGTCTCTACAGTATGGGAGCGGACCGCAATCCGCTGCCAGAATTTGGGGGCTACAGTGATGTAAAACAGAAGAAAACCGCGTTTTTTGATTATATGCTGCCCCTGGTAGCTGCAGCTAATCAATCGGTTATCGAACAGCGTGTCGAGCTTGAGAAAATGGCCGCCGGTGCAGATCAGCTGTCATTCTTTCAGCAGCGCAAGTTGCTGCAGCTAGCTGATCGTTACGCTGTGGATACGGGAGACGCAGACGTTGGCGACCATCAGCAAATCATTGATCAGCTATTACTCCGCGTTGCCCCATTGCCACCCTCATTAGTGCTGGCTCAGGCTGCCATAGAGTCAGCTTGGGGGACGTCGCGCTTTGCCCGTCAGGGCAATAATTTATTTGGTCAGTGGTGCTATCAAAAGGGTTGTGGCCTCGTGCCTCTGCGCCGCTCGGCAGACAGTAAGCATGAAGTGGCTAAGTTTGATTCCGTTGCCGCTGCAGTCGAAGCCTATCTACACAACCTCAATACTCACCGCGCCTATGCGGATCTGCGTGCGCTTCGTGCGGATCTGAACACAGCGGATAGCAGTGCTAGTGGCCATCAGTTGGCACAGACGCTACTTTATTATTCGGAGCTTCGTCAGGTCTATGTTGACGAAGTGCAGGCTGTTATAAGAATCAATAAGCTGCAGGGCTACGACAGCTTATAAACTGAGTTCGACAATATGAAAAAATTTTTTAGCCTGTTCGTTGGTTTTTTGTTTTTCGGCATTGCGACATTTCTGATTGTTGCCCCAGCAATAGTAGATGATGGAGCAAATGTAGTCGTTGCCCACCAACCCTATGAGATTTCTGAGCGAGCTGCGGCGCTACACAGCAGTCTGCTGGTTGGTGATTGGCATGCAGACAGTCTGTTGTGGATGCGCGACCTGACGGAACAGTATGACTATGGCCATCTGGATTTTCCGCGCATGCAGCAGGGCAATATGGCGCTGCAAATGTTCACCACGGTAACCAAATCTCCCAGCGGGCAAAACTATAAGCGCAACAGTAGTGACGCCAGCGACAATATTACCCTGTTGGCCATGACACAGCGCTGGCCAGTGGCAACTTGGACCAGCCTTGCGGAGCGCGCACTATTCCAAGCCGATAAACTCCATGAACTGGCTGATCGCGATCCTGAAAACCTTATGTTGATTCGATCGCGAGATGAACTTGCCGACTATCTGCAACGCCGACAGAGCAGTCCGAAACTGATCGGCGGGTTGCTCGGCACCGAGGGCTCTCACGCACTGGATGGCGATCTGAATAATATTCAACGGCTGTTTGATCGCGGCTTTCGCATGATGAGCCTGCAACATTTTTTTGATAACAAACTCGGTGGTTCACTGCATGGCACTAGCGGAGAAGGGTTAACCCAGTTTGGTCGCGATGCCGTGACTCAGATGTTGGCCCTAGAGATTATGCTGGATGTCTCGCACTCTTCGGAACAGGTGGTGATCGATACACTGGCGATGAGTAATAAGCCTCTCCTGGTCAGCCACACCGGCTTTCAGGGACACTGTCAGTCGCCGCGCAATATCAGCGACGGCCTGATGCAGCAGATTGCCGCTGCTGGCGGATTAATCGCGGTGGGTTATTGGGAAGGGGCGATCTGTGGCAATAGCCCCGCCACCGTGGCTGCGGCGATCGTCTATGGTATTGGACTAGTGGGCGAAGACCATATTGCCCTGGGTTCTGATTTTGATGGTTCGGTGACCACCTCTTTGGACGGCAGTGAGTTAGCCGCGATCACTCAGGCGCTGTTGGATGCCAATCTCAGCGAACAGCAGATCCGCAAGGTAATGGGCGAGAATATGCTCACGTACTTGCAGACCTATCTGCCCTGACAGGGTAGTTCTAGGGCTGGCTCGGTTCTAGTTGGATATTGAGCAGATAGTCTGCCACCGCCAATTGGGTCTCTGCATCCAGATAATTTTGTGCCGGCATCTCAGGATACTCTGGACGAACCTTAAACGGCGCATTGATATAGCTAACAATGCCCTGTGGATTATTCGCATACATCGCCTGAATATCGCGTGTCGAAGGACCGATCAACACATCATCATAAGCATGACAGCCCGCACAGATGCCCATATAGGCGATTTCACCGCGCTCGGCTGACGCGATAACCCTTGGCTTGGCAGCGCCTGGAATCAGGTAGTTATGGATGCTATCGGTGTTGCTAAAATCGCACTCAGCAAAGTCACCGAGCCCTACATGGTGGTAGCGATGACGGTTGATTATGCAGCTATCTTGACTGGGCCCGATCTGAAAAATATCTATATCGCCTGTATGCAGTTCAGTGAGAGCAAAGGCGCGAACTTCATCGATAGTGTCATAGCCATTGTTGTGCATCACATTGTCGAGAATCATCACTCGGTCGGCATTGGGGTCCACATCTGGGTCCAGAGTTAGGCCTGGGGCATTGCCGTGATCGTTGATCAATATGCCCGCGACTTTGTGGTCGACGATAATATTGCCTTCGATAATCACATCATCTGCCGCCATTACCAGAATGCCCGTACCAGAGGGAATGCCTGCTACGGTAGAGCCGGGCGCGGCAAAATTGGGAATGTTGTTATCGAGGATAAAGTTATTGCGAATAATGACATCGTAGGTGGTTTTGATCGGCAGGCCCGGCGTGATAAACGCGAGAATGCCGCCGCTGTTGTTGAAGGTGTAATTGTTCTCGACTACGGCGTGGCGACTGTTTTCGATTTCGATGCCGGCAACGCTGTCGAACACTTGGTTGTGGGCAACATGGATATTGTCACTCATGCCCACATAGATCGCTGCGTCGGCAATACCTGAAACAATATTGTGTTCAATCAGGCCATTGACACCGAGCTGGGGGAAAATTCCGTAGATGCCGGTATCGATAATTATATTATTGCGAATCTCAAAATTGTTACCGGCCTGACTCATAATGCCATTGCCTTTGTAGCGAGTAATTTTAAAATTGGCGATAAGAATATTATTCCCCGAATAGAGAATCGCATCGTTGAGTTTGCCAAGGCCATCTAATGTGGCTCGCTCACCCGCCTTGATCACACCCACCAGATGAATATCGTCTTTGTCTATATAGACAGTTTCTGAATAAATGCCGGGCATTACCTGAATCGTATCGCCGGGCTGGGCGGCTTCTACCGCGGCCTGTATCGAGTCGCCGGGATTGACGGTAAGGATTTGACCATTGACCGTTCGCTCTGGCAGGGCAGTGTTAACGCTGTCGGCTTGATCACCACCGCCATAGCTGGCGCCACCGACGCTGCTCGTAATCTGCGGCGAACTGTTGAGGTTTGTCGCCAATTGCCAGCCGCCGACAAAGGCTACCAACGCAATGATAATACCCAGTGTTTTAGCTTTTTTCATAATTGCTCTCGCTTATGTTTTTTCACTGCTCGATTTTTGACTGTTGTTGTCTCTAGCCGCTTTGCCGCTAATAGTTGTCAGTCCCGACGGCACTGTGTGGGGAACGGTTGGCAACATGCTGCTGTCGCTAAGGGTGCGCATAAAGTCGACCAAACGATCGAGCTCATCGGCATTTAAATCCGGTTCGGAGATATGCCAGTGCAGCAGCAGGTCTTCCCCTTCAGGCACTGCATGGCCGCGTCCACCGCTGTAAAACTCGGCGACTTCGCGAAGTGTTTGAAAGCGCCCTGAGTGCATATAGGGTGCAGTCTCGGCAATATTTCGCAGGCTCGGCACTTTAAATCCGCCTTTTAATTTAACCGAATCAAAGGTTTTTTCTGCGCCTATATCCCGAGGCATACCCTCAGGTTCCGGGGAGCCAATCACGGCGATCTGCTGATTGGTAAACAGCGGTGGCATATGACATTGGGAACAGCGGGCCACAAAGGAGCGGAAGATATTGAGTCCCTCGATCTCCTGGGCATTAAGTGCTTCGCCATAACCATGGGCATATTGATCATAGCGGCTGTTAAGCGAGATCAATGAGCTCTGAAAGGCCGCCAGAGCTGTGGCAATCTGATCAAGACTTAGGTCCTTGGTGTCAGGGAAGGCCTGTTTAAAGAGTTTTGGATAGGCCTCCACTGCTCGAAGACTGCTGAGCAGTTGGCTGGGGTTATTACCCATTTCCTGAGGTGAGAAAAGCGGACTCAATGCCTGTTCTTCTAAACTTTGGGAGCGGGCATCCCAAAAGAAGTCTTTTAAAAAAGCACTGTTCCACAGGCTTGGAGCAGAGCGGCTGCCCAGCTGGCCATGGATACCCACGCTACGCCCGAGCCCATCGCTAAATCCTTGACTGGGGTTGTGGCAACTTGCGCAGGAGACGGACTGATCTGCCGACAGCACTGGGTCAAAAAACAGTAATCGACCCAGATCAATTTGTTCGGGGCTAAAGCCATCGCGATGGGCCGGCAGAGCGGTTTTGAGTCCACCTATGCCATGGTCACCCAAGGAGTTGTAGAGTTGATAGAGATTGCGCAGCAGGCATTGATTGTTGTCGCTGAGCAAAAAACTAGCGGGGCAGTCTGAGGAGAGCGTTGTGGTTGCTGGCTCCACTGAGCTAGCAGTGCTGCAGAATCCCAAAGCACTGAGTAATAGCAGGCGGTAAACCTGTTTAATCAGATTTTGACGAGGTAGTGTTGATAACAAAAATGCCATACTACGGCCTGATTTTATTATTACTCTTATCTCTTTAAGTGGATAAGATGTTTTTCTTAGGGCGCTATTATGCCATAGTCGAAAACTGAAATGGCGCTACCAATAACAGCCATTAAATTTACGTTTGAGGGATACATTATGTTCAAGGTTTTAGGTTTATCGCCGGCGCTATCGTTGGTCACGCGTGCGCTTTCTTCGCTCACGGCTCTTTTTTCGCTCACGGCCTTTTTCTCGCTCACGGCCCTTTTCTCGCTCACGGCTGTTGCTGGCGGACATCTACCCGGCGAGAAAGGTGCGCATGAGCACCATCATCATGATCATGGCAGCATGCATGCCGCGTCTGCAGCAGTGGCCCAAGTTTCATTTATTCAGCCCACCGACGGTCAGGTATTTAAAACCGGCGAGGTCAGTGTGGTTTTCGGAATCGAAGGTATGTCAGTAGCTCCCGCAGGCACGGATACGCCTAACTCGGGTCATCACCATCTGCTGATCAATGTTGAGCAAATGCCCGATATGACCATGCCATTGCCCGCTTCGGACAGTATTCGGCACTTTGGCAAGGGGCAGACTGAAACAACGTTAAACCTAGCGCCGGGAACCCACCGTCTGCAGCTGTTGCTGGGTAACTATGCGCATATTCCCCACAACCCGCCGGTCATGTCTGACGTCATTGAAATAACGGTTAAGTAGTTGTAGGTTAGACACTAGACCGGATAAGGACTTATCCGGTCTGGTTTGATACGCAGGCGCTAAACATTAACCCATCACTATTTGCCGGTCATCTTGGCAAACTCACCACTCTCAATCAGCGCATTTAAGTCACTGTTGCCGCCGATTAAAACACCGTCTACAAAGATCATTGGAAAAGATGGCCAGCCGGTCCACATCTTTAGAGCGTTGCGTCTGTACCACAGGGAAAAGTAACTGCCGTATTCCAAATAGGCGTGTTCGGCACCCAAGGCATCGAGCGTTTTGCGCGCTCTTTTTGGGGCTGGATTTTGAGCCATGCCGACCACAACAATTTTATTGCTGGCAATCGCCTGCTGAACCTCTAGAACTATATCGAGATTTTTGCTTGCAACAGTCTCCTGTATCGCCGGATGGATTTTTGCACTATCGAGAATATGTCTGCTCATGATCGGTTCCTCTCTTACGCTTATTATTTTATTTTTTAGGCTTATCATAAACGCCCACTAGCTGCCGACTCAGCGCCAACAGCTGGCCATTGGGGTGATAGACTTTTGCTTCAGTGTGGGCATAGCCATGATCGGCCTGTATCACGTCACAGTGGTAATAGAGAAAATCATCTGCGGCCAGTGTTTCTCTGGGCTGAATAAATTCAACATTCCAGGTGATCGAACTGGTTGGCGCAGGCTGGTGTAACATTGGCATCACAGCTGGCGGCCAGGCATCAATCAGAGCCAATATGGCACTGTCGGAAAATACCTCTGGCGCTTCATTAAAGCGTATCCAACCACTTATAACGGCCTCGCTGCTGCCGCTATAGGGTTTAGCTGTGCTGGTAAAGCGGGTATCTAAATATTCAATAAAGCCAGGCGCTACGCCTTTAATAAAGGGCAGTTTGATGCCGTCTTCGGGGCTATTGGTAAACACCAGCGGCGCTGGGGTCAGGTTAACTCCAGACAGTCGTGCGCGACTAAAGCAGGCGATAATTTGCGTTTTAATCGCGCCGTCTTGCAGCAACTGGCCTTCAATTTGGATTACCGATCGTCCTTCAGAGAGCACTTTGTACTTTAGCTCGCAGGCTTCGCCCTCGACGGCCGCGCCGCAAAAATGCACATTAACAGTGCGCAGATCACAATCTTTTAAGCCGGTCTGGGTTTCTATATAGGTCAGTACCATGGCCGCCGCTAGGCCGCCAAAGACGCTGCGTCCCTGAGACCAGGTATTATCAACTGTCACAGTGTTAGTGGTCTTGGCGAGCTCTTCGTAATAGGAGAAATTCATTGTCTGCCTTAGTTAAAATAAATCGCTGAGTGCTTCGTGAAAACAAGCCGGAGACTATAGCACTGTCAGTAAATTAAATAGGGCAATAAGTGACTACTCAGACAGCCACTTTCACGTTAGTATTAAAGGATAAATATAAAATCAAAAAATGCTTAATCGAGCAGTCTGATTTCCCAATAATAAAAAGAGCCGAATCGCCATGAGTCTAAATTTTACCGACAGTCTATCCCTTCCCTGTGGCGCAACAATCCCAAATCGCTTTGCCAAGGCCGCTATGACAGAGGGGCTAGCCAGCGCCGACGGTATACCCGGAATAGCGCTAGAAACACTCTATGGCATTTGGAGTGATGGCGGCTCAGGCATGTTGCTGTCAGGCAATATTCAGATTGATCGTGACCATTTAGAACGTCCGGGTAATGTGGTGATCGACAGCCCACCCAATGCTGAAATGCACGCGGCACTGTCGCGCTGGGCCACTGCGGCAACGCGCAATGGCAACCACTTTTGGGCGCAAATTAGTCATGCAGGTCGGCAGACACAAAAAATTATTAATCCTAATCCAAAGGCTCCTTCTGCAGTGAAGCTAGGTTTGCCCGGGGGGCAGTTTGGCGAGCCGGTGGCTTTAACGATTCCTGAGATTGAAGATATTGTGCGCCGTTTTACTGTCTGCGCGGTGGCGGTAAAAGATGCTGGATTTACCGGTGTTCAGCTCCATGCTGCTCACGGTTACTTACTCTCCCAGTTTCTCAGTCCACGGAGCAACCAGCGCACTGACGATTATGGCGGCAGTCTTGCCAATCGCGCTCGGGCACTATTAGATTCCGTGGCTGCGGTTCGTGCGGCTGTAGGTCCTGATTTCCCCGTAGCGGTGAAACTCAACAGTGCCGATTTCCAGAAGGGCGGCTTTGGTTTTGAAGAGAGCCTGCAGGTTGTTGCCTGGCTCGAGCAAGCCGGCGTTGATCTTATTGAAATATCCGGCGGCACCTATGAGCAACCTAAGCTATTAGGGCTGGAAGGTATGGAAGCGGAAGAAAAGCAGGAGGTGGCGGAATCTACCATGGTACGCGAGGCGTATTTTGTCGACTTTGCCCTAGCCATGCGCAAGCATATTTCGGTACCGCTAATGGTCACGGGCGGCTTTCGTCAGAGTCTGGCCATGCAGCAGGCCCTGGATAGCGGTGGTGCAGATCTGATCGGTCTGGGACGTCCCATGTGTGTAATGACCGATGCACCCAACCAGCTTATTAACGGTTTAGCGGAGTTGCCACGCTATGAGAATGCTCTATCGCTGTTTCCATCATGGCTGGGCTTTTTACAGCGCTGGAAACCTCTGCGGGCGCTGGCAGGCTTTGCCACTCAGTACTGGTTTTACAGTCAGATTGACGCAATCGGTCGCACAGGTTCGGCGAATCCTTCCTTATCTGTTCTCGGGGCGACTAAGCAGACCATGGCACTGCAGAAAAAATTAACCGCTAAGTAATCCTCAGCAGGCGGTGAGCGGCCAGACCTTGAGGTTGTTCATCTTCATTTTTTCGGCATCCACAAGAAAGCGGACCAAAATAAAATAGATATCCAGATCAAAGCGATCATCGCTGGGAGTGGCTGACCGCTGGTCGCTCTCGTTTGGGCCTGCAGTCAAATCGGCACTCATACCTGCGCCTATACTTTGCCGAGCATCAGCTAACTGATAGCCATGATCATAGAGATCTTCGATCAGCGTCAGCTTGGCAATATAACGCCAGTTGTGAACCACATGAAAAGCCACATGTTCCGGCTCCTGCATATCCCGTTCTTCAATCAAAATTGGACCTGGGTAGGGCCACATTTTAAGCTGATAGGTTTTTAGCGCGGCGCTGACACGCTCGTTATAGTTCTCTGGGCTCTCGGCGCCATGACAGGCACCAAAGCACTTTTTAAGTTGCGCGCGGAAACAGGGTTTTTGATTGGTGGCAACACTGGTGGTTGCAGTGGATGATTCCAAGCCAAGCAATTTATGGCAGAGAAAATAATGATCGGCAAGTTTTTCAATTTGCTTTGATGCCTGCCGCGGTGAACGAAATAAACCAAAGCGTTCATCGGCATTGTCACTGTCCAGTTCAACCGCTTCTATAGCAATGCGTTGATAGCCATTGCGGTCCTCGTCGCAGCGATACTGATAGAGTTTTTTAGTTTTTCGCAGCCGGCGGTTATAGAGTGGATACAGCGCCTTAATCTGGTTGCTCTCACGAATTTGTGCGCCTAGGTCACTGGGTGTTTTTTCAAAATCTATATGCGCAAGTTTGTTATTAATCTGCAGGTCTTTGGGGTTGCTGTGATCCTGAGAAAAATGGCTCATTACACGGTTGCGAATATGAATACTTTTGCCAACATAGAGCAGCGCACCATTGGCATCATAAAAATAATAGACCCCAGCTGAGGCAGGTAATTTTTTGATATCGCTGGCTTTTAACAGAGGCGGTAGGGCTGGATTTTTTAGCAGGCTGGCACAGGTGGCACCAATCTCTTCATCGGAAAACAATGCTGAGGATTTAAGAAAAAACCGCTGGATCATCTCGGCGTCGTCCAGAGCCCGGTGACGGTTTTCAATCGGCAACTGAAAGCGCTTAATAATTTGGTCGAGGCCGTGGCGTTTAAACTGCGGATAGAGGCTGCGACTAAATTTTACCGAACACAGGGGCTTGGCGTTATAACTTATGCCGATGCGCTGAAATTCATTTTTTAAAAAGCCGTAGTCAAAGCGCGCATTGTGTGCCACCAGAGTACGGTCATTGAGATAAGTCAGCAGTGTTTCGGCAACTTCAGAGAACAGCGGTGCGCCGCGCAACATGCTGGGTGCTATACCGGTCAGCTTTTGAATAAACGGCGGCAGCACTGTTTCTGGATCGACAAAGGACTGCCAGCGCTCAAGTACTTTGCCTTGCTCGATAACTAGCAGGCCAATTTCAATAATACGGTGGTGAGTGGCTTTTCCGCCTGTGGTCTCAAGATCGAGCAAGACCATTTTTTCCGGGAATCCACCCGAAAGAGTCTCGGGTGTTGGGGTCTCGTCATCGAGCCAATTTAGTTGCATTGAATTACTTTTTATTCTGTCACTCAGCGACAAAACCCTTCCAGCTTCTCATGTAATTGACAAAGGTTTCACTTAGCCCTTCGCTGCGCAAATGCTCTGCCGAGACGGGGTTGCTTACCGGCTGAAAATCCCCATCAGCTTGCATCTGTTTTGGGTAGTCATGGTGCAAAATCGCGGCGCGGCCGAGCAGAACAAAGTCGATGTCGGCAGCCATCGCCTGGCAGATTTCTTCGGGTGTGCGAAGTTTGCCGGCGATACCCAGAGCCACATTGCCGCGCTCTAGCTCAGTGAAATAAGACAGCAGTGTGCGGCCCTTAAACGCTTCCTCTACGGGTTCTTTAAAGACATCCCAGAGTGACATATCGAGAAAGTCGATCTTACCTTCGCTGAGTACGGTTCTTGTGAAGTCGATGATGTCGCCGAGTTCCACATCAAAGCGCTCAGGCGAGAGGCGCAGGCCGAGAATAAAATCACTGCTGCAGCGGGCGCGTATGCCATCGATAATATCGCGAATAAGTCGACCGCGATTTTCCACGCTACCACCATACTGATCTTGGCGTTGATTGATGCTGCCACTTAAGAACTGCGCCAGAATATAACCGTGGGCACCATGAATCTCGACGCCTTCAAAGCCGGCTTTTTCAGCGCGCTCGGCGGCGGTAATAAAATCTTCGCCAAGCTGCTCGACTTCTTCGGTGGTCATGGCGCGAGCGCCATATTCTTCATTATCCGATGGGCACAGCGGTGGCTCGCCAATCAAGTCAGTGGGTGAGCGCATACCGGCGTGATGCAGTTGCACCAAAGAAACACTATCGTGTTCCTTGATGCCCTCAGCAAGACGACTGAGACCCTCGAGATGGTGGTCAGAGAAAATACCCAACTGCCCGGGAAAACCTTGCCCAGCAGCCTGAACGTGCGCAGCACAGGTCATAGTCAGTGAGAAACCGCCGACAGCGCGCTGAGTCAGCCAGTGATATTCATCGTCAGATAGGGTCCCGTCGATATGGCTCTGGGAGTTGGTGAGTGGCGCTAAAATAAAACGGTTTTTTAAGGTTGCGCCAGAGGCCAGTGTGAGTGGCTGGAAAATATCGGTCATAGAATTCTTCTTATTATGCGTAATTTGGCCCCAAGCTTTTAGCTTTGGGGCCGTTAATCGATTGCTGAGTTTATTACTCAGGTTTGCTTGTTGCGCTTGGTCTCCGGTCTTACTCTCCAGGTCTTACTCTCCGGTCCTAAGCTACGGGCTTTCTCTACAGGCTTATTTTACGAGCGTACTCTACAGGCTTACTCGCCAGGTCGATAGCGCCTAAGTAGTTTATCTTTGCGCGACTCAGAATCAAATAGTGGGTCATGCAAAATTTCGGCTGTGTAGTCTTTGGCCTGATCGGCATAGTGAGGAGACTGAGTGTCCAAGGTGGCCGCGCCAAACTGATGCACGCCACGAATCTTTTGCACCCCTTGAGCGTCCCAAGAGACAAAGTAGTAGAGGCCATCGCCGGCTATATTAGTCTGATAGCCATCTTCCTCCATACCCAGAGCGTAAATGGCCCTCAAGGTATCGGGACCACCGCCTACTGGCAGGTTTAGGTCGCCGCGCACATGGCGGTTAACATCACCCCAGAGTGGATCTATGCGGCCCGTGGCGGCCATTAGCCTGTCGGCACAGGAATAGAACGCGTCGGCCACATCCGGTGTCGGCTCGCCTTTTTGTTCGGCCAGCCATTCGACACCAATTACACAGGTGGATATAGCCGCGCCGCGGTTTTCGATATCGGTAGAGAGATCCCAGTCGCGAATAACTGCCTGGGCATCTATGTAGGATTGCTGTGCAGAGTCAGCCAAGGGCAGGTTAATAGCGCCCTGTAAAAATTTCACTGCTCGGGAATTGGGGCTGTATTTTTTGTCATGCTTAATCTGTGAGAACTCGTCTTCAGAGATTGGGCTGAGCTCGGCAAACATTTCCAAGCCCGTACG
>Ga0102906_1000585_pt1 | contig 12474 bp, 9 predicted proteins | sample Colrivmet1556A02_FD_78498 | JGI IMG/M metagenome (GOLD analysis project Ga0102906, IMG submission 78498) | Estuarine microbial communities from the Columbia River estuary - metaG 1556A-02 | ecosystem: Environmental > Aquatic > Marine > Intertidal zone > Estuary | place: USA: Columbia River... | reverse complement strand
TGTTGGTTCAATAATTGCTGGGTATCTATACCCCAACGACAGTGCTGAAATCACAAAAGCAGTTGAAAGATTTGAAGAGTAGAAATAGTGGGTAACCACCATAAAAATCTTCTAAACAATCTTGAGGAACTCAGAAAATCTGCTGGTTTGACTCAACTAGAACTATCAGAGAGTGCAGAGGTTTCAAGGAAAAGCATCAATGCAATTGAAAATGGAATTTATGTTCCATCTACGGTTCTTGCATTAAAAATTGCAAAGACTCTCAACTGCTCTGTTGAAGATTTATTCAAACTACCTTGATGCAAAGGATATGATCTATCAAACTCCACCCCGTTGGAACATTCGGATACAGTGGAATAACTTGTAGTGGTTTAGGTTGTAAGGACGGGAAGTTATGTCACCTATTTATATCCATGCGTTCTTTGCCTTGATTGCAGTTCCAGTCGGGCTGTATATCTTGCTGACAAAAAAGGGTACCCAAAAGCATAAATTGACTGGGCGCATTTGGACCCTATTTTTATTAATAGTATCTTTTACCGCACTCTTTATTCAGGCGATTAACCCCGGTGAATACTCGCTGATACATCTCTTGATTCCCTGGACAATAGGTTCTCTGATCTACTCAATATGGAGTATCAGAAAATTCCAGAAAACAAAATTACAAAAATATAAAAAAGCACATATGTATTCTATGATTGGCGTCTACGTGGGCGCTCTTTTAGTAGCAGGAGTTTTTACTCTAATGCCAGGGCGACTATTTTATGAAATATTATTTAGCTAAGAATACATATTACAAAAAATTTAAAAAGGCTAACTATGTTTAACGCTGTTGATCATCTTATTGTCGCTGTTAGAAATTTGGACGAAGCTGAAGAAAATTACTCTAAATTATTTGGCTTTAAATCGGCTTGGAAAGGTGAGCATAAAGAGTTCGGCACCAGTAACTGTTTGTTTAAATTTAAAAATACCTATTTTGAATTATTGGCAGCTACCGGCACTGGACCAGGCGCAGCATTAGTTCAACATCATCTTGATAACACTGGCGAGGGCCTAATAGGCACAGTATTTGGAGCAGAAGATGTGGAGGATGTTGCAGGCGCTTTAAGGGAAAAAGGGTTTCATTTTCCAGATCCCTCCGATGGAGAAGGCAGTAATTTTAAAGACAAAAAAATTAGAAAATGGAAAAATCTTTTTTTACCGTCAGAGCTTACTCGAGGTCTATTTGCCTTTGTTATTCAGCACACCAAGGGAGAGCTTATCGGGCCTAAACTTTATACACCTGCATCCATAAGTCGGTTAGATCATCTAGTGATCCAGACCAACGATGCCGATGGCTTTATAAAGATCTATAGAGATTTGTTTAATATCAGGCTATCTCTGGATAAGATTGTCGAGCGCTGGAAAGCCAGAATACTCTTTTTCAGACTTAATAAGACAACCATAGAAGTCGTCGAAAAATCAGATGACCAGCATCCCCAAGACCCCCAAGACAAGTTATGGGGGTTGACCTGGGATGTTGAAAGCATAGAGCAGGCGCATAAACGGCTATTGAGCGAGGGCGTTGATGTCACGCCAATTAAAAAGGGAATGAAAGAAAACACCCTTGTAGCCACAGTAAAATCTCATACACACAATGTTCCCACCTTGCTTATTCAGCACCTTAAATAAATTTCCAGCTGTCGAGGTGGGGTTGTTACGCCAACGTGATTAACAGTTGATGGCTAATTACTGCGCAGAGACGAAAGCCCCGATTGCAGCTGTTGTAAGTGAGCCTGCAGTTGGGGCCCTTTCTTTTGCGCCACGCCGATGGCTAACACATCGATAACTGCTAGGTGCGCTATACGCGACGACAGTGGTGTATAAATCTGAATATCTTCCTTGGCATCAATTTCAATTGCGATACTGGCCCTGCGCGCAATAGGCGTACCACTTGGCGCTAAGCCGATAACGATTCCGCCAGCCTGTCTCACTAACTCCATAGAATCAAGTAGTGCCTGAGTTCGTCCGGACTGTGATATGGCAATCACTACGTCCCCGGGCTGCAGAGAGGTGGCAGACATATTTTGTAGGTGGGGATCTGAGTAAGCGGCCGACGTAATCTGTAGCCTAAAGAATTTATGCTGTGCATCAAAGGCAACTGCCGCAGAGGCGCCAAAGCCGTAAAACTCTACCCGTTGTGCTGCACAGATAGCGGTTACGGCAGCTTCCAGATTTTCCAGTGCCAAACTATCGCGAACCTTTAATAGCGTGTCGACGGTGGAGTCGAATACTTTGTGGGTATATTCCCGCGCTGAATCTGTGTCGGTAACGGCAATTTGCCCATAGCTTGGGCTAGAGGCCAGCTGTTGTGCCAGTGCCAACTTAAAGTCCTGAAACCCATGGCAGCCCACAGCACGGCAGAAACGTACTACGGTTGGCTCACTGACACCGGCCTGTTGCGCTAGATCAACAATCCGCATACGAATCACGCCTAGCGGTTCTTTAAGAACGAATTCGGCGACTTTGCGCTCCGATTTGCGGAGTTCGACCAGAGTGTCACTGATGGTTTGGGTGAGCTGTGCGGGTTTCATAAAGGAGCCAATTGGGTCGCTAGTAAAAGGTTAGTAGGAAGCTAAATGGATTTATGTAAAAAATTTACAAGAAAAGTCCCGATAATGCCAGTTTTGTAGTAAAAAATGTTTGGTCCTGTGATTGCTACGGGTAAAAATAAACTCTCCGCAAAGGCAATAATGGGCAACAACTACAGGAGACATGTTGGTAGAATACTGCGCTATGGACGTTACCTCGATACTCGACAAATTAAACGCAGCGCAAGAAGAAGCAGTTACCAGCGACAAACAGCACCTCTTGGTACTGGCCGGCGCAGGTAGTGGCAAGACTCGCGTATTAGTGCACCGCATTGCTTGGAAGCTTCAGGTGGATAATCTTTCGCCCTATTCCATCCTGGCAGTGACCTTTACCAACAAGGCAGCCCGCGAGATGCGCGAGCGCATCGATGAGTTGATGGGGATGTCGCTGCGTGGCATGTGGGTGGGTACTTTTCACGGTTTGGCCCATCGCCTGTTAAAGGCGCATTGGAAAGATGTGAAACTGCCAGAAAATTTTCAAATCCTCGATTCCGACGACCAGCTGCGACTGGTAAAGCGCGTAATGCGCAGTATGGATCTGGATGAGCAGCGCTGGCCGCCAAAGCAGGCCCAATGGTGGATCAATGGCCAAAAAGATGAAGGGTTGCGCGCCGCTCATATTCAGGAAACTGGCGATCCCCATATGGCGACTATGCTGCGCATCTATCGGGAATATGAAGAAGTCTGTAATCGTCTCGGCGTGATCGATTTTGCCGAACTCTTGTTGCGCGCGCTGGAGCTGTGGAAAGAGCATCCAGCCGTGCTAGACCACTATCAGCAGCGCTTTCAACATATATTGGTCGACGAGTTTCAGGATACCAATGCGGTGCAATACGCTTGGTTACGCATACTCGCCGGCAAGGTCAGTGGTGTAACCGCTGTCGGTGATGACGATCAATCGATTTATGGTTGGCGCGGTGCCAAGGTGGAGAATATTCTCCATTATGAGGGCCACTTTAGCGACACTCACACGGTTAAGCTGGAGCAAAATTATCGCTCCACCTCGAATATTCTCAATGCTGCCAATGCTGTTATCTCAAAGAATGCTGAGCGTTTGGGAAAAAGCCTCTGGACCGACTCTGGCGAAGGAGAGCCCATTGCGCTCTATGCGGCATTTAATGAGCACGATGAGGCGCGCTATATAGCTGATCGTTTACAGTCATGGGTCAATCAGGGAAATCTTCGGGAAGACTCGGCGATTCTCTACAGGTCTAATGCTCAGTCTCGGGTTCTTGAGGCCGCACTGTTGCAGGCCGATATTCCCTACCGTATCTATGGCGGTCAGCGCTTTTATGAGCGTCTGGAAATTAAGAACGCCCTCTCCTATTTACGATTGATGATGAACTGTCACGATGATGTCGCTTTTGAACGAGTGGTCAATGTGCCGCCCCGCGGAATTGGTGATCGAACGGTTGAGACGATCCGCGCACTGGCGCGAGAAGAGCAAATTTCCATGTGGCGCGCATCGGAAAAGATTGTTACCGAAAAGCGTATGCCCGGTAGAGCGATCAATGCGGTCGCCGTATTTTTAGAACTGATCAATGAAATGAGCGGACAGCTGGATGAGCTGGAGCTCTATGAACAGGCTGAAAACGCGATCCAGCGCAGCGGCCTTATCGAGATGCACAAGCGTGAGAAGGGCGAGCGCGGTCAGGCGCGGGTTGAAAACCTTGAAGAATTGGTTGGCGCCTGTCGCAACTTCGAAGCCGAAGATAAAGACCTGCCAATACTGCCGCAGTTTCTCGACCAGGTGGCGTTGGATTCCGGTGACCGTCAGGCAGATGAAGATCAAGACGCAGTGCAACTAATGACCTTACACAGTGCCAAGGGACTAGAATTCCCCCTGGTGTTTATCGCCGGCGTAGAAGAAAATTTATTCCCGCATAAAATGTCATTGGATGAGCCTGGGCGTCTCGAAGAGGAGCGTCGCCTTGCCTATGTAGGCATAACCCGCGCCATGCAAAAACTCTATTTGACCTTTGCCGAAAGCCGCTCAATTTACGGTACCGAGTCCTTTAACTCTGTGTCGCGATTTGTGCGCGATATTCCCAAAGAAGTGATCGAAGAGGTCCGGCTGCAAAACACCATCAGCCGGCCAACTAGCTATGCTTCGAAAGGCTCTGGGGGATTGATGCAAAGTGACTCGGGCGATGACACGGGGTTCTCTCTGGGTCAGGGGGTTAATCACCAGGTTTATGGTGAGGGTGTTATTTTAAATTTTGAAGGTAATGGACCCCGTGCCAGAGTGCATGTGCGCTTTGCTGACGTGGGCACCAAAATCTTGATTTTAGCCTCGGCCAATCTGGCGGCGCTCTAAATAATAGAGTGCGCTAATGATGGCCGGCACAATAAAAAGGGGATCAAAATGCGTATAACCTGGACTGCACTGTTGTGCCTCGTACTTGTTGGCTGTGGTGGCGAAAGCACCAATTCCAATATCAGTGCAGAGGTAGAGCCCGCTCAGACATTTAACTGGAAGCTGGTCACCACATGGCCAAAAAACTTTCCCGGTCTCGGCTTAGCTCCGGAGCACTTTGCGGAAAATGTTGAGCGCATGAGCAACGGTCGCCTAAAGATTAAAGTCTTTGGTGCCGGACAGCTAGTCCCCGCCTTTGAAGTCTTTGACGCGGTCTCACAGGGCACTGCCGAGGTTGGCCATGGCGCCGCCTATTACTGGCAGGGTAAGGTTCCCGCCAGTGCCTTTTTCACCGCAGTACCCTTTGGCCTCAATGCTCAGGAAATGAATGCTTGGCTGCATTATGGCGGTGGTCTAGAGCTTTGGCGTGAGCTCTATGAGCCATTTAATTTAGTTCCCTATGCCGGCGGTAATACTGGCGTGCAGATGGCCGGCTGGTTTAACCGCGAAATCAATTCGATGGCCGATATCAAAGGCTTAAAGATGCGTATTCCCGGTCTTGGTGGCGAAGTCTTTACCCGCGCCGGTGGTATGTCAGTGCAGCGCTCTGGTGGCGAAATCTATACCTCTATGCAAACCGGTGAAATTGATGCCGCCGAGTGGGTTGGCCCCTACAACGATCTGGCATTTGGTTTTCATCAGATTGCCAAGTACTACTATTACCCTGGCTGGCAAGAGCCGTGCCCGACTCTAGAATTAATCATCAATAAGCAGGCTCGGGAATCTCTGCCTGCTGATCTACAGGCTATTGTTGAGTCCGCTGCCCGAGCTGCTAACCAAAATATGCTCGACGAATATACCGCGAGAAATAATGCCGCACTGGTCGAGTTAGTTGAAACCCACGGCGTCCAGTTAAGAAAGTTACCCGACGAGGTGCTCGTCGAATTGCGCTCAATAGCTGCCGATGTGGTTGAAGAGATGGCGGCTGAGAATCCTCTGTCCCAGCGCATCGCAAAATCGATGAAAGAATTTGCTCAACAGTCAAAATCTTATCATGCCATTTCTGAAGAAGCCTATTACAATGCGCGGAAAATCAACCTGAGCAATTAAGTGATGGATAAGATAATTATTGGTAGTGAGGAATGGTGTCACCTTCCTCAGCTTGGCATTCCCGCGGTCAAGGTACGTGTCGATTCCGGCGCACGAACCTCGGCTCTTCACGCTTTTAATATTAAGTCGTTTAAGCGCGGCGGTATTCCCTGGGTTTCCTTTCATGTGCATCCACTGCAGCGCAGCCGTGCGGTTTCGCTGCACTGTGAAGCGCCTATTGTCGATCGCCGCATGGTCAAGAACACAAGCGGTGCCAGCGAAAAGCGCTATGTCATCAAAGTGCCGATGCGTATGGGTGAAAATACCTGGGAGATTGAATTAACCCTGACCAATCGGGACAGCATGGGTTATCGAATGCTGCTTGGCCGCGAAGCTATGGCTAACCGGATCTTGGTCGACCCCTCTATGAGCATGAGCCTTGGGCGCTTCAGCGAAAGCGAACTAGTCGATATGTATGGCATGCAGCGCAAGGCGAAAACGGGGCTAAAAATTGCGTTGCTAGCCAGCAATCCAGAGCTCTATAGCAATCAACGGATTATGGAAGCCGGTACCGAGCGCGGGCATGAAATGATCTTTCTGGGCGTTAAAGACTGTTACATGAAGCTGGATGACGAAAATCCAGAAGTGCATTATCGCGGCGGCCATATTATTACCGACCTTGACGCAGTCATTCCGCGTATTCGTCCCAGCGCTACATTTTATGGCTGTGCACTGACACGTCAGTTTGAAAGCATGGGCGTTTATGCCCTGAATCATTCGCTGGCAATCAGCCAATCACGAGACAAGTTATTCTCGCTGCAGTTGCTGATAAAAAGTGGTTTGGATATACCGGTGACCGGTTTTGCCAACTCACCTATTGATACCAATGAGTTGATTGAAATGGTTGGGGGTGCGCCACTGATTGTAAAATTACTCGAGGGAACTCAAGGTCGCGGTGTCGTGTTGGCTGAGACCAAGAAAGCTGCAGAAAGTGTTATCAACGCCTTTAAAGCGGTTAAGGCCAACCTTTTGGTGCAAGAGTTTATCAAAGAGGCCGGGGGTAAAGATCTGCGGTTGTTTGTTATCAATGGCAAAGTAAAGGCAGTGATCCAGCGCGAGGCTGCGCCGGGTGAATTCCGGGCCAATCTCCATCAGGGCGGCAGCGCGTCGGTTGTGCGCGCAACCAGTGAAGAGCGTCGTTTGGCTATTAAAGCGGCGAAAGCCATGGGCCTGGCGGTTGCCGGTGTCGATATTATTCGCTCCAAAGGTGGGCCATTATTGCTCGAGGTTAATTCTTCTCCAGGCCTTGAAGGTATTGAAACTGCCACTGAGAAAGATGTTGCCGGAATGATGATTGAAGCGATTGAACAGCAACTCAAATGGAAGGGAAATTTAACCTAGAGCAAGCTTAGCCCGAGGTGCAACTAGAGGTTATCAGTACCTTAGTTGCGCCAGAAGGTTGGCGTAAACAGCACTAGCAGCGTAAAGATTTCCAATCGTCCGAGCAGCATTCCCCAGCAGAGTACCCACTTGGCAAAGCTATTGAGATCAGCAAAGTTTATTGCTACCTCTCCCAAGCCGGGGCCAAGGTTATTCAGCGATGCCGCGGTGGCTGACCAAGCGGTGACATAGTCCAGTCCCGACGCCAGTAGCAACAGCACCATTAAATAAAAGATCGCCAGATAGGCACCAAAGAACGCCCAGATAGCATCGGCGACGCGGCTGGGAATTCTGCGATTATGAATTTTTATCGGCAGTAGCGCATTGGGGTGTACCAAGCGATAAATCTCACGGATACACTGCTGACCTAAAATCAGCATTCGTCCTATTTTTATCCCGCCGCCAGTAGATCCTGCGCAGGCGCCAAAAAACGATAAGAAGATTAAGAAGAACGGTAAGAATGTCGGCCAGGCGCTGAAGTTGTCGGTGGTGAAGCCGGTGGTCGTCATAATCGAGATGAGGTGAAAGCCACCCTGGCGGAGACTCTCGCTCCAACCGTAGGTGCCGCTGTAATAGAGGTACAGACAAGTGATCGACACGCCGCCGAGCAGTAGATAGATATACATGCGCGCTTCAGGATCTGACCAGTAGTGAGAGATTTTACGATCGTGCCAGACATGGAAATGCAGGGCGAAGTTGATTCCCGAAATAACCATAAAGAAGGCGCAGATGGCCATAATGGCCGAGCTATCAAAAAAGCCGATACTGGCATCGTGAGTCGAGAAACCGCCAATGGAAACCGTGGAAAAGCTGTGGCTAATCGCGTCGAAGCCAGACATGCCCGCCATCCAATAAGCCAGCGCGCAGACTGCAGTCAGACCCAGATAAATCTTAAACAATACATTCGCGGTCTCGCGTATTCGCGGCGTCAGTTTAGAGTCTTTCATTGGCCCTGGCGTCTCGGTGCGATAGAGCTGCATGCCGCCGACACCGAGCATTGGCAGAATGGCCACCGCGATCACAACTATACCTATACCGCCGAGCCACTGTAGTTGCTGCCGATAGTAGAGGATCGATTTTGGCAGGTCGTCTAAACCAGAGATAACCGTTGCGCCAGTGGTGGTTAGCCCAGAAACTGACTCAAACAGGGCATTGATAAAACTTAGGTTGGGCGCCTCGGCCAACATCAATGGCAAGGCACCAAAAGTACTTAAAACCAGCCAGAAACAAACGGTAATTAAGAAGCCATCACGGGTGCGCATATCCGCATTCACCTGTTTTGACGGCAGCCAAAATGCCAGCCCTACCGCCAGCGTAATACCAAAGGCGATGGCAAAGGTAGACGATGTGTTTTCTCCATATAAAACCGCCACCAAAATCGGAGGCAACATGGTCAGGCTGAAGATCATCAGCAGCAACCCAAGTACTCTAGCTATTATATTGAGATGCATTAGTCACTAGGCCTTAAAAAAATGAGAGGCTCACCGCGAACAGTTTTTCGATCGCTTTGGTGTTCGCTTTATCAACCACAAAGACAATCACATGGTCACCAGTCTGGATTACTGTGTCGTGGTGGGCGATCAGCACCTCACCATTGCGTACCAAGGCGGCCAGGGTAGCACCCGGAGGCGACTTAATATCACCTATAGCGCGGCCCACGACTTTGGAGCTTTTCTCGTCACCATGAACAATTATTTCTAGGGCTTCAGCGGCACCGCGGCGCAGTGAGTGCACGCAGACCATATCACCTTGACGCACGTGAGAGAGCAGTGAGCTGGTGGTTGCCTGCTGCGGCGAAATAGCGATATCAATCACGCCACCCTGCATCAGGTCGGCATAAACCGGGTTGTTAATCAGCGTCATGACCTTGCGTGCGCCGAGCTTTTTCGCCAGCAGCGAGGCCATGATATTCACTTCGTCATCATTAGTCAGGGCCAAAAAGACATCGGTCTTGTCGATATTCTCATCGAGCAATAACTCTTGATCAGTTGCCGAGCCATTGAGTACCACACTCTTATTGAGCTTTTCCGAAAGGTGTCGGGCGCGCTCAGTAGAGTATTCGATGATCTTGATGTTGTAATCTTTTTCCAAGGCCTTGGCCAAGCTGAAACCAATATTGCCGCCGCCGGCAATCATCAGACGATGATAGGGCTTCTCCAATCGACGCAGCTCACTCATCACTTTGCGAATATTCTTTTTCGCCGCGACAAAGAAGACCTCATCGCCATCTTCAATAACGGTTTCGCCAGTAGGGAAAATCGCACCGTCCTTGCCAAATACCGCTGCCACACGGGCATCGGCATCGGGCATATGCTCTTTTAAGAAGCGCAGCTGTTGTCCTACTAGTGGGCTGTCTTTGACGGCGCGCAGACCGACCAATTGAATTGCCCCATCAGCAAAATCCAGCACCTGCAGCGCCCCGGGTTGCTCAATTAGTTTCTGGATATAATCCTTCACCACCATCTCGGGGGTGATCATTACATCCACGGGCATATGCTTGTCATTGAAGAGCTTATCTTTGTACTTCGGATTGGTGTAGTTGCGCGCGCGAATGCGGGCTATTTTGGTTGGTGTATGAAAAAGTGAATAGGCTACCTGACAGGCAATAATGTTGATTTCATCGCTGCTGGTTACTGCAACCAGCATATCGGCTTCTTCGATTCCCGCATTGACCAGTACATCTGGATGAGACCCAGTGCCGATTACAGTGCGAATATCAAGACGATCCTGAAGCGCTCGCAGCGTAACTTCGTTGATATCGACAACGGTTATATCGTTGTACTCGCGGGCTAGATTTTCTGCCAGAGTACCGCCAACCTGCCCTGCGCCAACAATTACTATTTTCATTATTTTTCCGGCTTGTTATCCGCTTATTTCTGACTTGTTTTACGCAACCTCGAGTAATAAAACCCGTCATTGCCATCGATCTTAGGAAATAACTGTCGTCCAAATGCGGTCTTGGTTCCCCATTCCGCCTCTATGCTATATAGCTCGGCCGCAGATGTTGTAGCTAAAGAGGTTTCAGCTAAAAATGTCTCAATCACTTGATCATTTTCCTGAGGCAGAACCGAGCAGGTTGCATATAAGAGAATGCCGCCCTCATCGAGTGTCTGCCAAAGGCTGTGCAGCAGCTGCAGCTGTAATTCGGCTAGCTTAACAATATCCGTCGTCTTGCGCAGCAGTTTGATATCTGGGTGGCGGCGAATTACGCCGCTGGCTGAACAGGGTGCGTCCAGCAGAATCCGCTGGAATGGTTTGCCGTCCCACCAGTCTGCGGTTGCACTGGCGTCGTTTACAACCAGGTCGGCCTTGAGTCCAAGGCGCCGCAGATTCTCCTCAACCCTTGGCATACGTCGACTTTCCAGCTCGACCGCAACCAGCTTACTGAGCTGGGGTTGGGTTTCGAGAATATGGCAGGTCTTGCCGCCGGGAGCACAGCAGGCATCGAGAACTTGCTGGTCGGGTTCGAGCTCCAGTAAGGCGGCCGTCAGCTGAGCGGCTTCATCCTGAACACTTACTGCGCCGCTATCCCAGCCTGGCAGAGTGGCAACATCGATCGCTGACTGCAGTTGTATACCCTGCTCGCTAAACTGAGTCGTCTGAGCCCTTATATCGGCTGCACTCAATTGCTGTAAATATTCATCTCGTGAGCCCTGCAGCTGATTGACCCGCAGGGTCATTGGCGCCTGTTCATTGTTGGCTGCGAGAACGTCGATCGCTACGGCGGACCCCCATGAAGTGAATAGGTCGTTGAGCAACCACTGAGGATGAGCGCGAACGAAAACAGGATTTTTAGCCAACTTGGTTTCCAGCTCAGTGCGTTGACGTAAAAAGTTGCGCAATACCGCATTGACCAGTCCTTTGGCCCAGGGACGTTTGAGCTTGGTCACCGCAGTAACCGTTTCATTAATCGCCGCGTGATCGGCGATACGAGTATGCATCAGTTGGTAGAGTCCGCAGGCCAGTAAACCCTGAATCTCGAACTCTTTTTCGCGCATAGGCTTTTGCATCAATTCTTGAAGTAACAGCTCAATCGCCGGATACCAGCGCAGGGTGCCGAAGCAGAGTTGTTTAAACAGGCCGACATCTTTCTCGACCACTTTACTGGCATATTCGGGAAGCAGTGCCGAGAGTGATTTGCCGCGCAGGACCTGAGCTATTACTTCGGCCACAGCGACGCGGGTATTCATCAAGAGCCTAGCTGCGTGCTGGGGGCAAATAATTCGCCGCGGGATTTGAGTACTTCAGAGACGGCCATGCGCGATTTTCCAGGCAGCTGTATTTCGGTTAAAAGTAGCGATTGTTCTCCGCAACTCACTAGCAGGCCAGCATTATCTGTTGAGATAATCTGACCTGGCGTAAGACCTGTTGCCTTGGTCGGCTCAGCCTGCCAAATTTTGATGCGCAACTCGCCCAAAGTGGTGTAAGCCGCTGGGAAAGGGTTAAAGGCGCGTATCTGACGATCCAAGAGTTGGGCGGGTTGGCTCCAATCTACCAGAGCCTCCTGTTTAGTAATCTTTGCCGCGTAGCAACTCAGCTGGTCATCTTGCTCCACAGCCACCGCAAGACCATTGCTCAGTGCGGCTAAAGTATGCAGCAGCGCTGGTGCGCCAAGCTGTTCTAATTTTTGATGTAGGCTGGCACTGGTCTCACTGCTATCGATTTCGCAGCGCGAGACACTCAGCATGGCGCCAGTATCTAGTCCGGCATCCATCTGCATAATGGTGACGCCGGTTTCCGAGTCTCCCGCTTCAATGGCGCGCTGAATAGGTGCGGCGCCACGCCAGCGGGGCAAAATAGATGCGTGCACATTGATACAACCAAGTCGCGGCGCATCCAATACAGCTTGCGGCAAAATAAGACCATAGGCGACCACCACCATGATATCGGCCTGCAGTTCGCTCAATAGGCGTTGCTGTTCTGGGTCTTTTAGAGATTGCGGCTGAAAGACCGGCAGCTGGT
>Ga0102906_1000573_pt1 | contig 12582 bp, 11 predicted proteins | sample Colrivmet1556A02_FD_78498 | JGI IMG/M metagenome (GOLD analysis project Ga0102906, IMG submission 78498) | Estuarine microbial communities from the Columbia River estuary - metaG 1556A-02 | ecosystem: Environmental > Aquatic > Marine > Intertidal zone > Estuary | place: USA: Columbia River... | reverse complement strand
CATCTGGGCAACCTGCTAACGATTTTAATCCTGCTTCATTTGGACATGTATCATTGTTGTCAGACACGCCATCTCCATCAGTGTCAGGGCAGCCATTGTACTCTGCCAAACCAGCTAATTCTGGACACGTATCTTTTGAATCCTCAATACCATCTAAGTCTGAATCTGGACAGCCATTAAATTCCGCTAAACCAGCAACTTCTGGGCATACATCATACTTGTCATATACGCCATCTCCGTCACTGTCACTACCGCCAAACTTGATGGTAAATCCAACAGAGTGCTGGAAATGATCTACTAATATTTCTTCATCAAAAGAGTTTTTTAAACGCGACTGAGCTGTAATTCCAACAAAATCATTAAACCAATAAGAAACTCCGATTGTACCATTAAGTGTGGCAAGACCTTCTAAATCTGTTCCAGGTTGTTCCATCCACGTATAACCACCTCCAAACCCAACGAAAGGCTCTATTTTTTTTGAATTTAATAATTCTGAAAAACTGTATTTAACCATCCCGTCTAATCCGTAGTAAATTAATTCTTCAACTGATGTTGCAGCTTCAGAAGGTGATCCTGTATTCCACTTGTCAATTTTATTAAATGTTCCTGAAATACCAAAAGAAAAGTTATCGTCAAGATATTTTCCAACCGAAATCATAGATGGTGCAGATAGTGCGCTCCATTCACTAACTGAGTAAAGCTTAGAAAAGCCAATGTCTTCATTTCCGACTTGATTTCCTGTACCAAGTGCATCAACAGCATTTACGCCAATTGTTAGCAGCCAAGGGTTATTTTTGTCCTGTGCATTTACATTTCCAATCGCAAAGACTAGTAATGTTGTGAAAATTAATCTGTTAAGATTTTTCATGTTAAATAATTTAAAGTTTGATTATTCTATTAAACGCAAAAATAAGGTGTTAATTCAACAAAACAAACATTCTATAATAAAAAAAGATATTAATTTTTAAAAAGTCCTTAATGGTTAATCTAATCTTTGTATGTCACACTAAAAAATTAAGACTCAATTACCTGTAAACTGGAATTGATATACACGAGGATTTTTTTTATTACCCTATAACCCATTTCTTCAATAATTTCTGAATAATTTGCCAATTGGGCTTCGTGTTTTTCATAAGGATCGCCCGTTTTGTAATCAATAATAACAGCTGTTAAGTCTTTAAAAACTACCAACCTGTCAGGGATAATGATTTTTCCACTAGAAGTCATGATTTCTTTTTCGTTATAAACATCCAAATCTGAGCTATAATACGAAGTTAATTGTGGGTGATTAACGATCGCTTTTAAAGTGCTTAAAAGTTCCTCACTTTGAATCGATGAGATCACACCTGCATTAAAAAAATAGTTTAACGTGATTTCAATATCTTGTTTGATGTAAATTTTTGACATTAATAAATGAATCAAATTCCCTTTTTCAAGTGCCTCTTTTTGTGTGGTGTCCCATAAATATCCTGAACTAGTAGCCATCGATAGGTTGAGGTGATCTTTAGGCGTCGATATAAATTCCTGCTGAAATACTGTCGGATATTTTGAAGGTTTAGGAGTTTCTATTTTTTCAAATGACCCAAATTCATATTCCAATGTATCGTCTTCCCACTTCCCCGATGATTTAAGATAATTTATTAGAAGCCCTGAATATGTTTTCAGATTCTCTAGTCCGTTTTTAGAGACTGATGCATTTCCTACAACATACAGTTGTTCAACCGCTCTTGTGAGTGCGACATACAGCAAGTTAATATTATCTAGCTCTAGTTTTGATTGATGGTCCTTATAAATAGACGCGCCTTCCGTTCCAAACGCTTCAAAGTCTTTGTTATAATTCAATAAAAAATGTGGGAACGGTGCGTAAGAAGGATCCATCGACATCCATTCTTTCGGTTCCAATTCTTTGTAAATATCCAACTCTGCAAAAGGAAAAATAACAACTGGAAACTCCAACCCTTTAGATTTATGAGCTGTCATTATTTGGACGGCATTGATACCCTTTGGAGTCAGAATGCTTAAGCTGTCTTTTTTTGAATTGTAATGGTCTATAAATTGACGGATGCTCGACATTGGTTTTTGAGTAAATTCTACCACAAAATCTAAGAAAAATTGAATGTAAGCATTCGAAGATTTTGCCAATTGAAAGCTACTAATAATGTACTCTACGGATTCATATATAGAAAGTTGCAAAGCGGTTTTAGAAGAAAAATTCAATCCTAAAGCTTGGAGTTCTTTAAAAAAAGCGGGGCGATTTAATGGGGTGCACTTAACACGAAACAAATGCGGGTCACCTACGTCGGTATGAGATGCAATATAATTGATCACCCCTAGTTTAGCCTCCATATTAGAAGGCTCATGTACATATTCCAATACACTCATAATATATTTTACTTCTGGAGACTGAGCGACTAAAAGAGTCTCGCTTGAAACAATATCAATTTTAGACTGGCTTAGTAAATTTGCAACAGCGACTCCTTCTTTTCGTTTACGAACCAAAACACAAATATCCTTCAATGTTGCCTGCTTGCTTAAAGCTAAATAAGATTTAATAATTTTTAAAACTTTTTCTGCATATAAGAGAGATTTGTCTGCTCCTTTTTCAAACTCTAAAAAGGAAATATTTACATAGCCTGTTTTTTTATTAAACTCTAGCTGGGAGGGCGATTGATATAAAGATTTATAAGTGTCATTTGAAAAGACAACTGTTGATAGGTGTTTGAAAAAATTATTATTAAAATCTACCACCTGCCTGCAACTTCTATAATTGGTTGGAAGGTGAGAAAGTGTCGCGTCAAAAGGAAATGCCGTGGTATTGTTGCATAAATTGATAAACTGTTCGGCCTTTCCGCCTCTCCATCGGTAAATGGCTTGCTTGGCATCGCCTACCAACATAGCGCTCCCGTTTTCTTCTGCCAATGTATTTGTTAGTAATGGCACCAAATTCTCCCATTGTAATTCGGAAGTATCTTGAAATTCGTCAACAAAAAAGTGATTGAACTTTTCGCCAATACGTTCATAAATAAATGGGGCTGGCTGGTCTTTTATTTGCTGACTTATAATGGTATTAAATTCAGAAATCATCAATAAATTATCTTCATCTTTAATACTTTTTAATTCTTGGTGTATTAAGTTTAGTACGGAAAGTGGGGTGATATTTTTTCTAATGTTATTTAAATATCGAATTCTGAAAACAGCTTCTTTTGTTTTGTGAAATGCCTCTTTTAGTTGAGGGCGAAGCCCCTCAATGGCAGCGGCAATATGAGGTGGTGCTTTTTTGGGGAATAGCGAGGTTGTTTCTATAGATTGTTGCCATTGAGCGGTAAAACTGAGTTCAAATTTTTTAGAAACTAGAGATTTAAAATGTTTAGGCAAAGACCCTCTTGTAAAATCTGAAAACTCAATGCCGCTAGCTGTAATCAACTCTAAAATTTGAGTTGACAAATCAATAGTTTGTAATTCTGCTTCTCTAATGTCTTTTGTTATGGTTGTTTTCAGCGTAACAAAATCCTGTAATGAACGCTGCGAAAGCGCTTTTAAAAATGGTACATCTGATTCCCTAATCAAGAGCTTTGCTGTTTTAGCTAAATCTAAAGCAATATTCCAGCTTTTATCATCGTCTGCTTTTTCAATTGCAAACTCAACCAACACTTTTGTGAGTGCCTTATTTTTACCTGTCTTGGATAACAGTCGACTGACAGCTTTTTGAAGTAAAAAATCAGTATCCAATTCAACTTCAAAATTCATGGGAAGTTTTAAATCAAATGCAAAAGTACGAATCAACTTTTGAGTAAACTTATCAATAGTAGAGATATCAAATGCAGCATAATTATGTAATATTTTACTTAAGAGTTGTTTAGATTTAAGGTGTATTTCTTTTTGGGAAGTTCCCAACTCACTAACAACTTGCTCAAACAAGGGATCTGATTGACTTAAAATAGATGGTGCTGCAAACTTCATAAGTGCATCAACAATCCGAGTTTTCATTTCATCAACAGCCTTATTGGTAAAAGTGATCGCTAAAACATGGCGATGCGGCAAGAATTTTTTAGAAGTCAACACTATTTTTAAATAGTCTTTTACTAATGTAAATGTTTTGCCGCTGCCAGCCGAAGCATTGTAAATATTGAATGATGATGCGCTCACTAAATAAAATTTATACCAAAATAAACAATCTTAATTATATATGCTCGTAATTTTTATTTGAATATTGTAAATTTGAAATTTATATTTAAACTCTAAAAACAAATTCTTATGGCTTTTGAATTACCAAAATTAAATTATGCTTACGATGCTCTCGAGCCTCATATTGATGCACGAACAATGGAGATCCACCATTCTAAACATCATAATGGATATACAAACAATCTAAACGCAGCAATTGCTGGCACTGATTTAGAAAATAAATCGATAGAAACCATTCTTGTAAACTTAGACATGTCTAATAAAGGGGTTCGAAATAATGGTGGTGGATTTTATAACCATTCGCTATTTTGGAGCGTTATGAATCCAGAGGATAAACAAGTGCTTTCTGGAGAACTGAAAGACGCTATTCTTGATGCTTATGGTTCCTTTGAAGGTTTTAAAACTGCTTTTAGTAAGGCAGCTGCAACACAATTTGGATCTGGTTGGGCATGGTTATGTGTTCATAAAGGAGGGAAAGTGGAAGTCTGTTCTACACCAAATCAAGACAATCCATTAATGCCAGGGGTATCGTGTAATGGAACTCCAATTTTGGGATTAGATGTTTGGGAACACGCGTATTACTTAAACTACCAAAACCGACGTCCAGATTATATTGAAGCATTCTTTAATGTCATCAATTGGAAAGAAGTTGAAACACGTTTTTTTGCAGAAAAATAAATTTTAAAAAATAACGAAAAATAAAAAAGGTGAACGTAAGTTCACCTTTTTTGCCCCAAATCTACCATGAACTTAACCTACTTATGTTATGGTGAATCAAATATATAGGTTTAATGTATAGAAGATTTTTATTTTAGACGAAATACGTATTTATTAGATAAAGTGCTGTCTGTGTTAATAAGCACGCTCATTATTCTCTTCAAAAAAGTTAATATAGGCACGATTCACAACTCGATTTCCTCCAGGTGTCGGATAATTTCCTGTGAAATACCAGTCCCCTAGATTTTTCGGACACGCCTTGTGTAAGTTTTCTATAGATTGAAATATAATTTTAACTTCGGCGTTAACCCCATCTTCACTCAGAAGCTCTGCTATTTTATTAGACACTTGCTCTGGAGTAAAGGGCGCGTAAATTTCTTTTACAAAATTTTGAACCTCTGTGTCATTTAAGTTTTCTTGTGCTTTACAACGCGCATAGATATCCTCAACAATATGGTATTTGTTAGCGTCTTTCAATAGTGATAGTGCGGCTCTAAAAGCAACCAGCCCTTCTAGATTTGCCATGTCAATTCCGTAACAGTCAGGGTAACGAATTTGTGGAGCTGACGACACTACAACAATGCGTTTAGGCGCCAATCGATCTACCATTTTTAGAATACTTTTCTTTAAAGTTGTCCCACGAACAATACTGTCATCAATGATGACAAGGTTATCTTCTGGCTTGATCACACCATAAGTGACGTCGTACACATGGGCTACCAAATCGTCGCGGCTACTATCTTCTGTTATGAAGGTTCTTAGTTTGACGTCCTTAATTGCAATTTTTTCGATTCGAGTGTGCTCCGAAAGAATCTGTGTCACTTTTTCTGCAGAAAGAGAACGTGTTCCTTTTAATATTTGTTCTGTTTTCTTTTTATTTAAATACTCTTCAACATTTTCAATCATCCCAAAAAAAGAAGTTTCAGCCGTATTTGGAATATAAGAGAACACCGTATTTTTAATATCATAATCTACATGCTTCAAAACTTCGGGAACAATAAGCTTACCGAGTAACTTTCGTTCTTGGTAAATTTCGGCGTCACTTCCTCTGGAGAAATAAATCCGCTCAAACGAACAAGCCATATGCTCTAAGGGCTCCAAAATTTGATCGATAGACGTTTCACCTGACTTTTTGGTAATAATAGCACTTCCTGGTGGCAATTCATGCACCGCATCATAATCTACGTTAAAAACAGTTTGAATCACGGGGCGCTCAGAAGCGACAACCACAACTTCGTCATCCATATAATAATAGGCTGGGCGAATCCCTGATGGATCTCTCAATACAAATGAATCTCCATGCCCTAAAAGTCCCGCCATGGCGTAACCACCATCCCAGCTTTTAGCAGCTTTCTTTAATATTTTTTTAAGGTTTAATCGTTCTGCAATTAAAGGTGAACATTCCATTTTGCTAAAACCTTCTTTTTTGAGTTTCTTATAAAGTTTTGAAACGGCATCATCCAGAAAATGTCCAATTTTCTCCATAATGGTAATGGTATCTGTATATTCTTTAGGGTGCTGACCAATCTCAACTAGATTTTTAAATAAACTTTTAACATTGGTCATATTAAAGTTTCCTGCTAAAATCACATTTCGATGCATCCAATTGTTCTGTCTCAAAAAAGGATGTACACTTTCAACACTGTTTTTTCCAAACGTACCATAGCGGACATGGCCCAACATTACTTCACCTAAATAAGGTACCGCTTTTTTTTGTACCTCTACATCATTAGCCATTTCTGGTTGCTCTGCCAACACATCATTAATTCGATTATTAATCTGAGCAAAAATATCTTGAATCGGTTGTTGTGCTATAGAACGTACACGACTTATGTAACGTTCTCCAGGCTGCATATCTAATTTTATACTTGCAAAGCCTGCGCCATCTTGACCACGGTTGTGTTGCTTTTCCATAATGAGGTACATCTTATTGATCCCATAAAAAGCCGTTCCGTATTTCTTTTTATAAAACTCTAATGGTTTTAAAAGTCTAATGTGTGCAATTCCACATTCGTGTTTTATAGCATCGCTCATTTATGTGTCCTTTTAAATAATTTATATGTCATAAAAAGAAACGCGCCAAATTGGCGCGTTTCTTTTTATGACGTTAATTCAATTTCAAATCGTGTTAGATCTTTAAAAGCCTTGAGGCGGGTGCGGACCTCTTCTGGCTGTAAAGACTCTAAGCGTTCAGTGCCAAATTTCTCTACACAAAACGATGCGAGCGTGGATCCGTATATAACCGCTTTTTTCATATTCTCAAAAGATATGTTTTCTGTTTGCGCTAAAAAGCCTGCAAATCCTCCTGCAAAGGTGTCACCTGCACCTGTTGGGTCGAAAACAGATTCTAATGGCAAAGCTGGCGCAAAAAACACATTGGCTCCATTAAACAGTAATGCACCATGTTCTCCTTTTTTGATGACCACATATTCAGGTCCCATTGCATGAATTTTTCTTGCCGCAGCTACTAAAGAGTGTTCTCCTGTAAGTTGGCGGGCTTCTTCATCATTAATGGTGATGACATTGACACGCTTGATAACATCCAAAAGATCATTCAAAGCATGATTCATCCAAAAATTCATCGTATCTAAAATGACCAATGTTGAAGCATTTGTCATTTGATCTAACACACTAGACTGAACAATCGGGTGTAGGTTTCCTAAAACTAAAACCTTGGCATCTTTATAAGTTTTGGGAACTATGGGTTGAAAATTTTCTAGTACATTAAGCTCCGTTGCCAAGGTGTCTCGCGTATTCATATCGTTGTGGTAACGTCCACTCCAAAAAAATGTTTTGCCTGCTTTAATCTCTTCAATACTTGAAATATCAATGTCTCTTTTTAGAAAAAGATCTAAATAGTCCTGAGGAAAATCACCGCCAACAACAGAAACAATAGCACTGTCAACTTCAAATTGTGATGCAGAAAGCCCTATATAAGAAGCAGATCCTCCTAAAATTTTATCGGTCTTTCCAAAAGGAGTTTCAACGGCGTCAAATGCAACAGTTCCAACGATTACTAATTTGCTCATAGGGTGTCTTAAAAATTAAAGAGCAAAGTTACATATTTTTTAGTCCTTACAAAACAATAAACCATGGACTAGTAACTTAATTTATTTACGCCCAAAATCAGCAGGAATTTCACCCCAAGCCTTGGTTTCCCATTTAACGATTACAGTTGTGTAAGTGTTATTTTTTAACCACAAAACGGCGCGATCAACAAGTGTAAACAAATCGGCATTTTTTGCGGTACGCTCTAACTTGGTATTGCATTGTTTTTTTTTGACCCAACTCATTGCAGTCCTTGAATCTGTATAAAGAATTCGGTTACTCTTTTTTTGTTTTAGAAGTGCCAGTCCGTGTACGAGTGCCAAAAACTCACCCACATTATTTGTTCCTTGTTCATAAGGCCCTTTATGAAATAATTGTTTTTTGGATTGAGTATCTACTCCTCTATATTCCATTATGCCTGGATTTCCACTAGAGGCAGCATCTACTGCAATAGAATTGTAATTTGGCTGACCTATCAACTTCAATTGGGCTTCAGATAAACCGTTAATGAGCTTTTTAGTTTTACCAATATAATCTCTATAGTTTCCTTTCAGTGCTGTTTTTGCCAATTCGAGTGTTAAAAAGGATTTGTATTGCGCGCCTTCAAAGTTTGCGATCTGTGTTTTACAATCGTTCCATGTTTCAAAAACGCCTGTATAGTGTCCTTTCCAAACCGTGTAATATTTTTTTTTGGTTTTAGCCATGTGGATACAGTATCTGTTGAACAGCTTCTGGGAAGTATTTCATTTCTAGTTGATGAATTTTAGCAGCTACATCGTTTGGAGTGTCCGTAGGGCTAATTGTGCATTTTGCCTGAAAAATAACAGCACCTTCATCATAGTGTTCATTTACATAATGAATGGTAATGCCTGACTCCGATTCATTATTTTCAACTACGGCCTGGTGTACACGCATACCATACATGCCTTTTCCTCCATATTTTGGCAACAAAGCAGGGTGTACATTCACCACTTTGTTTTTGTAGCTTTCTAATATATGGTCAGGAAGTTTCCATAAAAACCCAGCTAGCACAACTAAATCAAGATCTTTTAAATTTTCATTTGCCCATTTAGAATCGTTCAATTGTTGTTTTGTAAACACCAAATTCTGAACACCCAAGTTCTTGGCGCGCTCTAAAACCAGAGCACCAGGATTGTTTGATAGAACAAGAACCACCTCAGCTTTTTTGTTTTTTTGAAAATAAGCAATAATATTTTCAGCATTCGATCCAGATCCAGAAGCAAAAATTGCGATTCGTTTCATGTGTCTTTTATAAATTGTTTTTAACGGACAGATGGTGTTCTCTATTAGTCATTTTCTTGTGTGATAATAATTTTAGCATGCTCGTTTCATTAAAAAAATTGAGTTGTGATTCTTCAGCAAAAAAAAGAATAATAATTCACATTGAGAAGTAAAATAGCAACTCATCATCGATTTCAACACAAATAAGTACACATTTTTAAAGTAATTATGTTTTTTAATATAAAGTTTTTTACTTTTGCATCCTAATTAAAATTTAAAATTAAAGATTATGTCAGACATTGCATCAAGAGTAAAAGCGATTATCGTAGACAAGTTGGGCGTTGATGAAAACGAAGTGGTAACTGAAGCTAGCTTCACAAATGACTTAGGCGCGGATTCGTTAGATACTGTAGAGCTAATAATGGAGTTTGAAAAAGAATTCGACATTCAAATTCCAGATGACCAAGCAGAAAACATTGCTACTGTAGGTCAAGCTGTTTCATATATTGAAACTGCAAAATAATACCTTTTAATTTTTTATGGAACTAAAGCGAGTTGTAGTAACAGGTTTAGGAGCTTTGACTCCTATTGGCAATAACATAGACGCTTATTGGGAAGCCCTGATAAGTGGCAAAAGCGGTTGCGCACCTGTAACTTATTTTGATACAGAACATTTCAAAACAAAGTTTGCTTGTGAATTAAAAAATTTCAATGCAACGGACTTCTTCGATCGTAAAGAAGCCCGTAAAATGGATCGGTTTGCGCAATATGCTATGGTGGCTTCAGATGAAGCCATCATAGATGCCAAACTAGATTTAGATTCTATTAACAAACTAAGAGTTGGTGTTATTTGGGGCGCTGGAATTGGTGGCATAGAAACCTTTCAAAATGAGGTTATGAACTTTGCCAACGGTAATGGAACTCCAAGGTTTAATCCCTTTTTTATCCCCAAAATGATTGCAGATATTGCTCCTGGTAATATCTCAATTAAGCATGGGTTTATGGGACCAAATTACACCACTGTTTCTGCATGTGCATCCTCTGCCAACGCTATTTTTGACGCTTTAAATTTAATTCGTCTAGGGCATTGTGATGTTATTGTCACTGGCGGTAGTGAGGCTACTGTTAATGAATCTGGTATGGGTGGTTTTAATGCTATGCATGCACTGTCTACTAGAAATGAAAGTCCAGAAACAGCTTCAAGACCTTTTGACGGCACTAGAGATGGATTCGTGTTAGGAGAGGGAGCAGGAGCACTTATTTTAGAAGATTATGATCACGCCAAAGCTAGGGGTGCTAAAATCTATGCAGAACTTATTGGTGGCGGACTCTCCTCTGACGCATACCACATGACGGCACCACACCCTGATGGAATTGGCGTTATTGCAGTGATGAAAAACTGTTTGGAAAATGCAGGAATTAAACCAGAGGACGTGGATGCTATTAATACACATGGAACTTCTACCCCGCTGGGAGATGTCGCTGAATTGAAAGCGATCTCTGAAGTTTTTGGAACACATGCCAAAAACATAAATATAAATTCTACAAAATCCATGACTGGACACTTACTTGGTGCTGCCGGAGCAATTGAAGCTATTGCTTCTATCTTGTCGATAAAGCATGGTGTCGTTCCTCCAACAATTAACCACGTTACTCCAGATGAAAATATTGATCCAGAATTAAATCTTACCTTGAACAAGGCTCAAAAGCGAGATGTTAAAATTGCGATGAGTAATACGTTTGGTTTTGGCGGTCACAATGCCTGTGTTGTATTCAAGAAATTAGTTTAACTTCTATTGATTTCTTTTCGAGACATATTCAAACCAAATACTCCCAAAAACACTGCATTAAGGGCTTCAATAGGTCAAGTTGTTGGTTTTGTCCCTAAAAAATTATATTACTACACAAAAGCCTTTACACACGGCTCAACAAATCAAAAAGATTCTTTCGGAAATTCAATAAGCTACGAACGGCTGGAATATATGGGTGACGCTATATTAAGTGCTGTCATCGCACATTATTTATTTGAAAAGGTTCTAGACGGGGACGAAGGATATTTAACAAAGATGCGTTCAAAAATTGTGAGCAGAGAGCATCTTAACGAAATAGGAAAAGAGCTACAGCTTTCTTCTTTTTTACATACAAAAATTCCGATTACTCAATTTGGAGATAACATCCATGGCAATCTGTTGGAAGCCTTAATTGGAGCTGTTTTTTTAGATAAAGGATATGCTGTTTGTGAGAAATTTATTTACAAGAGAGTGATTACTCCTCATGTAGATATTAATGAGCTAGAAGGGAAAGTAATCAGTTACAAGGGCCTCATCATTGAATGGTGTCAAAAAGAAAAGAAAAAAATTGATTTTGAAAGTCAAAAAGATGTAGGCAAAGATATTCTTAAACATTTTTCTGTAAAACTTCTTATTGAAGGAAAAACAATCGCAAAAGCACGAGCAACCTCCAAAAAAAAGGCAGAAGAAAAAGTCTCCAAACGCGCTTATTTTGTGTTGCAGGGTAAAATTGATAAACCTTGTTAATCGAAATATTTTCTACAAAACTATAACGTTTTCGCAATAATTTAGCGCTAAGAAACACCAATACGAAGTCTACTATTGTGTTAATATCTTATATTTACAAAATGTTTATTAAGATACATGGCAGTACACAAACTTCTTGTTGACGATTTTGAAGATGCAAACTACTCGCTATTAGCCATCCATTGCGATATTGAAGACTATCGATTGGCATACTTTTTAAACCAAAATTTAGCAACACGGTTGGTGCGCACAAAAGAAGATTTGGATTTTAGCAATTCTGCAGCTTCCTTTTCTGTTTTTAAATGGATTAACAAGCATTTACAAACAGATTGGCACCTTATTAAAAACAATTGTCTTGTTAAAAATGAATCGCCTATTTCACTCGGGCTGTTTGCAGAGAGTAATGATAATAATTGGTCCATGCATTACTTGTTGTCTGATCACTCATCAGTTGATTATTTTTTAAAAATCAACAATGGTGGTGGAATTATTAATGAAAAAGAAATCTTAAGTAAGATTCAAAACATATCAAAAATATCTACCGCTTATAGTGTAGATGTTTTGCAACTAAAATCAAAAGAACATTTAATATTTAATTAATGTCATACACAAGAAAGAAAACAAAGATAGTGGCCACTTTAGGCCCTGCAATTAGTTCAAAGGAGATGCTCCTAAAAATGGTTGCTGCTGGTGTTAATGTATTTAGAATTAATTTTTCCCATGCAGACTATGAGGATGTAAAAACTCGTATCAAAAACATAAGAGAAATAAACGAAGAGCACGGTTACAATGCGTCCATTTTAGCGGATTTACAAGGGCCTAAACTACGCGTTGGTGTATGAAGGATGATGTG
>Ga0102906_1000567_pt1 | contig 12652 bp, 16 predicted proteins | sample Colrivmet1556A02_FD_78498 | JGI IMG/M metagenome (GOLD analysis project Ga0102906, IMG submission 78498) | Estuarine microbial communities from the Columbia River estuary - metaG 1556A-02 | ecosystem: Environmental > Aquatic > Marine > Intertidal zone > Estuary | place: USA: Columbia River... | reverse complement strand
GTGAGGTAATATTTTCTACTTTTGATAGACCTCCAGAAGAACATACACAGGTTTCAAGATTGGCAATCGAGAGAGCAAAAAGACTTACGGAGGAAGGAAAAGATGTTGTCATACTTTTAGACTCCATTACTCGTCTAGCTAGGGCACACAACTTAGCATCTCCAGCTAGCGGTAGGATTCTTTCCGGTGGATTAGACTCAACTGCAATTACCCCAGTAAAGCAATTTTTTGGTGCAGCTAGAAATATAGAAGATGGAGGAAGTTTAACTATTCTTGGAACAGCTCTCGTCGAAACGGGTTCAAAAATGGATGAAGTTATATTTGAGGAATTTAAAGGAACTGGAAACATGGAACTTAAGCTTGATAGAGGCCTTGCTGATAAACGCGTCTTCCCAGCCATTGATGTCACACCTTCTGGAACTAGAGAAGAGCAAAGACTTGTTTCCCCACAAGAATTACAGTCTCTATGGGCCTTAAGAAGAGTATTAGTGGGACTTGACAGTGGTGCTACAGAACTTTTAATAGATAGATTCAAAACTGTTAAAACAAACGAAGCCTTCTTAAAAGATGTCGCAAAAAACAACAAGTAAGTTAGAGTGTAGATATGAGACAAGGGATACATCCAGATTATAGAGAAGTAGTTTTCCAAGATGAAGACGCAGGTTTTGCATTCCTCACTCGTTCTACGATTAAAACAAGTGAGACAATATCCTGGGAAGATGGTAACGACTACCCATTAGTTAAGCTTGAAATATCTAGTGCAAGTCACCCATTTTTTACTGGTAAGCAAAAACTTGTAGACTCCACAGGTCGTGTAGAAAGATTTAAACAAAGGTACGGTTCAACCAGTACTCGTCAAGCTCCAAATCAAGAAGCTTCTTCTCAAGAAGAAGAATAACTTAATTTAATACACCCAAAATGTCTAAAGACAATATTGCCTATGGAGGACAAGCTGTAATTGGTGGCGTCTTGATACAGAGTCCAAAGGGTTGGTCTCTAGCAGTAAGGGATCAAAAAAATCAAATTCATAATTACTTTGAAAAAAGAACTCCATTAACGCAGAGAGAGGGTATTTGGAAAATACCTTTCATAAGAGGAGTAGGAGCGTTAGTTGATTCTTTATATGTGGGCTATAAAGGCATATCACTTTCAGATACTTTATATTACGGTGAACAAGAAGAAGAGACTTTTTTTACAAAAATCACTAATACTTTACTTATAGTGTCAATTTTGAGTCTCCTGATAGTTGGGCCAAGAATATTGATAGACCTTTTAGATCTTACCCAAACTATGAAGGGATTTGCAGAAGGTATTCTAAGAGGAGTAATTGTTATTACATATATATACCTAGTTGGTAAAACAAAGGATGCTCAAGAGTTGTTTGAGTATCATGGCGCAGAACATATGACCATAGCATCATTCGAAGCTGAACATTCACTTGAAATAGATGATGTTAAGAAATTTCCTAAAGAGCATATTCGATGTGGTACTTCATTTATATTTTTAATAGTTTTTGTCAGCCTGCTGACTCTTCCCTTTATTCCAACCCTTAATGTATTTTTTACTCTTATCACACGGCTGTTACATGTTTTTGTTGTCGCAATGATTTCGTATGAAATATTAAAATTTAATTTTAAAAATAGCGATTCCTTAATCTCCAAAATTTTTGCAACTCCTGGAATATGGACACAAAAAATAACAACAAAAATACCTAGTGATGAACAGATTCAAGTTGCAATAATATCCATGGCTAATTGTATTAAATATAGTGAAGATAATGCCCAATTTGATGAACTACTATCTACATCAAAGGAGTTAAAAAATGGATGAAGCATTAGTTGAGAAACTTACAGCTTTAGAAAGTTCATTGGAAGAGATAGAAGCAGAGCTCCAAAAGATGGATATATCATCAGATCCAAAAGCATATGCTGAACTAGCAAAAAGACATAGTGATGTCACTTCAATTGTTGTTCTTTTTAATGAATGGAGAACGCTTAACAGTGATATAGCTGATGCAGAAGAAATGCTAAAATCTGAAGAGGATACTGATATGAAAATAGAGCTTGAGGCATTAGTGAGTGACTCAAAATCTTCAATTATTGACCTTACAGAAGATATTAAAATCGCGCTTTTACCAAAAGATCCTCTTGATGAAAAAGATGTTTTAGTAGAGATACGTCCTGGTGCAGGTGGTGAAGAGGCAGCTATCTGGGTTGGAGACTTGTATAAAATGTACACTCGTTTTGCAGAGAGAAATACCTGGAACGTAGAGCCTATAGAGCTTACAGCATCAGACCAAGGAGGCTATAACAAGATTATTTTCTCAATTAAATCTAAAGGTGTATATTCAAAACTTAAGTTTGAGGCAGGAGCACATAGAGTTCAAAGAATTCCCAAAACCGAGTCACAAGGAAGAGTACATACCTCAATAGCTACTGTTGCAGTTCTTCCAGAAGCAGAAGAGGTTGACTTAAGTATTGCAGCAAATGATCTAAAAATTGATGTATATAGGTCTAGTGGACCGGGTGGTCAGAGTGTTAATACAACTGATTCCGCAGTACGAATTACCTATATTCCCACAGGTTTAGTTGTGACCAGTCAGGATGAAAAATCACAATTAAAAAATAAAAATCAAGCTATGAGAATCTTAAGAGCACGCCTACTAAAAGCACGACAAGATGAAGCTGCTGCCGAAAGAGCTAAAGACAGAAAAGAACAAGTAGGTTCCGGTGAACGCTCAGATAAAATAAGAACTTATAACTATAAAGACAACAGAGTTTCAGATCATCGTATCAATTTAACAATTAAACGACTTGATCAAGTTCTAGATGGGGACTTAGAAGATTTTGTCACAGCTTTGATTGCTGATCATGAAACTACTCGTTTGGCTAACTTGGAAGAATAAAGTGAACATTAGAAATATACCAGAATACGAATTAGCTCGATTAAGAGAAAAAGCAAAAGAAATAAATGGTTCACCTACTGACTATGAAAATGAGTATAAGACCCTATTAACAAGAAGACTTAACCACGAACCCTTGCAGTACATTGAAGAGTACGTACCTTTTTACACTATTCAATTGAAAGTTGATCAGCGTTGTTTAATACCTAGACCTGAAACGGAGTATCTTATTGAACTAATCAAAGAAAATACTGAACCATCAAAAGGCATTTTAGATATTGGAACTGGTTCAGGGTGTATTGCTTTAATGATGAAAGTTTTATTTCCTAATGTTGAAGTTTCCGGTATAGATATTTCTCAAGAGGCATTAAGTATTGCAATTGAAAATGCACAACTTAACTCAGTGCCAGTAAATTTTTATCAATCTGATCTGTTAGAAAATGTTAAAACTAAAAATGTTGATTTAATAATTGCAAATCTTCCGTATATCCCTCATGATAATTTAGATGGCCTTGATAAAGAGGTTATTGATTATGAACCTCTAATTGCATTAAACGGGGGAGTAGACGGTCTAGATATAATATCAAGATTAATACAACAAATTGAAAGTAATGATCTCACCAACTTAACACTTTGTCTTGAGATTGACTCAACAAAGTCAGAACAAACTTTAGATTTATTAGCAGATTGGAAAGATGTCAAATTACTAAAAGATTTAGCTGAAAAGGATCGCTATGTTTTTGCAACTAGATAATTTAGATTTAGCTGTAAATAAAATTGAAAAGAATCAAATTGTAGGTATTCCCACTGAAACTGTCTACGGGATTGGTGTTAACCCAAATTCTCAGGTAGCAGTAGAAAATCTCTTTAAAATCAAAAAAAGAGATGATGACAATCCGGTCTCATTGCTGGTACATTCATTTGCTGAATTAAGAAAACTTAATATAAAAACAGAAATACCTGAAGTAGTTGAGTTATATTGGCCAGGCCCTTTGACAGTAGTTGTTGAGGTAGAGGAAGCATTCCCACCCGGCGTAGGAACCATCAATCCTAATTCAGTTGGAATTAGAGTACCTGAAAATGAATTAGCACTCGAACTATTAAAACAAACTGGACCTTTAGCAGTTACTAGTGCAAATATTTCAGGTAACAAGGAGGCAAATAATCATGTTGAAGCTAAAAATATATTTGGAGATTCTGTTTCAGCCTATTTAGAAGGTTATGCAACTCACGGGGATGGCTCAACAGTCGTAGACCTTAGAATAGAAGGAGGAAAAATTTTAAGGCAAGGCCCATTAAAGTGGCCGCCAAGTTACTGTTAAGATATGAATATGGATATAAATGGTGCTTCACAAAAGAACTTGTCTGATATTGATATCGAAATATCAAATTTAATAGATAAAGACTTAAATAGACAGAATTCTCATATTCATTTAATTGCATCTGAAAACTTTGCATCTAAAGCAGTAATGGAGGCATCAGGATCAATTCTCACAAACAAATACTCTGAAGGCTTTCCTGGTAGAAGATACTATGAAGGATGTGAGACTGTTGATGAAATAGAACAACTAGCTATAGATAGAGCTTGTGAGCTTTTTGATGCTGATCATGCAAATGTTCAACCACACTCTGGCTCTTCAGCAAATATGGCTGTATATCTCCAATTGTTAAATGCTGGAGACACCGTTATGGGAATGGATCTTGATCAAGGCGGTCACCTAACACATGGTTCACCTGTGAATTTCTCTGGCCGTATGTATAATTTTGTCGGCTATGGCTTAAACAAGGAAACAGAGTTAATAGACATGGATCAAGTTGAGAAACTTGCCCATCAGCATAAACCAAAATTATTAATAGCTGGTTACTCGTCTTATTCACAAAGTTTAGATTTCAAAGCATTTAGGGAAATAGCAGATTCTATAGATGCTAAATTTATGGTTGATGCAGCACATTTTATCGGATTAGTCGCGGGTAAAGTTGTAGATAATCCAATGAAGTATGCAGATGTCGTTACTGCAACAACCCATAAAGCTCTGAGAGGTCCAAGGGGTGGACTTATACTTTCTAAAGAAGAATTTGCAAAAGATGTAGATAAAAATATTTTTCCTGGTGCGCAGGGTGGAGCAATAAACAATCAGATAGCTGCAAAAGCAGTTTGTTTTAAGGAAGCTTTATCAGATGATTTTAAAATATACGCACAACAGATTTTAAAAAATGCAAAAGCATTATCTGACTCATTCACAAATGAAGGACTAAGGGTTGTTAGTGGAGGAACTGTAAATCACATTGTCTTAGTCGATACTCAAAGTGTCGATGAAGAACTCACAGGAAAAGAAGCAGGTATTCTATTAAATGAAATGGGTATAACTCTTAATAGAAATGCAATACCATTTGATACAAGATCTCCATTTGTAACATCAGGCATACGCATGGGGACACCTGCAGTTACAACTTGTGGTATGAAAGAAGAACAGTTAACTACAGTTGGTTTATTAATTTCTGATATTCTCAAAAATAGGAATGATGAAAATCAATTATCAAATTTAAAAGCTCAGGTAAGAGATCTGGCAATAACACATCAACCGTATGCCTAAACAAAATAATCTTAACCTTCAAGACTTTGGTCCAGTAACTTCCTTCTCAACATCAATAATCAGTGGACTACTTATTGGGCTCTTAATCCAATATTTTATAGGCTATGAACCAGTTCCTGTAATCGTATTTGTTTTAATAGGTATCTATGATGGTTCTAGAAGAATGTGGCAAATTTCCAAAAAGTTAGAGAATAAGCAATGAATGTTGAGTTAATACTTGCTACTCGTATGCTTAAACGGTCTTTTCCAATTTATACACTTGTTCCAGTACTGTTCTTAATAAAGTCTACAGAATCTATGATCACATCTCTCGTTTCTGGTTTGATTGTTGCATCAGGGTTTTATTTAGGAGCTTTTCTAATGTCTTTTGCTGCAAATATCTCACTTAACTTTTATTATTTCTCAGCTTTATTTGGCTATGTAGCAAGACTAATTTACATATTTGGGTTTCTCTTATTATTTAGAAACCTATATCCTATTGATGAAATGGCAATGTCACTGACAGTGCCAATTGTTTTTTTGAGCATGTTATTTTTAGAAATGGCTATGGTTATAAAGAGAAAAGACACAGATTTAGATTGGGCAAATGATAACAGCAGCTGAAACTTGTGATTTTATAAATGAAGTAGTTTGCAAACCTGCAAATGTTAAAGAGCTATTTGAGTTTGCTAATTTCGGTTCCTCTCAAATATCAAGAACAGAAATTCTGATACTTCTTGCTGGATTAATACCCGTAGCAGTAATGTATTTTGGTCTTCGAAAAAAATCTACAGTACCAGGAAAACTTCAATCTGTAGTTGAGTCAATATTTTCATTCGTAAAAGATGAGATTGCCGTTGGAGTAATTGGTAGAGGTGGAGAGAAGTTTACACCTTATTTAATTTCAATATTTATGTTTGTATTAGTAGGAAATCTTTTTGAAGTAACACCTCTTGTAAACTTTCCTGTAACATCTCGCATGGCGCTACCTTTATTTTTAAGTTTGCTGACCTATGTAATTTTCTTAGTAGTCGGTGTCCAAAAACAAGGAATTGGGTATTTCACTCATTTAATATGGCCACCAGGTGTACCAGTGGCTCTTAAACCTCTAGTTGGAATCATAGAGCTAGTATCTGTACTTTTAGTGAGACCATTTAGTCTCGCGGTTCGACTTTTTGCAAACTTAGTTGCAGGTCACGTAATGTTGAGTCTTCTTTTGGCCTCAGCTTATTTCTTCATTGTTCAACCAGGTGGAGTTGAGTATTTAATCGCTAGAGCCCCAATAGGTGCCGCGTGGTTCACATTAGGTCTAGCAATTTATGGTTTCGAATTAATAGTTTCAATTTTGCAGGCATACATATTTACTTTGTTGTCTGCAGTGTATATACAAACGTCTCTGCACCCAGAGCATTAATAATAATAAGGAGGAAAATGGAAGCTGCATACGCGTTAATAGGATACGGACTAGCCGCAATTGGTCCCGGTATTGGAATCGGGTTAATTGCTGGTAATGCTGTACAAGCGATGGCTAGACAACCAGAAGCTGCAGGTATGGTAAGAACAACAATGTTCTTAGGTATCGCCTTTACAGAGGCATTAGCACTTATTGGGTTCGTTCTATTCTTCTTAGTATAGGATTAACAAATGACTTTAAATTTAAACGTATTTTATGCAGAAGCTGAAGAAGCAGGCTCAGGGGTAGATCTACTACTCCCGGCAACATCAGAATTGGTAGCTGGTGTGGCTGCATTTGCCATTGTCTTTTTCTTTGTATGGAAATGGGCACTACCAGCCTTAAATACAACTCTTGAAGAAAGAGCTGCATCAATTGAAGGACAAATTGAAGCTGCTGAAGCAACAAAAGCGGAAGCAGAATCAACAAAAGCTGAATATGCAAAGTTAGTTTCAGATGCTAATTCAGAAGTTCAAAAAATAATTGATGAAGGTAAAGCTGCTGCAGAAAAAGTAAAAGAAGAAATTATCGATCAAGCTAGACAAGATGCTGAAGCAATTGTTGAAAAAGCTAAGTCCGATTCTGAAGCTGAGAAAGAAAGATTATCATCAGAGATAAGTTCTCAGGTAGCAGATCTGTCATTAGCAATTTCACAAAAGGTTGCTGCATCAATGTCTGAAAAAGATCAACAAGATTTAATTGATAAATTCATTAAAGACATGGAGACATCAAGCTAAATGGGTACAGAATCTTTTTCTAAAGGGTTAGTAGAAATTATTTCATCTTCTGACGACAGTGTGAAAATTGAAGAGGAATTCCTCCAAGTTCTTCAAGTTTTAAACAGTAATACTGAAGCTTTAGATGTATTTAGAAATTTTGGTATACCTGCAGATAAGAAAATTGAAGCGATAAGTAGTATATTTTCAAAAAGGGTTACTTCAATGACTCTTGATTTAATAACACTTACTATCTCTCAAGGCTATGCGGATAACTTGTCCGATATTGAACAGCAAGTTTCTAACTATATTGCTGAAAAAAGAGGTGCAGCATTAGCAAAGGTTATTTCAGCTGTTGAATTAAATGACTCAACTCAGAATGATCTCAAAGCTGCTCTAAAAAGCAAGTTAGGCAGAGATATAGAGTTAAGTCTTAAAGTTGACTCCTCTGTAATAGGAGGAATAAAAGTAAGTATTGGAGAAAGAACCTTTGATGGATTGCTTTCATCAAAATTTTCAGATATACAAACAGTATTAGAAGGAAGGTAATGTGAGCGATTTAAATATAGATCCAAAACAAATTTCAGAATCTCTAAAAGAAACTTTAGGGAATTGGTCAGACGAAGTAAAAGATGATTTAGTTGGTTATGTAGCTTCCATAGCTGATGGAGTCGCAAGGGTTAAAGGATTAGAAAATGCAATGTCTTCTGAACTTCTGGAATTTCCTGGTGGACTTTTAGGTGTTGCTCTCAACTTAGATGAAGACTCCATTGGTGTTGTGTTGATGGGTGACTCAGATCATATTCAAGAAGGTATGCCTGTAAAACAAACAGGTGAAGTTTTATCTATAGGTGTTGGCGATGGTTTTCTTGGAAGAGTTATTGATACTCTTGGAAACCCAATAGACGGTAAGGGACCAATCGAATTTACAGAGAGAAGATTAATGGAAACTCAAGCACCAACGGTCGTTGAAAGACAGCCTGTTGGAGAGCCACTTCAAACTGGTATAAAAGCTATTGACTCCATGATTCCAATTGGAAGAGGTCAAAGAGAATTAATAATTGGTGACAGAGGTATTGGTAAAACTGCAGTAGCAATTGACACAATTATTAATCAAAAAGACACAGATGTTAAATGTATCTATGTTGCTATTGGTCAGAAATCATCCACCGTGGCTGAAGTAGTCGCAAGACTTGAAAGCGAAGGAGTACTTGATAAGACAGTAATTGTTAACGCTCCTGCATCTGCAGCTGCAGCACTTCAAATGTATGCTCCTTATGCTGGATCAGCAATCGGACAACATTGGATGTACAATGGCGAACATGCTTTAATTGTCTTTGACGACCTTTCAAAACAAGCTATTGCTTACAGGCAAATTTCATTATTGCTTAGAAGACCTCCTGGAAGAGAAGCTTATCCAGGGGATGTATTCTATTTGCATTCAAGACTTCTTGAACGCTGTGCAAAGGTATCTGAAGATTTAGGTGGAGGATCTATGACAGGTTTACCTATCATAGAAACAAAAGCTGGTGATGTTTCTGCTTTCATTCCTACAAACGTAATCTCAATTACCGATGGACAAATATATCTAGAAAGTGAATTGTTCTACTCTGGAGTAAGACCTGCAGTAAACCCTGGAACTTCAGTTTCTCGTGTTGGTGGTGCAGCTCAAACAAAAGCTATGAAAAAAGTTTCTGGACCATTAAGAATTAATCTAGCTCAGTTTAGGGAGCTTGAAGCTTTCGCAGAGTTTGGATCAGATTTAGACGCAGCATCACAATCACAGTTGGACAGAGGTATTAGAGTTGTTGAAATGTTGAAACAGCCTCAATACGAACCAGTAGCAACAGAAGATCAAGTTATTGCTCTTTATGCTGTTACAGAAGGTTACTTTGATAAAGTACCAGTCGATGGAATATATGAAGCAGAAAAGAATTTGCTTGAATTCGTTAAAACACGCTATTCAGACATGGTTAATACTATAAAAGAAACAGGAGAGCTTCCGGGGGATGAATTAAAAGATGCCGTTATTGCTTTCGTTGCGATCTTGGAAACACCAGAAGAGGACTAGAAGTGGCAAGTGCTGAACTACGTATAATTAATAGAAGAATAAAGAGCGTTCGCTCGACTAAAAAAATTACACGTGCAATGGAGCTTATTGCTTCATCTAGGATTGTTAAAGCACAAAATAGAATGAAATCTTCTGAGTCATATTTTGGACTCCTTAGTGAAATAGTTCAAGACTTAATAAATAATGGTGCAGTACCAAAAATCGATGCCAAGGAGGGAAAAGAAAAAGTCCTCTTAATTGTATTAACATCTGATCGAGGATTAGCTGGAGCATACAATACAAATATATTAAAAATAGCTGATAACAGAAGAAAAGAAATTGAACAATCAGGTAAAGATGTTGAAATTGTAACTGTTGGCAAAAAAGCAACTAGGTATTTTACATATAGGAAAATTAATGTCTCTTCAGGTTATGAAGGGATTACAGACAGTCCAGAGTTTGATAATGCACTAGAGGTTATGACCCCTATTACAGATAAATACTACAAAGGTGATGTATCCTCTATAGAAATTGTTTACACAAGTTATAAGTCAGCCTTAACTCAAGATGCTGTTATCAAAAAAATACTTCCTCTAGACCCCCAAGAAGTTGAAAGTAAATCTTCTGTAACTTTTGAACCTAGTGGAGAAGAAGTTCTAAATAGTATCCTTCCAAAGTACGCAAATGCCTCATTTTTTAATGCATTACTAAATGGTTCAACATCTGAACATGCTGCAAGAATGAGAGCCATGAAAGCCGCAACTGATAATGCAGAAGAATTAATTAAAGTATTAGCAATGAAAAGTAATCAAGCAAGACAAGCGGAAATTACGACAGAGATTTCAGAAATTGTTGGTGGGTCTGAAGCACTTTCAGATGCCAGTTAGAAAGGAAAAGAATGAGTGAAGAGATAGGTAGAGTAGTAAAGGTTGCAGGTCCAGTTGTTGACGTGGTATTTCCACAAGACAATCTTCCTGAACTCAACTTCGCATTAGAAGTCGATATAACTATTGGAGATTCAAAAAATACAATTACTCTCGAAGTAGCACAACATATTGGGGAAAATAAAGTTCGTGCAGTCTCAATGCAAGCCACAGATGGTTTGAAGAGAGGAACAGAAGTAAGAAATACAAATGCGCCAATTTCTGTACCTGTAGGACAAGAAACACTTGGACATATTTTTAACGTTGCTGGTGAGACCCTAGACGTTCCTATTGAGTCAATTAATGTTAAAGAACGTTGGCCAATACATAGAACTCCACCTGCATATGAAGATGTAACATCACAAAGCGAAATGTTTGAAACTGGAATCAAAGTTGTTGACCTATTAGCACCATATGTAGAAGGTGGAAAAATTGGTCTCTTCGGAGGTGCAGGTGTAGGAAAAACTGTTTTGATTCAGGAGATGATTAATCGTGTTGCAACTCAGCATGGAGGAGTTTCTGTTTTTGCTGGCGTTGGTGAAAGAACAAGAGAAGGTAATGACTTGTTCGGAGAAATGCAGGAATCTGGAGTTATTGATAAGACAGCTCTAGTATTCGGTCAAATGGACGAACCACCTGGAGTGAGGTTAAGAGTCGCACTTTCAGCACTCACAATGGCAGAGTATTTTAGAGATGTAGAAAAACAGGATGTTCTTTTGTTCATTGATAATATTTTTAGATTTAGCCAGGCAGGATCTGAGGTATCGACATTGCTAGGACGTATGCCTTCAGCTGTGGGTTATCAGCCAACATTAGCTGATGAAATGGGATTCCTTCAAGAGAGGATTACTTCACTTAAAGGAAGATCTATTACATCACTTCAAGCTGTATATGTTCCAGCTGATGACATTACTGACCCTGCACCACACACTGCTTTTGCTCACTTAGATGCAAGAACAGTTCTTGATAGGAAAGTTGCAGACTTAGGTATTTATCCAGCTGTTGACCCTCTTGACTCTTCAAGTAGAATATTGGATCCAAAAATTGTTGGAGACGACCACTATTCAACTGCTCGAGAAGTACAACGAGTCCTTCAAAGATACAATGACTTACAAGACATTATTGCAATTCTTGGCCTTGATGAGCTATCCGAAGAAGACAAGTTGTTGGTAGGTAGAGCAAGAAGAATTCAAAGATTCCTTTCTCAACCGATGTATGTTGCTGAGCAGTTTACAGGTATTGAAGGTAAATTCGTCTCCATCAAGGACAGTGTTGAGGCATTTAAGACTATTTTAAGTGGAGAGCTAGATGCCACTCCTGAACAGGCCTTCTATATGGTTGGTGGCATTGATGAAGTACTTGAAAAAGCAAAAGATATTGAAGCATCTGCCTAGCCATGATTGTTAATGTAGTTAGTCCAGAGGAAGAATACTTTAGTGGCGAATCAACAATGGTCGTTACGAGAACTCCGAATGGCGAAATTGGAATCTATAGTGGTCACGAAGCAACTGTAGCAACAATATTGCCTGGAGGATTAACAATTGAACACTCTGGAGGTAAGGACAGCTATGCAGTATCTGGAGGCCTCCTTCAAATTACACCAGAAAAAGTAACTGTACTTGGCGAAATCATCGAAAAGATTGATGGAGACCACGAAGCAGCAATTTTACGTGGTAAAGAATTAGTAGAAGACATCACGGAACAAGATAGTTAATAATGAAAAGCATACTAGCTTTTCATGCACATCCAGACGATGAATCAGTTTCAACAGGTGTTACTTTAGCAAAATATGCAGCTGAAGGGCATAGAGTAGTTGTAGCTACTGCAACTGATGGGTCCGCAGGAGAAATTCATAATTACGACAATCCAGAAGAACTCTTTCCTAAACTTGCTGAAATGAGAAGAAAAGAATTAGAAGCAAGCCTTGAAGCACTTGGTGTTAAGGAGTATGAATGGATGGGCTTTAAAGATTCTGGCATGATGGGCACTATTGAAAATGAAGATCCAGATTGTTTCTGGAGGCAGAATTATTTTG
>Ga0102906_1000563_pt1 | contig 12719 bp, 10 predicted proteins | sample Colrivmet1556A02_FD_78498 | JGI IMG/M metagenome (GOLD analysis project Ga0102906, IMG submission 78498) | Estuarine microbial communities from the Columbia River estuary - metaG 1556A-02 | ecosystem: Environmental > Aquatic > Marine > Intertidal zone > Estuary | place: USA: Columbia River... | reverse complement strand
GATTTAAAAAAATGTTGGGATGATTTTACCCTTACTTTAGAAACGGCTTTAAAACATTCAGCCGCTAGTACTTTTAAATTAGCACAACTAGATATAGAAAATGAAACTCATTTCACCATTACAGTTCCTGCCTTAACGGCACAAAAATTTGTGGAACAAGAACGTATGAATGTGTTAGAAAAAGTATGGGAGCATTTTCATAATCGTGCCATTCAATTTAGCATACTAGTAGCCGCTAGTGAAAAAGAAGACGTGCCCTTACATTTAAGTTTGAATAGCAAACAAAAATACGAACGTATTGCAGCAATGTATCCTTTGGTGCAGGAATTAAAAACAAGATTAAATCTAGAGATTTACTACTAGAAATTTACTACTAGAGATTTACTATTAAAGTATTATTACTAAAACTTTAAGATTAGAATTCTAGTTCTACAGATTTACTATTAGAATTTTTATAATTATAATTTTTACAATTAGAGCTTCGCCTTTGCGTATCCCTTCTGCTTTAGATATTGGAATATTTTTTGGCGGTGATCGCCCTGTATAATAATTTCTCCATCTTTAACCGAGCCCCCTGTACCGCAATGGTTTTTTAAAGCCTTGCCTAATTCATTCATAGCATCCAAGGAACCTTCAAAGCCATACACAATGGTTACAGTTTTTCCAGCTCTGTGCTTGGTCTCTAAAATAACTCTCAGTAATTGATCTGCTGGCGCTAAAGTAATTACTGACTCTTCTTCCTTGGGCAGCATGTAATCGGGATTAGTGCTATACACTAAAGGGGAACTATTTTGACTAGATGGATTTGATTTGGCTTTTTTGCTCATTTTTCAGGTATTATAACAGTATAAAGTTTGTAGTCTGCCTAGTATTTTGAAACTTTGTGGTACAAATTAATAAAAACAAAGTTAAGGCTAAAATAAAGGAAGCATTATGTCAAAAAAAGTAATTTTGGTTATCATGGATGGTTGGGGTCTTGGGCTCGTACCTGCATCCGATGCTATTCAACAAGCAAAAGTACCCTTTGTAACAAGCTTATATAAGCATTATCCTAATACTACACTGGTTACTTGTGGTGAAGCGGTGGGCCTTCCGGATGGACAAATGGGCAATAGCGAAGTAGGTCATTTAAATTTAGGCGCTGGGCGTATAGTCTACCAAGAATTACAAAGAATTAATGTAGCTATTAAAACAGGTGAATTAGCGAGTAACCCTACTTTATTAGCAAGCATTGATTATGCCAAACAAAATAATAAACCTTTACACTTATTAGGTTTGGTAAGTGATGGTGGCGTGCATTCTCATACCAGTCATTTAAAAGCCATTTGTGATGTATGTAAAACCAAGGGTTTGAGCGCTGTTTATATTCATGCCTTTACCGACGGAAGAGATACCGATCCTAAAAGTGGATTATGCTATATAGAAGATCTTGACAATCACTTAAAAAATTCAGCAGGAAAAATAGCAAGTATTAGTGGAAGATACTACGCCATGGATAGAGATAAAAGATGGGAAAGAGTTCAACTAGCTTATGATACACTCGTTAAAGCAGAAGGGCCAAGAGCCAGTGCTGCTATGGATGTCCTTAAAGCAAACTATGCTAATAATATTACTGATGAATTTATAAAACCTACTGTCTTAACAGAAAACGGTGCTGCTATTGCTACTATTAAAGACGGCGACGCAGTGCTTTGTTTTAATTTTAGAACCGATCGTTGTAGAGAAATTACGGAAGTGCTTAGCCAAAAAGATTTTCCAGACTTTGGTATGAAGAAATTAGATTTACATTATACCACTATTACTAAATACGACGAGACCTTTCAAAAAGTAAATATCATATTTGAAAATGATAATTTACAAAATACCTTGGGTGAGGTTTTAGCAAAGCATCATAAAAAACAAATTAGAATTGCAGAAACTGAAAAGTATCCGCATGTTACTTTTTTCTTTAGTGGTGGCAGAGAATTACCTTTTGAAGGTGAAACAAGAATTATGGCTCCTTCTCCAAAAGTAGCTACCTATGATTTGCAACCTGAAATGAGTGCTGCCGAATTAACCGAGAAATTATTGCCTGAAATTAAAGCAGGTAATCCCGATTTTGTTTGCTTGAATTTTGCGAATGCCGATATGGTAGGACATACAGGTGTATTTACTGCAGTAATGAAAGCGGTGGAAACAGTAGATGCCTGCGTTGAAAAAATTGTAACTGCCGGATTAGAGAATGGATATACTATCTTTTTAACAGCAGATCATGGTAATGCCGATTATATGATTAATGAGGACGGAAGCCCTAATACAGCCCATTCACTCAATTTAGTACCCTTCTTTATTATAGATAAAGACTGGAAAGGCAGCATAAAACCTGGTAAATTAGGCGACCTAGCCCCTACTATCTTAAAGGTAATGGGCTTAGAGATACCTGCGGAAATGACAGGTGACGTATTAATTTAAAAAAATTGTTAATTAATATTATCTTTAATCAATAGTCAAGTCATAGTTTAGTAATAGAAGAATTACTATATTGTTCAAATAATCAAAGAAAGAAAAAAAATATTATGATAAAGAAAATACTTATTGGACTACTTGTAATTTTAGTAGCCATTCAATTTATTCGCCCAGCGAAAAATAATTCTGCAGATATTACTAAAGATATTACTACCTTATATCCTATGCCTGATAGCGTAAGAGTTATTGTTGAAAAAGCTTGTGCAGACTGTCATACCAACAATACAAAATATCCTTTTTACGCAACCATTCAGCCTATTAGCTTTTGGTTAGCAGATCATGTCAATGATGGTAAGCGCCACTTTAATTTTAATGAATTTGCAAGTTATAGATTAGCCAAGCAAAATCATAAATTAGAAGAAGTGATTGAACAAATTAAAGAAGGTGAAATGCCACTACCTTCTTACACTATCATTCATACAGAAGCAAAATTAACAGAAGCAGAAAAAGAAACATTGACTAAATGGTGTCAAAACATTATGGATACATTGAAAGCCAATTATCCTGCCGATAGTCTTATATTAAAAAAACCAAGCCAAACACAAGCCGCTACTCAATAAGGTTTCTAAAGTATGAAAATTGTTAAAGCCAGTTATTTAATTTCTAGTCCCAGTTTTGATCAATGCCCTGCATTAAAAGCGCCAGAATACGCCTTTATTGGAAGAAGCAATGTGGGCAAGTCTTCTATTATTAATGCGCTATGTCTTCAAAAGAATTTAGCTAAAACTTCGGGTACGCCCGGAAAGACACAGCTCATCAACCACTTTGAAATTATAAGCAATAGTGTTGCCAAGGGCAAGCAAGACAAATGGTATATAGTAGATTTACCCGGTTATGGTTTTGCGAAAGTATCCCAAAGTAGTAGAAGAAGATGGGAGCAAATGATTGAAAATTATTTAAGAAAAAGAGAAAACTTAAACCGTGTTTTTGTTTTAATTGATAGCAGACATGCTCCCCAAAAAATTGATTTAGAATTTATAGAACAATTATTCAAATGGGAAATTCCCTTCACCCTTATATTCACTAAGTCAGATAAAGAGAAACCAGGTGTGGTGGCAAGAAATGTAAAATCATTTTTTGAGAAGCTCAACGAAATACTTCCTTTTTTACCACAAGGTTTTGTAACAAGTGCTGAGAAAAAAACAGGTGTGGATGAAGTATTAGCCTGCATCGACCAATACAATAAACTAGACGCGGAAGGCCTTTAGCACTGTTTATACATTCAATTTTTAATTTACTGCCTTATCTGCACAGCAGCTACTAGCAAAGGCTTCTGGTTTTGCTTTAAAAGCAAATCCCATTCCTAATATATACCCCATGGCTTCTTTTAAAGCATCGTTGCTTTTAAATTGGGGATTGGTATTGATATCGGCATGCACTTCCATTTCAATATTATGTTCAATGAAAAGATCACATAGCTCATAAGCAATTTCAATACTTTTAGCCACTTCCATAAGCATTCTTTCTTTCAAATGATATTTCTGCGTGCTTTTGTCATTATGGATATACATAAAACCACCATTATGTTCTCTTAAAAAAACAATCACTGTCGCAAATTCTGTAACATTGGCTTTTACTTGACTATCTGTGCCAATACATACTTTTAATTTTGTCTTTTTTTCAGACTCGGCAATAATAGCCTGCTTGACAGCCTCTTTAATAGGTAGTACTATTTTTTCTCCATTGAATTTTCTCCATAACATAATGTAAATATTATAGGGTCTACTGGTTTAGTTAAATATATAACTACCCTAAAGTAGTGTAATAGATTTGAATGCCCCTTTTAATAGACTCAGCAGTTTTCAACAGCAAGTGGATAAGCCCGCCTTTTAGCTAAAAGCCGCCTATATTTATTACCTTTGATTACTTAATAGATAGCCCATTATGAAGATTTTATTCCAATATATTAAACCCTTTAAAGGCCTTGTTTTACTAGCTTTTATTTTAGCAGCTATTAACCAAACCTTTTCTTTATTCGACCCCATGATTTTTGGTAACCTAATTGATGAATTTGCCAAAAACCCTATCGTGGATGCAGCTGGTCATAAAAGAACACAGTCCGATTTTTTACGGGGCGTTAGCAATATGTTATTATTACTGGTAGGTACTGCCATGGTAAGTAGAATAGCCAAGGCCTTCCAAGATTACACAGTGAATGTAATTATTCAAAAATTTGGTGCCGCCTTATTTACCGATGGATTAAAGCATTCCATGCAACTTCCCTATCAGGCTTTTGAAGATCAAAGAAGTGGAGAAACCTTGTCTATTTTAACCAAGGCAAGAGCCGATTGTGAAAAATTTATTAGCTATGTAGTGAACGTATTATTTGGCATCATTGTAAGTGTCATCTTTGTGTCTATTTATGCCACTAGATTACATTGGTCTATTATTCCTATATATATTGGCGGAGCAAGCTTGATTGCCTATGTTACCAATTTGTTAAGCAAGCGAATTAAAGTGATTCAAAAAAATATTGTTAAAGAAACCACTTCTTTAGCAGGTACCACTACTGAAAGTTTACGCAATATTGAATTAATTAAAAGTTTAGGCTTAACCACACAAGAAATTCAAAGATTAAATAATAATACTTATAAAATTTTAGCACTTGAATTAAAAAAAGTAAAAAATGTTCGTTCCCTGAGTTTTATCCAAGGCACCATGGTGAACTTTTTAAGACAGGTTATTACTTTTACTTTAATGTGGCTCATCTTCAAAGAAATTTTAACTGTGGGTCAGTTAATCTCTTTACAGTTTTATAGCTTTTTTATATTTGGCCCCTTACAAGAAATTGGAAGTATTATTTTAAGTTATAGAGAAACAGAAGCCTCTTTAAATAATTTTGAAGCCTTGATGAAAAAGCCGATCGATCAAACGCCTAGCAACCCCACGGCTATTGGAGAAATTCAACACTTAGCGTTCAACCAGGTTGGCTTTCAACATCAAACGGCTAATTTTAAAGCTATTGACAATATTAGTTTTGAAGCAAAGAAGGGCGAAACCATTGCCTTTGTGGGACCTTCAGGGGCAGGCAAAAGCACCTTGGTAAAATTATTAGTAGGATTATATCAACCACAAGAGGGGCAAATTTTAGTCAATGATGTAAATTCAAATAATATCGACATGACTGTACTTCGCAATCAAATTAGTTTTGTTACCCAGGACACACAATTATTTGCAGGTACTATTAAAGAAAACTTAGCCTTTGTGGCACCGAATGCTACAGAAGAAGATATGTTAATGGCACTTACCAAGGCAAGTTGTTCTAATATTTTAGACAAAGGTGGTAGTGGACTAGCTACCTTAATTGGAGAAGGCGGTTTAAAATTAAGTGGTGGAGAAAAACAAAGATTATCTATAGCGAGGGCCTTATTAAGACATCCTCATTTATTGATATTTGATGAAGCCACTTCTTCTTTAGATAGTATCACAGAAGAATCTATTACCGATACCATCAGACAGCTATCGGCAGAAAGAGAACAAATTACCATTATGATTGCGCATAGGCTATCTACCATTATTCATGCGACCAGAATTTATGTATTAGAGAAAGGTCAAGTCATTGAAAAAGGAACCCATGATTCATTGTTATCAGAAAAGGGCTTGTACTATGCCATGTGGAGACAACAAATTGGAGAAAGAAGAATGGCTAATTAGATAGTATTTTTTATCACAGCGGCTATTATGGAAAAAGAGCAGTTCAAAGAAATTCAGTCAAGTATACCCCATGAACCGGGCATCTATCAGTATTTTGATGGAAAGGGCGCTTTATTATATGTAGGCAAGGCTAAAAACCTAAGAAAAAGGGTGAGCTCTTATTTCTTATCCGTCCAGGAAAATCAGAAAACAATTGAACTAGTTGAAAAAATAAAGGATATCCAATTTACCATTGTCAATTCAGAGCACGATGCCTTTATACTGGAAAATGAACTTATTAAAAACTACCAGCCCAAGTATAATATAAATTTAAAGGATGATAAAACTTACCCTTATATTATTATAAAAAATGAGTCCTTTCCTAGGGTGTATATTACAAGAAGAAAAATTAAAGATGGCTCTACTTATATAGGCCCTTTTACCCACCCACTTGCGGTAAGAGAATTAATGAATCATATTAAACGAACCATTCCCTTAAGAACCTGCACCCTTCCGCTCACTAAAAAAAATATTGAACTAGGTAAGTTTAAAGTTTGTTTAGAATATCATATTGGCAACTGCCTGGGGCCTTGTCAAAATTTTCAGTCGGAAACTAATTATAATGAATCGATAGAGCAGGTGCAAAATTTATTAAAAGGTAATATCAAACCTGTTATTCAAACATTGCAAACAAAAATGCAAGAGCAGGCCGCTGCAATGCAATTTGAAAAAGCAGGATTTACCAAAAGAAAAATAGAAGAGCTAGAAAGCTACCAAACCAAATCGGTAGTGTACACAAAACATCAATACCCCATGGATGTTTTTAGTATTGCACACAAGGAAGACCAAGCCTATGTGAGTTATTTAATGATACAAGAAGGCCGAATTATACAAACACATATTTTGCCCTTAACAGTTCCGCTAGAAGAAAACAGAGAAACTATTTTGTCTTTTGCGATTCATTATTTCAGAACGAATCTAAGCTCTGATGCCAAAGAAATTATTTTACCGATTGAATTGGAAGATACATTACCAGGTGTAAAATATACTATCCCCTTACAAGGAGATAAAGAACAGCTTTTAGCCCTGTCTCAAAAAAATGCCGACTATGCTTTAAAGGATTGGGAGTATAAACAAAAGCTGGTACAAGTGAATCCTATCAAGGATGATAGCGTTTTACAGGAACTTACAAACCAACTACATTTGGGTGCGCTGCCTGTGCATATTGAATGTTTTGACAACTCCAATATACAAGGCGCCTTCCCTGTGTCGGCCATGGTTTGTTTTAAAAATGGACAGCCTAGTAAATCGGACTACCGCAAGTTTAATATTAAAACAGTGGTGGGTATTAATGATTTTGCCAGCATGAAGGAGTCGGTGTATAGAAGGTATAAATCGGTACTTGCAAAACAGCAGGCACTACCTCAACTTATAATTATTGATGGTGGTAAAGGGCAATTAAATGCCGCTATTGAGGCTTTAACGGAGCTAGGTATTCAACAGCAGGTAACCACCGTTGGACTTGCTAAAAATTTAGAAGAAATTTTCTTTGTAGGAGACAAGGACTCCCTAAAATTAAACTGGCAGTCCGATGCACACCGACTCATTAGAAATATCAGAGATGAAGTACACCGTTTTGGCATTCAGTTTCATAGAAGCAAGAGGTCTAAAGGAGCGCTTGAAAATAGCTTAGACCAAATTGAAGGCATAGGCCCTAAAACCAAAGACTTGTTATTGATTTATTTTAAATCGGTACAAAAAATTAAAGAAGCAAAGTTGGAATTGCTATCAGAAATTATAGGACCGAGTAAGGCGCAAATTTTAAAAGCAGCTTTTGAAAAAAGACTGGATGAATAATAAAGGATATATTAGAGTGTATTAATACACCCATCTATCCTGCTCGTAATCGAAGATTCTTTGTCTGATCTTCTCTCCTTCTAATAATCTTTTAGTAGGATCTTTATACAAAGCATTCAACATCTTATCATTGTAATTGTCTAGTGTAGACTTTACAACATAGCCATTGAAGTACCTGCTTTCAAACAGTTCCTCCCAAGTAATTCTATTCGAAATATTTTTAGGATTATATACTTCGTTCTTGGCTAGTGTTGCTCTTAACTCTGGATAGTAGATCCAAAATAAAGTACGCTTAATAGGTTTGTTATTAATGACAATGGTAGCCACAGGCGCAATACCAATGATTCTACAATACATTCTGCTTGTTCTATTATCAAAAATGAATTGCTCTTTTAATCTGAATGTATAAATAGAATCCGGATTAGGCGCTAGTTTAGTATTGTATATAATACTCGTATCAAATATATTGGGATTATTAATATTTTGCACCAACTGCGTATCTAAACTTCCTTTCAACATGGCATTTACTTCGTCAATACCCAATGGCTTTGTAAAACGATCATCTCCCCCTTCAGCTGAAAAAGGTACCACACCATCTTTTTCAATAGCCCTTAACAAAAGAGCAAAAAAGCGTTGGTCTCCGCTATCATCATAGGCTTGGTATATAAAAGGTCGGTTAATTTTTTCTCTGCCATCAATTTCTTCCCAAACAAACTCACTAAACAAGGCATCCTCTTCTCTTAAATTTTCATAAGCCATCGGCGTTCTTTGCTGAACTGCTTTTCTTGTATTGTTCTCAGTAAAGAAACCATAATTAGGTCTTAAACTTTTTCTATTATTTGCATTAAAACCGCCCACCATGGTGGTGTCAACAGTTTTAGTAGATTTTATATTGGTATCAATAGCAACCGTTGAAACCACTACTGGCGCAACTTCAACTGGCTTAGCTGCAATTGTATCCTTGGTAGCAGGACCAGCTTTTTTCTTATAATTGAACTGCGCTTGAGCGTTATTCACTATGGTTAGTGCTAGCACTAAAAACAAAGTATGGAATATTAATTTTTTCATGTCTTATATTTTTCTACTTTTTTTATAATTAAGTTTTATCAACTTATTGTAATATAAAAGTAATTGTTTGATCTAATTTTCTAGTGCCGCCGCCTGGCTCTGTTACTTTAATTTCACCAATGGTAACGGTTGTTCCTGGTTGACATCTTCTTACTAAATCCTTTGCCCCATTTGCAAATGCAGCCCCATTCACTTCGGCTACTTCAGGTTCATCAAAACCTTTTCCTGTAGCAATGACAATAAAGGAAACGACATTAAATCTAATACCGTCAAATACAAAGTCTCTTAAATCTGCTATCACCCCTTGTTGCACTCTAAATTTATTGGCGGTCATATTACCGCCTGCACTTCCACCAATAATGGCAATAGGATCTGGAACACGCTTAACAGGTATATTAATTTTTTGAGATAATTTACCATCATTCACATTCACCATTACATTTCCAAGTTGGGTACACTTTACAATATATTGACCAGCGCCGGCTTTACTTACTGAAGCCCCATTACCTTCCACTGTTACATTTATTTTTTCAGCACCACCACCACCTGTTACACTTAATGGATTATCTAAACCTTTATAAAATACTCTTGTTTTATCTGTTGATACCACCAAGCCTGAGGGTGTACCCACTGTAAACCTAACATCCTTTTCTACGATAGCGGTTTCCCCATTAGGCTTTAAAAAAGAAATGCGTACTCTTTTTGAATTCATGCCTGGCGCACCCGCTGTTGCTTTATAGATAGCAGAACCATCGGCGGTAATAGGCAAGTTTACACCATCAATTGAAATAGAGGGCTTGGCTGCACTACTAAAAGCACCCACCCCTGCAGTAATCACTAATTCTTCCCCTTGCATTAAGTATTGAGAATTAGAGGCCGCAAAGGCATTGAACTGATCATATATTAATTCTACTTCTCCAATTTCTTTATGGCAAAATTCTGCTACCTGTGCTTCACTATTACGAATATCGTTTTGAAACTTAGTTAATATAGTAATGGCCGCAACACTAGGCGTCATGTGAAAATAAGCATACCCCCAATCGTCTTTACCAGCAATACTTGAAGTTGCAGGAATAGATAAGTCTAGTGGTAAGTTAGGAATCACTTCTTTCGCTATCAATGGATCAATAGCAGCTAAATCGGCTTTAAATTGTGCTAATTTATTGTATAAATCCTTTCCTTTTGATGCACCCGATTTACTTTTTAAAAATACTCTTGTAGTGGCATCTAAATCATCTTCTTTATATTCTTCCTTACCGTCTTTTGTTTTCAAGCCCGACTCCACTTTTAATTCCTGCTTTAATGATTCTACATAAGTGTAGATAGCGTCAGCAAAGGCATGTGCCTTTTCTGCTTTAGGCGCCCAAATAGCAGCTTTTTCTGCCGATTTTGGATCGTTTAGTTTTTTCTTCAAAGATTTATAGATATCGGCATTCTTTCTTACTATAATATTACTAGCACTATTTAAGCTTTGTTCAATAGTTTTAAATGCATTGAGAATTTCACTAGATACATTTAATGCCAACAGCGCAGTTAACACTAAATACATAATGTTAATCATCTTCTGCCTTGGCTCCTTAGGTAATGACATGTATACTAGATTTTAAAAAATGAAAATTTGAATAATTAAATTAACGCCCTTGCATTGCAATAATCATATTGCCATACACTTTGTTTAACTGCGTAAGGTTATCGGCTAGTAAAGCAATTTGTTCTTTAGCTCTAATCGCATCTTGGGCAGAACTTGACATAGCATTAGAAGCTTCTGCTAACTTAGTGTAATAGGTATTCATAGCTTCCATACTTTTACTCATCATCGCAAACTGATCATTTAAGTTTTTAACACCATCTGTAGCCAATGCAAAACTTCCTAAATTGTTTGAAACTGAACCTACGGAATCCTTGATAGAACCCAATGCAATAGCCGCGTCCTTTGTGTTATTTGTAAAGTCTTTACTTGCTTTTGACATATCTGCTAAATCGCCCAAGTACATGGCAGTGTCATTTAAGCGTTGAAAACTGGTACTTAATTTTTCAAAAGCAGCACCATCTAATTTGGCCGCTTCCAAATGTGCCATCACTGAATCCACTGCACCTGCTTGCGGTGCATGCGTTGAATCTCCGACTTCTGGTGGTGGCAAGAATGCATAGATGGTAAAAATCACAGCCTCTGTGACAAAACCAAGTATTAATGCATAATCAGCCCATGCTAGATGTAAGATTTTTGCCAATGTAGCTATAATAACTACCGCAGCTCCTAAAGAGAAAACTACGTTAACGATCTTATTGGTTTTGGGCGAAATGGAATTTGACATTTGAAAAATTTATAAATTTTATATGATACTATTTAATTCGAACCGATTATTTTAATTCGAAATAATAATTAATTAATTCTTGGCGCCATCGACAACACACATCTAAATCCAATATAAGATTTGGCGGTATCTTGGTATTCATAATTTCTAGTACTTACTTGAATATTGTAAGCGATATCTTTCCAAGAACCCCCTCTAACTACTTTTCTTTTCATTGAAATGGGGTCATCCTCTTTTGCATTGTATTGTAAATCTGGGCTAAAATCTCCCATAAAATTATAGCCACCCTCATAATATACAGAGCTAGTCCATTCAGCGACATTACCTGCCATATCAAATAATTTATAAGCGTTTTCTGGATAAGATTGAACCTTACTTGTATAAATATTATCGTTCTTCGCATCTGATCCAAAATAATCTCCTCTACCTGGTTTAAAATTAGCTAAGAGTCTTCCCTCTTTTGTTCTTGTATAAGGAGAGCCCCATGGATACATATTATTCGTTTTAGAATTACCTCTTGCAGCATATTCCCACTCTGCTTCTGTAGGTAAGCGGTATATACCATCAATTTTTTCATCTTTCTTATTCCCCTTATCTAAATAAAAATTACTGTTATTGGTTCTCCAATGACAGAAAGCAATAGCTTGCTTCCAAGTAACACCTACCACTGGATATTGATTATAAGAAGGGTGCGAAAAGTATAAACGCGTGAATGGTTCATTATAAGAATAAGAGAAATCTCTCATCCATACAAGTGAATCAGGATAAACGGCTTCTGTTTGAGAAACTAGAAAATTACTCAAAGGTTGCTCTAATCCTTTAGAGGATTTAGCAGCCGCTTTTAAATCCACATAAGAATACCTGTAGATTAATTTAGTAGGATCTATTTCAACTTTACCTTGAATACGATTATCAGGGCTTAACAAAAGTTCATTTAATTTTTCTATCACAGCCTTACTGTTGGTATTAATTCGAAGCGCTCTATTCCAATCTACTTTTACTGTATCTTCTGTTTGATTCACACCACCTGCATACACGGCCAAATACTTAAGAGAATCAGATACGTATTTTACAAATTTGCGATATTGCTGATTCGTTACTTCCGAACGGTCCATCCAAAAACCAGTAATGGACACTAATTTTTTTCTATTGACCATGGCCATATCCACCTGCTCATCACTTGGTCCCATATAAAAGGAACCTCCAGGTATCTGAACCATATTAGGATCGGAACGAAACTTAGTGTCTTTAAATGATAAAATACTAATAGAACCTAGTATAATAGCAGCTATTACCAAGGGCAGTTTAAAGGCCAATTTCTTCAATCTTGTAATCATATTT
>Ga0102906_1000558_pt1 | contig 12767 bp, 5 predicted proteins | sample Colrivmet1556A02_FD_78498 | JGI IMG/M metagenome (GOLD analysis project Ga0102906, IMG submission 78498) | Estuarine microbial communities from the Columbia River estuary - metaG 1556A-02 | ecosystem: Environmental > Aquatic > Marine > Intertidal zone > Estuary | place: USA: Columbia River... | reverse complement strand
TTACTACTTCCTGTAATTTCTGTTCGTAGCGGCCATACAAAACAGTCTCGTAGTACTCGGCTCGTGTATTGGCGATATCCGCTTTAATTTTTGCCGATTTCACATTTGCTTTATATGATCCAAAAAACAGAGGTACGGTTATTCCGCCTTGTATACCGCTTAAGCGATCTGAAGAATTTGTAATTTCTCCTGACGGTGAAACAATGCCGATCATAGATTGATTGAAATACCCCACTTTTAAATCGGGCAAAAACTTAGCCGACTGTACCTTTTGTTCGGCATTGGCTATTTCCACTTGCTGTTTGGCAAAGCTCAATTTTGGATTATTCGCTATTGCAGAAGAATCAACCATATTTAAAAACAAACGCTCAGAAAATTCTTGAGTATCAAATGTTAAAAAGGTGCTCTCATTTAACAACAACCTCAACTGCTGCTCTTGAATTAAAATATCTGAATTAATCAGATACAACGCATTCTTCACTTCCATCATTTGCGTCTCAACCGTGACCTTCTCTAATAATGAAATGGCCTTGGTCTCGTAACGTATCTGCGAGGCAGCAACAAGTTTGTCAAACAACGTGTCTTCGAAAAGTAAAAGATCTTCCCGCTCCCTTAAGTAAGAGAGCTCGTACCAAGCGAGCCGTATATCCCTTCTGAGTTCGTTCTCTGTCATCGCTAATTGATATTGACTTCCTTTTACTCTAGAATTAGCCAGTTGCTTTTGTTTGCCATACACCGTTGGAAACTCCATTTTTTGGTCAACCATAAAAATGAAATCATCTTCATAACTGTTATATTGTCCGTATTGCAGGCCAACCTGGGTTTTCCCCAAATTCATGGCTTGTTTTCGTCCTTGTTCCTCTAAAGCTATGTTTGTACGTTGCGCCTCTACATAACCGTTATTCTCTAGTCCAATTGAAATCGCTTTGTCTAAAGAATTAATTTTTGAAGGTTTAAGCTCTTGTGCATGAGTCGAAAACGGAAAAACTAATACGCTAGCTATTGCTGTAAAAGCCACTGCTCTTTTAGGAAATACCGGGCTTGGGCTCTCCATCCATCGGTAAAGAATTGGCAAAACGACAAGTGTTAATAAAGTAGCAGAAATCATTCCGCCAATTACCACCGTAGCCAAGGGCTGTTGCACTTCCGCTCCTGCGGATGTAGAAATAGCCATAGGCAAGAATCCTAGAACATCCGTTAAGGCAGTCAATAGAATAGGTCGTATTCTTCGCTTCGCACCCAGGTGAATGCGTTCGTCTAAATCTGTAATTCCCTCGTCTTTCAGTTCATTCCACCCACTGATTAAAACCAAGCCGTTAAGAACAGCTACTCCGAAAAGCACAATAAAACCAACGCCCGCAGAAATACTAAAAGGCATATCACGCAGCCAAAGTGAAAATACACCACCAATGGCCGCCAGCGGGATGGCCATGTAAATCATAAATGTCTGTTTCATGGATTTTAATGCAAAAAAGATGAGTATGAAAATGAGTGCAAGCGCAATGGGCAACACTAATTTCAGGCGGCTTGTGGCGCGTTGTAAGTTTTCAAAAGCTCCGCCATACTCAATAAAATAGCCAGCAGGTAGTGTTAAATTTTCTTTTAGTTTTTCTTGAATGTCTATTACCACCGATTGAACATCGCGACCACGCACATTTACACCCACATAAGTTCTGCGCTGTGTATTGTCTCGGCTAATCTGCATCGGTCCGGGCACGTAAGAAATATCGGCTATCTCTCGTAAAGGAATTTGAACATTGTTGTCTAGATTGACATAAAGGTTCTTAATATCATCAATGCCCTGACGGCTTTCAGATGCCAAACGAACCACTAAGTCAAAGCGTTTTTCCCCTTCAAAAATCACGCCTGCTTTTCCTCCTGCAAATGCAGACTCTACTACTCTATTCACTTCACGAATACTCAAGCCATGCTGTGCAATTTTCTGCCGATTGTATTGAATCGTAATCTGCGGTAAACCTTGGGTCGACTCTACTTTCATGTCGCCAACTCCCTCTACTTGCGAAATGAGCCTTCCCATTTCTTCGGCCTTACTAGCCAGTACGTCTAGATCTTCCCCAAAGAGTTTAACGGCAACATCTTCGCGCACCCCTGTAATCAACTCATTAAAACGCATTTCTATGGGTTGAGAAAATTCAAAATTTATTCCAGGCAGAATAGATACTGCCTTTTTCATCTCTTCAATTAAATCTGCTTTCGTCAATCCATCGCGCCATTCGCTTTTTGGCTTTAGAATAACAAAAATATCCGCAATATCCATGGGCATGGGATCTGTTGGCACCTCAGCCACTCCAGTGCGACTCATGATGTCTTCTACTTCTGGAAACTGCTCCTTTACTATTCCTTCAATTTTTGTTGTGGTCTCTATGGTTTCTGAAAGTGAAGTTCCTGGTTTTAAAATGGCATGAAACGCCATGTCTCCTTCATCAATTTTAGGAATGAATTCACCGCCCATTGAACTAAACGTTAAAACAGACAAGCCAAACATTGCAAGAGCTGTAATCAAAACAATTTTAGCACGCTTTAATGAGACAGACAGTAATCTCTCATAAAAATTCTCAATCTTTAATACGAGCTTATCGCCAAAACTTAACTTATCCGATTTCACCTTTATAAACACGGATGAAAGCATTGGCACATAAGTTAAACACAAAAGCATAACACCAATCATGGCAAACATGAACGTGAGTGCCATGGGTTTAAACATCTTTCCTTCTATGCCTTCAAGAGCCAAAATTGGAATGAAAACAATAAGAATTATTAGCTGCCCAAAAAAGGCCGAATTCATCATCTTACTGAAAGATTTATAGGCGATCTTGTCTCTTTCCGATTGGTCTAGTTTTTCTTTCTTTAAGAATTTTTCATGAATTGCAAAAACCATAGTCTCGACAATTATAACAGCGCCATCCACAATAATTCCAAAATCTATCGCACCTAAACTCATCAGGTTTGCCCACACATTAAAGACATTCATCAGAATGAAAGCAAATAATAAAGACAACGGAATTACTGAAGCGACAACCAACCCGCCTCGCCAATTCCCTAATAAAACAACAAGCACAAAAATGACGATGAGCGCGCCTTCCAACAAATTAGTCGCCACCGTTTTTGTGGTGTTTTTAATGAGCTTACTTCTATCTAAATATGGGTTAATCACGATTCCTGCAGGCAACGATTCTTGAATAGATTCCATTCTTTCCTTTACCGCAGCGATCACTTGATTTGAATTGGATTCTTTCAACATCATGATCATTCCGCCTACTGCTTCTCCCTCTCCATTTTTAGTAAAGGCTCCATATTTAATGGCTTTCCCAAAACGAACCTCAGCAACATTCTTAATGAGAATGGGAATCCCATTACTATTTTTCACTACGATATTTTCAATATCAGATACCGAACGCGCTAGCCCTTCTCCACGAATAAAATTGGCTTGATGGTTCTTTTCAATGTAAGCGCCACCTGTATTTTCGTTGTTAGACTCTAAAGCCTCAAACACCTCAGAAATGGTAATGCCCATCGATTTTAATTCATCTGGGTGAACTGCAACTTCGTACTGCTTAATGTCTCCACCAAAACCATTGACTTCTACAACACCTGGCACCATTGCCATTTGTCGACCTACTAGCCAATCTTGAATGGTCCGTAAATCAGAGGCACTATACTGCTCCTTGTATTTCGGCTCTACATCCAAAGAGTACTGATAGATTTCTCCTAATCCAGTAGAAATAGGTCCCATCATTGGCTTACCAAGGCCCATTGGAATTTCTGAACGAATTGAATTGAGCTTTTCACCCACCAATTGGCGTGGGAGATATGTACCCATTTCGTCTTTAAAAACAATGGTTACTAAGCTCAGACCGAACTTTGATACAGATCTGATTTCAATTACGTTCGGCAAGTTGGCCATGGCCAATTCAACAGGATAGGTTATGAAACGCTCTATGTCCTCCGTTCCTAAATTTGGAGATAAAGTGATGACTTGCACTTGATTATTGGTAATGTCAGGGACGGCATCTAAAGGCACTTTAGAAATACTCCAAATGCCAGCAATAATTATCGCCAGGGTGAACAATGCAATGATGAGCTTGTTCTTTATTGAAAAAGAAATAATACTATTAATCATGATAAATCTTGACTTTAAAAATGATCTGAATGTAATCCAGAATAAAGCACCTAAAAAAAGGGCCTAAAAAGTTATGACGGACTTTGCCAATAAAATTAAGATGAGTAAGGTGGACCTCGATGGTTTTGATGACCAATGAATGGAATGGAATAATTCTGTTGAATGTTAAATTCTAGACTTGGAGTAAAAAAAGTAAAAACCCTTTGCTCGCTTTCATCGCTTTGAACTGCGTCTATTTTAACTTTTAAAAAATCAAGATTAAGCTGACTGATTTTCGAAAAAGTAAAATCTGTGTTCAGCTCATAATGGTAATGATGATCGACCTCACTTAACAAGCAAAGAAAAAAATCATACAACCCTTTATCCTCGTGGTTATCATGCGCAATATGCTCATCGTTAACCTCATTTGAAAGTTCCTTAGTATGGTGCTCATGAGATTGATGATGACTGTGAGAAAACTGATCAGGATTAGAACAATGCGGTAGCAAATTATGTGCAAAGCCTAAAGAATAGCTCAGCAACAAAACCAATGAAAAAGTGGATTGCTTTAACTGCATGGAGCGAAAATAAACTAAAGAATTTTATAGGTTAAAATGAAAGTGATTGCAATCGCTTTTTTATTCTCTTTGTTTTATGAATTGGAGTAAGCATTTTTTTGTCATTTCATATAACGGCTCAGGCTTTCATGGTTGGCAAAATCAAAAAGATGGCAATAGCGTCCAAGAAGTTATCGAAAAAATTCTGACTTCTATTTTAAAAAAACCAATGATTATTTATGGTTGTGGTCGAACAGATGCTGGAGTTCATGCCGACAATTATGTTTTTCATGCAATCATTCCTTCGAACCTTGAAACATTAAAATACCGGCTTAACAAACAACTACCAGACCAGATTGCGGTGAAGGATATTATTCACGTACCTGAAAAAGCGCATGCACAAAAAGATGCAATTGAAAGAATTTACACCTACTACATCCATCAGGATAAAGACCCAGCTTTAAACACGTTTAGCACATGGAACCCAGATGTTAAAATAGATATAGAGCGCATTATAGCCGGCTGCAAACTGATTGAAAACGCCTCTGACTTTAAGAGTTTTTGTTTATCTCCAGACAAGCATTACAGCACCATCTGCAAAATACACAAAGTGGAAATGTTTCAAAGAGGAAACCGGTTGGCTCTCCGCTTTCATGGCGATCATTATTTAAAAAGTATGATTCGGCTTTTAGTGGGCGAACTTATCCGCCTAAGCGAAGGGAAAACAAGTTTAAAAAACTTTGAAGCTTACTTACAGAATACCTTGGAAAAACCGCGACATTACAAAGCACATCCGCAGGGATTGCATTTGAGTTATGTCCAGTATCCCTTTTTGAAACTAGAAATTGAAAGACCGCTTTAATCCACATCAATTTTTTTTAAGACTTTGCTGCGGTAAAGCCATCAATATTTTCTAAGCAGAAGGGTTTCAAGGTTTTGATCAAGTGTTTAAGGTGCGTTACAATGCGCTTCTTTGAGAAGAGAAATGCTCAATATTCAATTATTTTCTTCAAAAGCGCTGTATTATGCCAATTTTTGAACAAATTTTGCGGATTAGAATCTCTAACAAAAGAGATATTTACAAGAAGAGAAAAGATTAGAATCAAAACTCAATTGAAAAATTTTTATCAAAACAAAGTCCCAATGACTCAAAACATGTCTAGCACTTCTACAGATAAACTTGACACACAAAATGTTGTAATTGCTAAGCATGTTATTCTATACAAATGCAATGCATTATTTACCAAGGGTATTAATTCAATTTTAGCCAATTTAGGACACTATTCTACCACAAAATGTGACAGCCCAGAAAACTTAGAAGACCAAGTTTTGCAGAAAGGAAATATTATGGTTGTTGTTCAGCTGAACGCTTCAGGTAAATTAGATTTACAACTAAAAGAGTTTATCGCACAGCATAACCAACTTAAATTTTTATTGGTTTTCCAAGAGAATTGTATTCCTGTTGATTATGAATTTCTGCACAGAGATGGAGTCGAGTTGTATTTTATGAAAAGTTCACATTCAAAATTAATTTCCGCAATTGAGTCACTTGAAAAAAAATTCTATTCTTCTCAAAAAATAAGTCCTTCTGTTTATGAATTGAGTGCACCTTCAAAGGAAAAGGTTGAGGATCCGATAATTAATCCGTTTGATAAATTAACTCAGATTCAATCAAAAGTGGCTCAGCAACTTTGTCAAGGAATAAAACAATTGATTATAGCTGAAAATATGGGAATAGCCCCAAGTAATATTACTGTTTATAAAAAACTGAAGATAAGTTCGGTTGCCGAATTAGCCGTGCTAAACAATAAACAAAATGTATTTTATCAAGAGTGAGCCACTTGCAATCTAACTTTCAAAGATTTGCTCTAAAAAACTTTTGACTGGATATGAATTCAGTTCATCACAAAGTTTGCGTATAATGCCAATTAAATACAGTTGATTTACACCTCTCATTTACAGATTGATTATCAGTGTTTTAGCAGTGTGTAATAATTAGGAATATGAAAAAATCCGAAGCCAATCAAGAACATAAGTCCCCGGTTGTAAATGAAAAACGAAGTCATCCATTCGCTAAAGATGATAACAATATCAATGAAAAAGAACTCAGAATAAGTGATCAAATTAGCAACGAGGTGGAGTATCTAGCTAAACAGCTAGAAAAGCACAGCGATAAAATAAAGAAGAAACCTTGAGCTTACATCATTAAAAACATAAACGGCATAAGTCCACTGTTTTAAAATCACTGCACTTTCATAAATCAATACTTTAATACTGATTTTTTTAAAGTCCAATTTCTGAAATAGTTAATCGGTTTTATACATATCCAACTATATTGGCCAGTCGTAAGGGGAGTATTTAATTTTCTTGATGGCCTCTAAACCAGGCAAGTTGGTGTTCTTTTTTACGAAAGCGATTTTCTCTTTTTTACTTCCGAAATCACCGCTGTAGTAATAGAACAGTTTCGAAAGCTCTAGCACTTCGTACTTCACGCTACTGGTTTGGACTAAAAACCCTTTGGTGGCTTCTTCAATTTGTGTTTCGTAATGCGCTACTTCATAAAACAATATTGTCGGACAACTTTGTGCTCCGCAGTTTAAAGCGAAGTGCACACGCACATCAAGGGCTTCAACGCGGTTCTGTTTTTCAAACTTTCCAGGAAACCACTAGCGCACGTTTCCTTGCCCATAAATCCATTGGCTCTTTCTTAAAATGCCATGCTCAATCGCGTTTAAGCTCAAGAGCTTTCCTGCTATGACAATCCGCTTTTTGCCGTAAAACGCCATGCGTTTTTTTTACTGTGCCGAATCCGTTTTTAACGCATACTGCACTGTGGCATTGTAGACATTAATCCAAAACACTTTCTTTTTGGTGTCGGTATCCAATTGCTTGGTAAGGTCTTCTTGAGACAGCTCCGACAACTCTCGCAAATAGCAATCCACATCTTGGTCGTAGCGAATGGCCGCCAAGACTTCTTGCGACAGCTTAATGACAGGCATTGCATGTCGTGTTGAGCTCCATAAAAAGAAAAGAAGACAAAAATGTTTCATCTGCCGGTGAGACTTAAATCAAGGGCAATCATTTCAAATTATCTGAAAAGAAAGAGCCGCATTTTTTAAAGAATTGGAATCTAAACCTAACTCAATACCCTGCGGCTTGCCCGTCTTTTCTGCTTTCAGATGCGCCTCGGTAGACTTGGTTTTCTTCATCCCACATGATGGCTTGATAGCCGCCATAAATGCCGCGTGCAAAACCAACTTTGTGACGTCTGTCCATTTAGCCACTAATGGTTTCGTACGAAATTCCAGATTCTACACGCACCTCGCCTCTGCCACTTTCGTTAATACCCGTGGGCGATGACCCGCCTGTATGGTCCCAAAGTGGGGCATCGCCAGCTTCTTGCAAGTTCATGCCAAAGTCTATCAAATTCATTACAATTTACGTGTGGCCTTGCGGCTGAAAGTCTCCACTCTACTTTTTATTTGTCATGCACTTCGAGAAAAAAGAGTGTTCACAAAAAGCATAGGATTTTGATAAACTCATATGAGAATTTTCATTTTGAGAATAATCTATCTAACAATGAGAATTGTGAGGTTCAGAATGCGTTTTTTGAGCTTTTGGTAACAGATCCATGCGTGTTTTTACTCTTATTTGCCTGCTATAAGTATAAAGACTTACGGAAAAAATTAATCCTGATGATGCACTCCTTTGCCAAGTTAAAAAATAAACGCGGTTCGATTAAAAAATATAGTCTAGGCATTTTTTATGTCATTTTCATTTTATTATCGTTAAGTGTCAACGCAGGGCGAGAAAGGAATAATTCAAGTTCAAATTTACATGTGTCCGCATCTACCAGCCCTCCGCCCAACATTGTAGTCATATTAGTGGATGATGCAGGATACGATGACTTTGGCTTTCAGAATAGCAACACTATTTCTACCACGCCCCAACTTGATGTATTGGCAAATGAAGGCACCATATTCACGCAAGCCTATGTAACAAATGGTCTGTGCGCCCCATCAAGAGCAGGAATGCTCTCCGGGCGATACAATTCTGACGTTGGATTTCAATACAATATAGCGTCAGGAATAAGTGCCAATTCAGCTGCTCCGGGCCATACTTTAACAGATATTGGTCTAGATCCGACTGTCCCTACAATGGGTAATTATCTTCAAGATTTAGGTTATGAAACGGCTCTTTTTGGAAAGTGGCACTTAGGTTACGGTGGCCAAACGCAACATCTTCCGAACAACAGGGGTTTTGATTTTTTTTACGGACTGCTGGGCGGCTCAAGGCCTTACGATGCGCAAACTACAGATGACCATAAGAAAATTCGAAGAAATAATGTTTTAGAGGAGCCAACGAATAATAACTTTTTCTTAACCGATTTGCTTACTGATGAGGCGCTTACCTATATGACTCAGCAGATAAATCAAAATGCACCATTTTTAGCGTTTATGTCCTATACGGCCCCTCACGGTCCATATACTGCTAAACCCGCAGATTATACTTATTTCGATAGCTTAAATACTGCTCAGAACCTTGGTTTAAGTGAGAATAACAAGAACTATTACGGATTGCTAAAAAACGTAGATGACAATGTTAAACGCATTGTAGATCTGTTGAAGCTAAACAACGAATATGACAATACTCTCTTTGTGTTTTTGAGTGACAATGGCGGTGTGGTGAGCAAAGCCGGAAGCAACGGTGCGTTAAGCGGAGAAAAAGGCAGCACATTGGAAGGTGGCCTAAGGGTTCCGTTTTTTATGACTTGGAAAAATGCAGTGCCTTCCGCTGGCGTTTACAATGAACAAGTAATATCATTGGATCTTACCACCACATTTATAGAAGCAGCAGGTGGAAACCTAAGTGCCAATACGTATTTTGATTTAGAAGGTAAGGATTTGGTCAGTGCCGTAAACAATTCAACATCGGTTATCCACCCCACGCTTTATTGGAGAAAAGGCATTGGAGGTGGAGCAGTTTCTGATGGTACCAATAAAGTGAGGTTTACACAACTAGATTCATTCCAAACCTCGGCACCGCAGTTGTATAATTTAGATGCCGATCTCGGTGAGACAACAAATATTTATGCGAGCAATACCTCTACCGCACAACCGCTGATAGACGATTGGTACACCTGGAGAGGAACCTTAGATCTCCCCTCTTACATTCCTGGGGGTGTCGTGGAAAGCGTTTGTGGTTTGGGTGTGCCTATAAACAGCTGTAATTTCTTGACCAACTATTACTCAAATTTCGCATCCTACACGCACCTCACGCAAGTCTCAAACACCCCCCTTTCGGTCAGTCAAACAACCGAAACACTGCTTCGTGCCAATCTGGAGTACAAAGACTCTATCAAAAGTGAAGGTGAGATTACATACGTGCTAACCCAATTGCCTGTGTATGGCAGCATACAAAAGTCTGGGCAAACACTCACCATTGGTGATGAATTTAAACAAATTGATATCAACACGGGCGACATCAGCTACGTCTATAATGGCACGATGGCGAGCGCTGACCTTGTGAAATTTAATGTAAATGACGGTTCAGGCGGAGAAACGATCAACAACGTGAGTTATGCCTTTGCTTTGCCTTCCAACTATTCCGATACTTTTGATAGCGATGGGGATGGTATTGTGGATGCAGATGATTTAGACGATGACAATGACGGAATTTTAGATCGAGATGAATACAAATTCACACAACAGATAAATGTAAAACCCGATGACATGGGACTCTCTGTGCCTTCAATAGGTAATAACGGGACGGCCGTTGATATTAGTGCAAAACTTGGCTTGCCTTCAGGCACAGTAACTGTTTCGTTCACGAATGCAGATGCAACCACGACATCAGGTGGTTCGGCAATATTCAATAAAGATACTACGGCCTCCTTAGCGCGGTTTACTATTTCTAGTACGTATCCTCTTTTGTTTAGACCAGGACTAGGAAATAGCTTCAATGCTGTTGGAGACACACGTGGTTTTACTTCTCTTGATGGAAAGACTTACAAACTGTCTAGCAATCTGTATACGGGCTTTACGCATGTTGTAAATGGCAATGCGTATACGGTAGAGCGCGGGGCAACTTCAATAGATGGCCTCTCGTGTTTAGAAGACAATTTGATCTGGATGTCTGATAATGTGACAACGAGTTTTGACATATCATACAATGCTTCAGGTTCTGGGTCAAATTATCGCTTAACCTTTAAAATACCCGCTGATACCGATGGAGACGGTAACCCAGATTATTTAGATTTAGACAGTGATGGGGACGGTATTGCCGATATTGTTGAAGCCGGAGGCACAGATGCGAATGGAGATGGAGAAGTAGATTATCCAATAGCTGGAGACCCAAGCAGCATGGTAGATGCAAATAACAATGGCTGGTCGAGCTTCTTTGATGATGGCAGTGCTGATTCCAGCAGTTCAGAAAACGGCACACCTTTGGCAGACTCGGATTCGGATAACGATACTTACGAAAATCGTATTGATATAGACTCAGATGGAGATGGTATCGTAGATAATATTGAAGGCCAGACTACTTTGGGCTATATAGCTCCGAGCGGCACTGATACTGACAGCGATGGACTGGATGACGCCTATGACATTGATAATAGCGGAACAGCAGTAGTTCCTACAAACACAGACAACACAGATAATCCTGACTATATAGATGAGGATAGCGATAACGACAGCCGCACAGATGCTGTTGAAGGGTATGACACAAACACTCCAACAGATGGCATAGCTAACATTACACCAGCTATTGCGGATCTAGATTTGGATGGGTTGGACGATAATTATGATTTATTTGACAAATCAAACCCACCTGGAAGCGGTATCAATAGTGCTAACGGTATACAAACACCTACCGATTTCCCAGATACAGATATCCCCGGAGGCGAACCAAATTGGAGAGAATTCAATTTTACAGCTAATCCAGACACGGATGCCGATGGTATAACTAATACCACTGATAAAGACGATGATAATGATGGTATATTGGATGTAGACGAATACAATTTAGGGGGAACCATAAATGTGAAGCCTTCAGATTGTGGTTTAGCCCTGCCTACTTCAGTATCTGACCCTGCAATAATTTATAGTGGATCAGCGGATATCAGCGCAAAATTGGGACTTCCTCCAGGCTCTGTAACAATGTCGTTCACCAATGTAGGTGTGAGAAGAACATCTACGACTAACAATGATGGCATATTCAATGTGGGAGCCGGAGCGGCTCCTGCCCAATTCGCTTTAACTTCCAAATATCCTCTTTTGTCAAGACCTGGATCAGGCAGAAGCTTTAATAATACGTTAGATACACGCGGGTTTACCTCCAATGACGGAAAGGCATACGGTTTATTAAACCCCCAAAATATTAAATCCGGTTTTACAAATAGCGTGGTTGGGAATGTATATACCGTAGAGGCCACTACAGGATCTGGTAATTCAACATCAAGCAATAATTTGATTTGGCAGTCTGACGAAGTGTCAACCAGTTTTGATGTATCTTTTTTTGCTACGGGTTCACCTGCTAATATTCGAACCACATTTAGAGTCCCAGGAGACACAGATAAAGACGGCATTCCAGATTTCTTAGACAAGGATAGTGATGGAGATGGCATCCCTGATATTGTCGAAGCCGGTGGTGTTGATTTAGACAACGATGGCGAAGTTGATTATCCTACCTCATATGACCCTATAAGTATGGAAGACGATAACAGCAATGGATGGTCAGATATACACGACAATGACGTGACATTAAGTACACCCGGAACACCCTTAGCAGATCCAGATTCTGAAGCTACACCGGATGGCTATAAAGACAGGGTAGATATTGATTCGGATAATGATGGTATCGCAGATAATATAGAGGCACAAACCACAGCAGGCTATAAAGCACCAGCAGATATAGACAGCGATCAAGATGGAATTGACGATGCTTATGACCGAGATTGCACACCTTGTGGATTGATAACTGGTTCTCCTATCACGCCAACAAATACAGATGGCGCAGATGGACCTGATTATTTGGATACCGACAGCGACAATGACAGTCGCACAGATGCAGTAGAAGGGTATGATACA
>Ga0102906_1000548_pt1 | contig 12871 bp, 15 predicted proteins | sample Colrivmet1556A02_FD_78498 | JGI IMG/M metagenome (GOLD analysis project Ga0102906, IMG submission 78498) | Estuarine microbial communities from the Columbia River estuary - metaG 1556A-02 | ecosystem: Environmental > Aquatic > Marine > Intertidal zone > Estuary | place: USA: Columbia River... | reverse complement strand
CAATACCAACAAATGCACCACCAACAATGAATAGAATCTTTCTAGTGTCTACTTCAATCATCTCTTGGTTAGGATGTTTGCGACCACCACCAGGTGGTACACGAACAACTGTACCTTCTACAATTTTAAGTAATGCTTGTTGAACACCTTCACCAGAAACGTCTTTTGTGATTGATAAGTTTTCACCTTTCTTGGCTTTCTTATCAATTTCGTCAATGTAAACGATACCACGTTCTGCTTTTTCAACATCAAAGTCTGATGCGATTAACAAACGTTGTACTACATTCTCTACGTCTTCGCCAACATAACCACTTTCAGTTAAAGTAGTTGCATCAATTTGAGCAAAGGGAACATCTAGGAACTTAGCAATAGTTTTACCTATTAAAGTCTTACCTGTACCACTAGGTCCAAAGACTAGAATGTTAGACTTGTCTAATTCGATATCTGTATCAGTAGAATTTATGCGTTTATAATGGTTATATACCGCAACCGAAACGACTTCTTTTGCTTCGTCTTGTCCAATAACATGTTCATCTAGGTACTCTTTAATTTCTTCGGGAGTAACAGATGATGAATTGTAATCAGGATTGTTTACATCTTCTGCTTTTACTTCATGGATAATATTGTGGCACAAGTCAATACACTCATTACAAATGTATTGATTAGGTCCCGCAATTAATGTTTTAATTTCGTTCTTTGGTTTTCCACAAAATGAACATTTAAACTCTTTATTTTCTGCCAATATGCACCTACGCCTTTTTACTTTTTAGTATTAGTGTCAACATCATCCAACCAACCATCTCGTTTGAATACTTCTGTATTTATCTTACGTTGGACTTCTTTCTTAACTTCTTCAACTTCTTCTGGAGTTAAGACTTCTTCGATTTCATCAACTTCTTCTTCGATTTCTTCTTTTTTCTCAGACGGAGCGATATCTATTACTTCTTCTTTAGTAATATTATCGCTTATTTTGGGTGAAATGTCAAGTGGTTTCTTTACTTTTTTTTTAGAAGTGACACTTTATCAAAGATTTCTTCTTGTCTACCGCCGTTATTCCTGTTTTGAAAACTATAGTTTGCCGCAATTAAAAGTAATACTGCTAACGGGTCAAACACAAAGATGAATACAATAATAAGCCATCTAACTGCTTCATCAATTGTATCGTTGTCGGTGTTGTCATAAACCATTTCTGCGATATACTTGATAGGTCCTATTTCAGTTGCTATCTTTCTAATCTCACGTTCTAGTTCAAACTTCTGGTCAATCAAAACATCAACAGCATCATCATTCGCATTTATCGTTAATTGTATTGTGTCTACTTCTGCTGAATTGTCAACTTGTGATACATTTAACAATTCATTTCTTAGTCTATCAAGGATAATTAAAGAACCTGCAACTTCTCTGTCTGCTTTCTCACGCAATCTTTTGATTTCTTCTCTAGCCGAAGATATTACTGGAGACTCTACACCTCTTGCATCTTCAATCTTTACTAGTAATTCCATCTTACGTTCATTTACTGATTGAGTGTCTTCACTTCTTAACTTCGTTACCATGTTGCTAAGTCTAATACGCTCTTGTTTGTATTGATTTTCAAAGTCTTTACGAACTTCTGCAATCTTCATTCCTAATTCAGTTAACTTTACAGCATTTGCTTCATTCCATTCTTTAAGAACTTCTGAATTTCTCCAGTAACCCCAAGGAATACCAACGACTTGTTGTGCTTTCTTCAAGTCTTCTTGTGTGCCAGATTTTGACATTTCTTTAAATGTAGCAACGTCTGATTTGATTTTATTGATTTGGTCCTGAAATGGTGCTACCGCATAATCATAACTTGTTGTATCTTTACCAACATTAGTAATATCATTTTCATACTTCTTGGCTTGTTCTTCAAGTTTATCAAGTTCTTTATCTAGGCTATCCATTTGATTTAAATATGGTGCAACTTTATTATCATCTTTTGATAGTTCAGTAGTAATGATTAAATTCTGTTCATCGATAGAAGGTTGAATACGAACCATAACATTGTCCATTCTGTTTTCTTCTGTATCAATTTGTTCTTGTACTTTTGAAGTGTCTGTTTCACCTTCAGAATCTAGTTTTATAATTTTCAGTTCAAGTCTATCATTTGTGTTTTCATATCTAGCCATATCCTGTACGATGCGTTCAATACGGGCAGTATTTTCTTCACTATCGGCAGCCTGTTCTAAATGTGCTTTTGATAGGAAACCAAAAATACCCATTGAAGTAATGAGCATTAGGATTACTACTGCAATTGTAAGATAAGATTTTAAAAGAAATGGTGCCCTTTTCCAGTTTCTATAAACCCAAGATGCTGATACTAATTTGCCAACTTCTAGTGCTACTGCCATAATGGCAACTGAAATAGCGGACGCAGTAAAGATAGCCATAAGACCAGCAACTGAGAACCAAGCGGCAATTGCCGCAATTGTAATGGCGGTTATAAATGTAATTATTGGAAATAACATAATAAATACCTCCTCTATAATGTAATAAAAAAGCCTCTAAAAAGAGGCTTTTGTTTCTCTCATATGTATTTATGAGATATTATAGCGGAATTGTGTTATCAGTTATAATAAGTGTGTACTTAATTCAATGATAACGTCATTCTGACTGGTACAACCGAACCAACTCGATACTGCCTGTTAGTTTCAAAAGTGTGAATAATTTCACCATATAACTCAACAGATGTTTCATATCCAGATACTACTGATTCTCTTACTTGTACATATCTCACTTCACACTGTTCTACTTGTTTGTAGCCAACAATAACTTTTTGACCACCGTTATTCTCGCCTGCTTTCGCACCAAGAATAGCACCGAAGATAGTAGCGGCATCTTTACCTTTGCCTTTACCTACTTGATTACCTAGAATACCACCAATGATAGCACCTGCAATCGCATCTGAGGCATCGCCTTTAGTGTTACCATAAACAGGAACTTCGACAATTGAGCAAGAACGCTCTGGATTGTTTCTAATTACTTCCTGCATGATAGGAGTACTTGATATAACAGTACCGTTAATTGTTGCTGTTGAGGCCGAAGCCATTGCACTAACTGAAAAAATACTTACTGCTAATGCGATTATAGTTGCTATATTTTTCATTTTTACTTCCTTTAGTTGTTGATTCTTAATTATTATAGCATAAAACCGAGTTTTGTCAAGTTTTTGCGATTTTATTTCAATTTATACTCAAAATTCTGCGTAGTTGCGTTAATATTGAGCAATTTTGCCCCATTTCTAAACGTTTTCATCAAGTTCTACTCTTACTCCTTGTCAAATTGGTCTAACAATGGTGTTTTATCCTTGTCGTAACCCTTTTTAGGATTCCAATCATCTGCGTCTGCTGGTGGGTCTATCTGTTCTACAATTACCGGCCATATTTGAGACATCTTGTCATTTATATCCAAAAGACGTTGAGTAAATTTTGGATGATTATCTGCTATAATGGCATCTGCTGGACATTCTGGTTCGCATACTCCACAATCAATACATTCATCTGGGTTTATTACTAGAAAGTCTGGACCCTCATAAAAACAGTCTACTGGGCATACTTCTACGCAGTCAGTGTACTTACATTTAATACAATCTTGGGTTACTACGTATGCCATCTCATCTATTCCTCATCTAAGTATTTACCTGTGTTTTTCATCTCTCTTTTTCTGTCTATCTCTACTTTACTTCTAAACCTAGGAGTACGCAGTGCTTTAGCAACAGGATTTCTTTTATTCAATTTTGGTTTTTGTTGTCTTCTATTTCTTTTCTTTTTCATCTCTCAACAATCCACACTAATTTGTAATATAGTTATTATACTACAAATTAGCGTGGCTGTCAAGAAATTTTAATGTTTTAACCTTTACTGATTACTTGATAGGCACCGTAGGCAATAGCGGCATAAGCGGCTATATTGACCCAACTACCTAGAAAAAGTATAATCAAGCCCACTGCAACTAAACCTAGTCCGCCATGTGACGCTTTTTCTTTCATTCTACTTGTTATAAAGTCCATATTTTACTCCTTTCTAATTGTATCTCTCATTTATAAATTTTTCTATTAACTTTGATGCTTCAATGTGTCCGCCAACAGTCCAATGACCATTCGATGTCTTATATTTAATATTTGACTGACAAATCAAATGATGTATATTTGGCATTTTACCTGTATATTCTATTCCCATATGACAAAGTAATGGAGAGTTATCAACTAACTCTTGGTAATATGAATTAAAGAAATCCATTTCTTTAAAAATATAGTCTTCATCATTTTGCATATGCTCATTAAATGCCCCCTCATAAGTATCTATATATTTTATAGGGTTATCTCTTAACATAAGTTGGTCTGTGTTATTTATAATATCAAACGAGACATGTGGTGTATTGTAAGTACTCAAAAGATAATATAAATTTCTTCTATCTCTTATATGATTATATACATCATGTACACTATTTCTCCAATGAATATATTGTTCTTCTATAGACTTTTTTGTTATTCCTTTATAGTGTTTCTTTGTATCTATGTTAGGATACATATCAATAGCGATATATTCTCGTCCTTCGGTCTTCTGAAAAATATTTAAAAACCTAGAGGAACTTGTAAAATTGAATAAAACAAATACTTTCTTTTTTGGATTATTACGCAAAAATGTTTCTAGGTGCATCAACGACCTTTCATTAGATGCTGACAGTGTTCCGAAATTTAATGAATCTTTAAAACCTAGACTATCAGAAATAAACTTTGTGTATGATAAATTATTACAATCTATCTTATACTGCTTCTGTATTGGACGTATGTCTTTAACTGATTTATCGTATGGTGGAACAGTGTCCTGACCAAAGGTGAAACTATCCCCAAAACTAATTAGAGTATATTCTGAGAAATTCATTATAGAGTGTCAAATGTGACGCCATTAAGATGGTCGCATTCGTGTTGGAATGCTTGTGCCCATACTCCAACAAATGTTGATGACTTTCTCTCTCCTTGTAGATTTGTAAATGTTCCTATAATACTATTAGGTCTAGTGATTGTTAGTTCTAAGTCTGGAAAACTTACACATCCTTCTAAGAATTCTTCATCTTCACTATCTTCTGCTACTTCCCATTCTGGATTGACACACACGACAAAGCCATTGTCTTTGTGTCCGATTATCATCAATCTTGTATTTTCACCAACTTGTGGTGCCGCAAGTCCAATTGCATCGGCTTCTTGCATAGTTACAATCATATCATATACTAATTTTTCAGAATGTTCTGAAAGAATATGTTCGTCACATACAGTTTTTAATATCTTATTGCTTTTATCGACTAATTTCATAATTCTTCCTTTAATAATATACTATATTTATTTATTTCTTAAATATCTTTTCAAACATAGCATTTAGTCCAGGAACTATCTTAATCTCTGGTGACCAATGTAATAGATTTTTAGTCTTACTGATATCTGCTAATGTCTCTGGTGCATATCCTCTTGGTTTATCTATATTAATTGCTTCTAAATCTGGTCTATGTTGCTTTAATATATCAACAACTGCGTTGACTGATATATTGTTTCCAGTGCCTACATTGAATGTATCGTTCTTAACTTTGCTTTCGATACTGGCAACACATGCCTTCGCAACATCAGATACGTGAATATAATCTCTTTTGAATTCTCCGTCACCATGAATAGTTACTGGCTTACCTTCTTTGACCATTTGAGCAAACTTTCCAAACAATAAAGAAGTCGGTTGATTTTCTGAATACACAGTAAAGAAACGTAAGATGTTATAGTTCAAATCAAACATAATCTTATATTGTTTACATAGATGTTCGCCAAATAATTTTGACATTGCGTAATAATTGAGTGGGTCTGGTTTATGAGTTGGTTTATTAGGTGCTGTATTGTTTCCGTATACTGAACTAGAACCCGCATATACAAACTTCTTAACACCAACAGCACTAGCGGCCGTTAATATGTTTCTTGTTCCTGTTACATTACTATCAAAGTATTCATCAGGATTAATAAAACTTTCTGGTATTCTGGCTTTGGCAGCCAAGTGAATAACATAATCTTGACCAGCACATGCCATCACACATCTTGCTGGACTTGACAAATCTCCTTGAATATATTTCACATGGTCTAGACCGATTGGTTTATCATTTCTATCTAAGATTGTAACTTCATATCCTTTAACATACAACTGCTCTACTAATTCAGTTCCTATAAAACCTGCTCCACCCGTTACTAATACCTTACCCTTTGATTGCATCTATTATCTCCCTTGGAACTTTTTGTAATTTTCGTGTATCTCTATCTACTAAACTAAATGAAAGTGTGCCAGTTGCGGCTATCTCTGGTTCAGTACTATCACTTTTTCTATAATGTAGTTCAACCTCAACAGTAATATTTCCTACTGAGATATCTATACACTCAGCATACGCCTCAACAAATCCAAATGGCATTATAGCACTATGAAATTTTACTGATGAAGAACTAGTTGCGGCGGCTGTATCACCCATCTTACTCGTTATGTTTTCATTTATCCAGGTAAGTCCAGCCCTATCTAGGACATCAAATATCCATCCGCCATAAACAGTGCCATGTCCATTGACCATAGCACCGCCGGTGTATAATTTATACACTAATGATTTCATTTAAATAGGCTCTGGTGGTTCAATAATATCACCACCTTCAAAAAGAAATTCATCTCTTCGTTCTGCTAGAAACTCTCTAGCCTGTGGGTCCATCATGTTTAATTGATTTTCGTTGATAAACATAGTCTGCATCTCAAGCCACTCGCCCCATGCTTGTGCTGAGATTTTATTTAAGATTTTTTCACCTGCTTCACCAGGAAAAGGTGCAGTTCTTAAGCCAGGTAATTCTTTGCCATATTTTGTACAATAAACCATACTCATTTAGTATTCTCCATAATAATCATCTAGTAAGTATAACACACTTTTAATCATTATGCAATAGTAAATTACTTAAAATATGATTGCATTCCGCCTTCTCTGACTGTATCTAGTGTTAAGCAATGTAATCCAGCGTCCCAGAAGAAACGATGCCTGAATGGCATGATAACAGGCTCTACATTTATACTCTTTAAATAATTGAATACTCCTTCGTTATAGTTCGTGCAAAAGACAAGATTGGGATTAATAACTAACATATTTACTTCAAATTGTGTTTCATTAACCTCTCCAACCCACTTAGTTAACCATTCATCTACGAATTTGACATATTCTGTGTTACTTTCACGTTCTGGTGTCCACCATTCACCACCTACTCCAACACGTTGTTTGTTCCAGTTGCCAACATTCTTTATTTGATATGGATTTCTAATAACGTGAACATCCCATCCTGGAAATGTATCTGAATAGTTAGTTCTCTCATCTGTAGTAATAATAGCGCCAGGCTTTACTGGACAAAATACACCATCATTATGCCCGCCCATTGCGTGATGAGTCTGCTTAAACTGTGGATATTCTTTACGTAAGTATTCTCCTAAATTAGATACTTCTATTTCGTCAACAACTAACGTATCTCCTACACGAGTTACACTTGGTGCTTGATATGCCCAAGTCATATTTCGATAATTCAAATATTCATGGGTTCCTTCAACTAGTCGATTTTCCCATTTCATGTTTCGACCATCAAAATTATACTTCGACGGACGCAACGGACCTAAACCCGTGGGATTGTGGTTATCAATTAATTTAGTATCAAAGTTTTCTTTGTCTATCCAATTATTTTTAAGAAAGAAATCTCGTGCCGCAGGGTCATATCCTGTCATTGATAATTTGTCACCATATGTAATTAGTTGGTCTCTTGGTGCGATTGCTGGTTTTGGTATTCCACCTCGTGCTGTCAACCAATGGTCCCAACCTTTATCTTTTTCTTCTTCGTATATCTCGTTGACACTTGTGTATTGATGATTCAAATCTATTACACTAGTATTGTTTGGAAGTTGTAAGACATCAACGCCTGCTTCATTTAGCATTCTTTTGAATGTGGCTAAATCTTCATGGGTTTCATATAAGAGTTTTTGCAACAAGTCACGTAATTTTTTATCTTTAACATCTTCAAAGAAATCTGGTGTATAACAAGAACCTAAAATAACTTGTTTTAATGGGTCCCATCCATTATATGAGTTTGGTACAATTTTTGCCATTACTTTATGCCTGGCACTTTCTCAAATCCGTCTATTGTCCATCTGTCATCTATCCAAGAAACTGGTGTCATTATCTCAAGTCCGTCTATTTGATTTTTATACGCATCTGCACCACCTATATAAAGATATTTGAATCCTTGTTCTTTATATAACGCACATTCGTTTCTTAAACTTGAAAGACCTAAAAACATTTTAGGATTATTATAGTCCCAAGCAAATTGTACTGCTTCTGCGTTCTCGTTATCATACCGTGCTATCAATGAAAACGCAACTAGTATATCACCGTCATAATATCCTATAACATCATTATCATAATATTCAGAATCAAATATTGGCATCACACTGTTAAATTGGTGATATCTACAATACTTGTGATATATTTCATTTAATTCTTTTGGAATTGGATTAATAAGTGTTTGAAAGTTATCAATCTTACTGTAATTTGTTTTTTCTAAATTAATTCTTGCATATGAATAACTCATTATTCTCTCCAGTTTACAACGTCATCTAAGTTTTCTTTACTCCAGGTATCATAATAACCTTTTTTCCTAAGTAATTCACTTGCTTCATTTACTTTAGTCAATCTTTGAACTAAAATTATAATACATTTGCCAAAGTTCATTTTAACACCATTAACATCTTCTTCATCTTCTGGATGGTCTTCTAACGCAACGATATCTTTTGGCATTGCTACTTTATTGAATTCTTTTACAATATATGATAGTCCCTCTGGTGTATAATTCTCTGTAGCAGTATAAAGACATACTACTTGAATATCATCATTCCAATTTTCTAATAAATGTTCTAATGAATTACTGACGTGGTCAGTTTCTACATAATCGACAATCGCCGCTCGGGCATAAGGACAAGGAGGGAATCCATTTAATAATGGATTGGGTTGGGTTACAAATTCATCCAGCCATTTTTGTATCTCGTTTTTCATGGTAGTATTTATATAAGGATATCAGAGCCTACTTTAGAATTAGATTCTTGTTTACATTCATATACATCTAATAATGTATCACCATGCATTGTGTATAGTTTTACTTTATAGCCCCACAACTTTTGTACATGAGATAAAACTTGATTTGCTGTTTTTTCGTCTAATCTTTTTCCTTTGTAACTTTCATGTAATAATGTTAAGTCACGGTTGCCTGTGATATCAGCATTCGTTATTTGAATATCTGGTATCATTGCGGCTGTCTCATAACTAGAACTTAAACTTTTACGAATATTTTTATATCCTCTATCATTGTGTATTGACGTAACTCTGTAATCATCATAATGTACTTCATCGTGTAGATTAAACATCCCTTGGTCACGAATAACTTTTGGTCCTAGAAACTGTAAAATAGCACTTTCATCTCTGTAGTTTGCGACTATATCTTTAATCGTAATACGCCAATCAGTGTCTACCAGATGCGGAAACCAGTGTTTGTCTTCCTCGTCTGGCTCTGAGCATACTCTTTGAATATCTTTCAAAATAGCGAAGCCTAGTGCGTATGGATTGAATCCACTGTAGTTAGGTGAGTCGAAAGATGGTTGATATAATACAGAACTGTGTAATTTAAAGAATTCGAGCATAGCACCATCATCAACTTTACCTTCATCATACAATTTATTAAAGATATAATGATGGGTGAAACTCGCAAAGCCCTCATTCATTACTTTTGTTTGATATTGAGGATAAAAATATTGTGCTACTCGTCTAACAATTCTACACATTTCACGTTGCCATGATGTTAAAACTGGTGAGTGTTTTTCTAAGAAATATAATAAGTTTTCTTCTGGCTCTGATGGCCAAGTTTTTTCCTCTTTTTTCTCTTCTTTTTTAGTTTCAGGTAATGTGCGCCATAAGTCATTTACTTGTGACTGTAAGTATTCACTTCTTGTACGTTGTTGTTCCATCTCCTCACGGGCAGATATCTTATTAGGTCTTTTGTACTTATTGATACTCTGATACTGAATGGCGTGGCATGCATCTAGTGTTTCTTCTACTATTTCTACACCATACTTTTCTTCACATTCTCTTATGTATCGTTTTGCGAACAATAAGTAGTCTACAATCGCATCTGGTGATGTCCATTGTTTGAATAGATAATTATTTTTAAAGAAGTGATTGTGTCCAAAGGCCGCATGAGCAATCACAAGAGACTGTGTTGTCATTGAGTTTTCTTCCATAAGATAGTTGATACAAGGATTAGAGTTAATTACTAACTCATATGCTAATCCCATTTCACCCCTGGAATACTGTTGTTTATTACCAATGAAACTTTTGCCGAAACTCCAATGATTATACATCAATGGCATACCGACGCTTGAGTAAGCATCTAACATTTGCTCTACGGTAATGATTTCAATCTGATTTGGGAAACAATCAAGTCCCATATCGTTGACTGCTATTTCTTCACACGCATCCATCATACGATACAGTTTATCGAAATTCCAACTAGAACCTGTATATATTAAATTACTCATTTTTGCCCTTGATTTTAAATATCTCTCTAAACACTGGATATATATCAAATGTATCTTCTATATGTTTCGTTATAATATTTTTATGATTTGCTTGTAATTTTATATATTCTTGTAATAGATTTCCACTATTGTAATAACCATGACGTTTTGTACCTACTTGGATGTAACTAAAATATTGAGTTATTGGTAAAATATCATTAGAAAGAACCTGTAAGAGTTCTTCATTGTCATTATCCCAGTTGTCGCCATCACTTGCTTGAGAGAAGTATAAATTCCATTCATTCGGTGAATATCGGTCATCTATAATTTCTTTTGCAAGTTTGAATGCACTTGATACTATTGTACCGCCATTTTCTTTATTATTAAAGAAGTCATGTTCATCACACTCTGTTGCTAGAATATGATGTCTAATGAATACACAATCTACTCTTTTATACTTACGAGACACAAATAGATTGAGTAACATAAAGAATCGTTTTGCTAAATCTTTATGGTCTTGTGTCATACTCGCACTTACGTCCATTACAAAGAATACAACTGCTTGGGATATTGGTGCTGGTTTCTTGCTGAAATTGTTATATCGTAAATCTACTGGGTCTACAAATGAGATAGCATTTGCTCTAATACGCAACTTACGAATTTCTTCTTCAATTTCTTGGTATCTTACCCATTCTTCTGTTGCTTCTTTTTGTTCTTTTGTTGTCTTATAAAAGAACTTATCAAGGTTAGCAAGTTCTTCTTCTAGTTCTTTAATCTTTTTTAGTTTTGGAGTTTTTAAAGCAATCTTACGACCAAGAGAATTGACCATGCTTTTTTCTAAATTCATTTGTGATGGATTACCATCGTTTGTATAACCACTACGAGTAAGTTCAAATCTTTCGACTGCTTTGTTTTCTTTAGAAATCATGTGAGGTAGTTCTAAGTCTTCGAACAAGATGTTAACAAATTCGTCATTACTTAACGCAAAACCAAATTCATCTTCACCTATGCCTTCATTACTTGCTTCACCTTCGCCACCACCTTGTCCTTGTCCGCTTTTTGGTTTCTGTAATAAATCGCCCTCGACAAAATCTTTATTGCCAGGGAGAACAATATCACGTGAACCTGATTGTGGATTATGATTGAATTGTGGCTCATCAATACCTTTTCGATTGATGACTACATCTTGGGCATCGCCAGAACCTTTGATGCTACGTTTACCTAAAGTATCATGTATACTTTTACGTATTTCTTTTTTAGTTCTTTTGATAAATTTTTGTCGATTGTCAGAAGACTTTGAACCTGGATTCTTTCTTCTATCAATAATTGTATTTGCCATGAAAGCCTTCCTCTAGTTAGACTTCTGTACTCGCATATACCATTCAACTAATCGTTTAACTTGTCGTGTTGTGTAACCTTTTGCTACCATTCTATCAATGAAATCATCATGTTTAGATTGGTCTTCTTTAGATTTCTTGCTACCAAATGAAATAACTGGAAGTAGTTCTTCTGTTCCTGCAAACATCTTGTGTTCGATTACCTCTTTCATTTTTTCATAAGCAGTCCAAGGTGGATTCTTGCCTTCGTAGTTACTTCTTGCTCGTAATACCCAATTCACAACTTCATTTCTAAAGTCTTTTGGATTGGCAATACCTGCAGGCTTTTCAATCTTCTCAAGTTCTTCGTTAAGAATAGAACGGTCAAATAAGTTACCTGTGTCAGAATCTTTATAATCTATATTCTGAATCCAGTGGTCAGCGTAATCTAAGTATCTGTCGAATAGATTTTGTCCATATTCGTTATAACTCTCTAGGTATGCTTTTTGAATTTCTTTACCTACTTGTTCGCTGTACTTTACACTTAGATGGTCTTTGATAAAACCAAGTAGTTCATTTTCTGCTTCTTCTGGAAATTGTTCTCGTTTAATTGCAGTTTCTAACACATACATTAAATGTACTGGGTCAGCCGCAATTTCTTCTGGGTCAAAGTTGAATGTTTGTGAAAGAATTTTGAATGCAAAACGAGTACTCATTCCATTCATTCCTTCATCGACACCAGCCGTATCTCTATATTCTTGCATTGTCTTTGCTTTAGGGTCTACATCGTGTAGATTTTCACCATCATAAACTCTCATCTTGGCAGCCAAGTTTGAGTTCTTATGCTCTTTTAGACGTGAAAGGACTGAGAACTGTGACAACAAATCTAAAGTATGAGGCGCACATTTACTACTGTCTAGTCCTGACGAATCT
>Ga0102906_1000527_pt1 | contig 13119 bp, 10 predicted proteins | sample Colrivmet1556A02_FD_78498 | JGI IMG/M metagenome (GOLD analysis project Ga0102906, IMG submission 78498) | Estuarine microbial communities from the Columbia River estuary - metaG 1556A-02 | ecosystem: Environmental > Aquatic > Marine > Intertidal zone > Estuary | place: USA: Columbia River... | reverse complement strand
TTTAAAAGGACCTACATTAAAAATATCTCTTAAAACCCCACCTACTTTTCCAATGGCATGTTCGTGCTCTACAGAAATAACCCGACTCCAATTCCATTTATTTACATCATCTCCTAATTGTTTTTTCAAAAAAGCTATGCTGTTTTTGTAAGACCTCAAAATAATTTCTTGTTTTGTTTCTACTACATCTTTTGTTTCAATATTATCCCACCAAACAGACTGTTCCCTAGCTATTTGAGCTGGCAATACCTGATCTTGAAGTTGTGAATTTATAAAAAGATTAAAGGCATCACCTATTTCATCTTTATAAGTATTCTCAAGAAATTCAAATAAAAACCGATTATAGATTGTAGGGCCAACTGACGTCATCAAGTATTCTCCTTCCCATTTTTTCAATGTTTCATAGGCTTCAATTTCCGAATCACTTAAATCATTTTTAGATAAAAATGACAATAAATCTCTTGCAAAAACATGGTCTAAAGATGACGTAACGTCAAACAACATTTTCGCAACATCTCCTTTGGTGAAATCATCTTTTGATTCTAATAGCGTAACAATTCTTTTTGATCTGTTTTCTGGTTGATAATATCCCGGGTACAATTTCCCTCGAACAGAATCTGGTTGATGATTCGCAGAATATACATAATTCCATTTAGGGTTTATTGCCTTTGGATTTTCTTCAAAATCTAACACCTCTATAATTTCATCTTCTCCAGAAGCACCATCTAGATACGTTTTAGAGGACAAACCATCTCTTAATTGGTATAATTTTGCTGATGCAAACCAAGCAATATTGTCTTGACTATCACCATACATTACATTTAATCCAGGAGCATGAATTTTACTAACAGATACTTTAAAATCTTCCAACGATTCAGCGTGAGTCATCCCATAAGAGACATCTAACATCTCGTTTTTTAATTTTGTATAAATCCAATTCATAGCAATTGGCTGATCTTCATCAATATGTTTGACCAAACCATTCATTATTGGGCCATGTTGACTAATTTTTACTTGGAAAGTAGTATCGGCTGCATCTTTAACCTTAATGGTCTTTGTTAAAACCTTCAATTTTTTAAAACCTTCTTTTGTTTTATATTCAGAAGAATTATCAGGATTGATTTCTTCAGTATAAAAATTTAAGTCATCATTTGCCAACATAGTTAGACCATAAGCATAATTTCTATTATGACCCAAAAGTGGATAAGGCATTAATGCTAAATTAAAACCATACATTTCAAAATCTGGTGTTTTAATATGATTCTGATACCAAACAGAAGGTTGTGAAAATCCGATGTGAGGATCGTTAGCAAAAATAACTTTCCCGTTTTTTGTTTTATCTGCTCCAATGACCCAGGAATTACTTCCAATTAATGGAGAGACTGGCATTTTATCCATGATAAGACTCACACTTTTTGAAAATTTGGCTTGTAGTTTAGAAATACTATCTGTTCTGTTTATGGTTAAATTTTCTGGATGAGAACCTAAGATTTCATCTAAATATACATTACCTAATTTTTCTTTGATTTCCGTCAATAAGGGATCTGTTTTATGAGCTACGGCAAAACTAAAAGACATGTAACCTAATACATTATAGATATCTTTAATCGTATATTTTTCTTTTTTTACACCTACCAGAGAAAATTCTAAAGGTGTTTTCCCAATCTCTATATATTGATTAATACCATCTAAATAGGCTTGAGCTAACAAATAAGCTTCTGAACTTTTATCTAAATTATTAATTGCAACAGCTGCAGCTTCTTCTATTCCTAAACCAGAAAAAAAGATATCAGTATCCAATAAATCTTTTCCAAAAAGCTCTGACAATCTTCCAGGAGCAATTCTTCGAATGAGTTCCATTTGCCATAATCTATCTTGAGCGTGAACATACCCTAAAGCAGTGTAAGCATCTTTTTGAGATTGAGCATTTATGTGGGGTACTCCATTATCATCAAAATGAACGCTAACATTTTCCGAAAGGTTATTTAATGTTAATTCTCCATTGTAAGTTGGTTGTAATGTTCTTGAATATAACCATGCTGCTACAAAAATAAAGACACATGTTAAGACTACTATTTTAATAATTTTCAAGAAGCGCTTCATTCCGATAAATTTAATTTTGCCCAAAGATAACGGATTTATATTGTATTTTTGAACTCTACAAAACCTGTATCAATGAAAAAAATTCAGATGGTTGATCTTCAAGGTCAGTACTCAAATATCAAAAAAACTATTGACTCTTCAATTGAAGAAGTTTTGAATTCCTCTGCTTATATTAATGGTCCTTATGTGCATCAATTTCAAGCAGATTTAGAAAAGTATTTATCTGTTAAACATGTTATTCCGTGCGCAAACGGAACCGATGCATTACAAATAGCCATGATGGGCCTTGGTCTTGAACAAGGCGATGAAGTAATTACTGTAGATTTTACTTTTGCAGCCACTGTTGAAGTAATTGCTCTGTTAAAATTAACCCCTGTATTAATTGATGTTGAACCAGATACGTTTAACATCGATATTGATGCATTAAAAAAAGCCATCACTCCAAAAACAAAAGCCATTGTTCCAGTTCATTTATTCGGATTATGTGCCAATATGGATGCAGTAATGGAAATTGCTAAAAAACATAACTTATTTGTAATTGAGGATACAGCTCAAGCCATTGGAGCAAGTTATACTTTTGCTGATGGACGCAAACAAAAAGTTGGAACTATTGGTCATGTAGGAACTACATCATTTTTCCCGTCAAAGAATCTAGGTTGCTATGGTGATGGTGGTGCAATTTTTACCAACGATGATGATTTAGCTCACACCATTCGTGGAATGGTTAATCATGGTATGTACAAACGTTATTATCATGATGTGGTAGGTGTAAACTCAAGATTAGATAGTATACAAGCTGCGGTTTTAAAAACTAAATTACCCTTGTTAGACAAGTATTGTGATGCCAGAAGAGACGCGGCTAGATACTACAATAACTCATTTTCTAAAAATTCTAATATCATTACACCAACTACAAAATCTAATGCAACAGTAAATTGTGGAGAGATTTGTGACTCTTGCGACTGTCATGTATTTCATCAATACACAATCAAGATAACCAATGGAAAACGAGATGAATTACACCAACATTTATTAAATAACGGAATTCCTAATGCTATCTATTATCCAGTGCCGTTACACGCACAAAAAGCATATCAAGACAATCGTTATCAAGAAGATGACTTTACCACAACTAATGAATTAATTGAAACGGTAATTTCCTTACCGATGCATACAGAATTAGATAAAGAGCAGTTAACTTTTATTACAAAAACAATCAATGATTTTGTAGGTTAATTCAAATTTTAAACAAAAAAAATCCCTTATGAAAAAAATATTAGTAACTGGAGGACTTGGCTTTATCGGTTCTCATACTGTTGTTGAACTTCAACAAGCAGGCTATGAAGTTGTTATTATTGATAATTTATACAATTCAAAAATTGAAGTTTTAGATAGTATCACTTCAATAACTAGTATAAAACCCTCTTATTTTAATATTGATTTAAGGAATAAAATAGCTGTTGAAGATTTTTTTAAAAACAACAAAATAGATGGCATCATACACTTTGCAGCATCAAAAGCAGTAGGAGAAAGTGTTAATAACCCTTTGTTGTATTATGAAAATAATATTAGCACTTTGGTCTATCTCTTACAAGAGATGAAGAAACACAAGTTGTCTAACTTTATTTTCAGCTCTTCATGTACTGTTTATGGTCAAGCAGATGAGTTGCCAATTACAGAAAATGCTCCAACTAAACCCGCAGAATCTCCCTACGGAAACACCAAACAGATTGGTGAAGAAATAATTAGAGAAAGTTGTAAAGCAAACGGACTAAAGGCTATTGCCTTAAGATATTTTAACCCTATTGGAGCTCACGAAACAGCTAATATAGGAGAGTTACCAATTGGTGTTCCTCAGAATTTAATTCCTTTTGTAACACAAACTGCAGCTGGTATCAGAAAAGAGTTATCTGTTTTTGGAGATAACTATCCAACTAAAGACGGAACTGCGGTTCGTGATTATATACATGTTGTAGATTTGGCAAAAGCACACATAGCTGCATTAGAAAGATTATTAAAAAATAATAATAAAAAAGATTTTGAAGTTTTTAATGTTGGAACTGGAACTGGTAGTTCTGTTTTAGAAGTTATCCAAGCTTTTGAAAAGGTTTCCAAGACTAAACTTAACTATAAAATTGTAGGTAGAAGAGAGGGAGATATCACCTCTGCCTTCGCAGATACTAATTTAGCTAAAGTTGAATTAGGTTGGAAAACGGAAAAAACACTTGAAGAAGCACTATTGGCTGCTTGGAAATGGCAATTAAAACAGTAATTATATACTGTTTTTAAATATTAGAACTATTACTAAATATTAAAAAAATTCACTCATGACTAAAAAAATTATTTTAGGATTAATGGTTACTCTTTTTATAGCCTGTCAACCAACAAAAAACACAACACCAGAACTTTCTATAAACTTCGAAAAAATCACTCTTGACAATGGTTTAGATGTTATATTTCATATAGATAGATCTGATCCTGTTGTAGCTATAGAATTAATGGCACATGTTGGTTCTGGAAGAGAAATAGAGGGAAGAACAGGTTTTGCACATTTATTTGAACATCTTTTATTTTTGGAATCTGAAAATTTAGGAAAAGGTGGGCTCGATAAAATGAGTGCAAGAATTGGAGGTTCTGGAGCAAACGGATCTACTTCAAGAGATCGAACAAATTATTTACAAACTATACCAAGTGATGCTTTAGAAAAAATGATTTGGGCAGAAGCAGATAAATTAGGTTGGTTTATTAATACAGTTACCGATCCTGTTTTAGCTAAAGAAAAGCAAGTTGTAAAAAACGAAAAAAGACAAAGCGTAGATAATAGACCTTATGGTTATAATCAGCAAATTATAGATAGAAATCTATATCCAAAAAATCATCCTTATAATTGGCAAGTAATCGGATCTCTGGAGGATCTACAAAATGCTACTTTAGAGGATGTAAAAACATTCTTTAAAAAATGGTATGTTCCAAACAATTCTACTCTAGTACTTTCTGGTGATATAGATATTGCCCAAGCTAAGAAATGGGTTTATAAATATTTTGATGAAATTCCTAGAGGAGAAGAAATAACTCCACTACAAAAAGAGGCAGGTTTTGTAGCCGAAAGCAAATCTTTGTATTACGAAGACAATTTTGCTCGCTTACCTCAACTTACAATGGTTTGGCCAACAAAAGAATTATATCATGAAGATTCGTATGCATTGGACGTATTGTCTGAATATTTAACTTCTGGTAAAGAAGCTCCTTTAAATAAAGTATTGATTGATGATTTAAAATTAACATCATATGTTGATATGGGAAGTTATACTTCAGAAGTTGCAGGTCAAATGCAATTATCTGTTAGAGCCTTCAATAATACAAAGTTAGACGATGTTAAAAATGGGATTGAAACAGCTTTTACAGAATTTGAAATGAACGGAATTCCTAAAAAGGATTTAGATAGAATTAAAGCCGGACAAGAAACTGGTTTTTATAGAAGTTTATCTAGTGTAATAGGAAAAGGGACTCGTTTAGCTTCCTATAATACTTATACCGGAGATCCAGGTTTTGTTACTAAAGATATTAAAAGAACTTTGGCAGTTACTACAGAAGATGTAATGAATGTTTTTAATAAATATATCAAAGGGGGGAATTACATTGCTACCAGTTTTGTGCCAAAAAATGGAAAAAAATTAGCATTATCAAATGCAAAAGAAGCAATCATTAAAGAAGAAAAAATTATAATTGGAGCAGAAGAAAATTTTGATGCATCAATTACAGCTAAATATGAAAAAACTCCTACAACTTTTGATAGATCTATTGAACCAAATTACGGACCAACACCAGTTGCAAAAACACCAACTGTTTGGGAATCTAAATTAGAAAATGGTTTAAAAGTATTTGGTATTGAAAGTGATGAAGTTCCCCTAGTACAATTCAATTTAATTATTGATGGTGGTCAACTAGTTGAAAGGATGGATAAATTAGGAGTTGCAAATTTAACTGCTGATTTATTAGAAAAAGGAACAAAAAACAAAACTGTTAGTGAATTAGAAGATGCTCTAGCACAATTAGGTGCTTCAGGAAGTATTTCTGCTGGTAAAGAAAGTATTATGGTAAGTGGAACAACATTAGCTAAAAACTACAATGCAACGATAGCATTAGTCAAAGAAATGCTATTAGAACCAAGATGGGAAGAAACTGAATTTGAGCTACTAAAGAAAAGAGCCATTAGTAATTTAAGACAGCAAGAAGCAAGTCCTAGATCAATTGCAGCAAATGCTTATAGTGAGCTAATTTATGGTAAAGACAACATTCGTTCTAAAAACGTTTATGGGACAATCGCTTCTGTAAATTCAATTACAATTGACGATTTAAAATCCTATTACAACAATTATATTTCACCTTCTGTTGCTAAAATGCATGTTGTTGGAGATATTAGCAAAAATGTTGTTATGGAATCCTTAAGGGATTTAGAAGAGAATTGGACTGCAAAAGAAGTAATAATTCCAGCATATAAAACTCCTGAACCACCAAAGAAATCTATAGTATATTTTTATGATATTCCAAATGCTAAACAATCTCAATTACGCTTTGGTTCTCCTGCCTTAGCATTTAATGATGCTGATTATTTTCCTGCAAGTGTTATGAATTATAGACTTGGTGGTGGCGGATTTGCTTCTCAATTAACACAACAACTAAGAGAAGGGAAAGGATATACTTACGGAATTAGATCTAGTTTTTCTGGAGGAAAAGAAAAAGGATCTTTTACAATTTCTAGTGGCGTAAGAAGTAATGTAACCCTAGAGGCTTCACAATTAGTGAAAAGCATCTTAGCTAATTATGGTAAAAACTATGATGAAAAAGATTTAAAAACCTCTAAAGGTTTCTTAATTAAAAGTAATACTAGAGCTTTTGAAACCATGGGGGCAAAATTAAGAATGCTACAAAACATAAGTAATTATGGTTTAAAAGCTGATTATATGAGCGATCGTGAAAAGATTGTAAATAATATGAATATTGAGCGAATTCAAGAATTAGCGAATAAATATATAGATCCAAATAAAATGATTTGGTTTGTTGCTGGTGATGCTAAAACTCAATTAAAACGAATGGAACAACTTGGTTTTGGAAAACCTGTTTTATTAAATAATACAGAAATTTAAATTAAAGAATAAAACATAAAAAATCCCGCTCTAATGAACGGGATTTTTTAATTAGTCATACTTTTTTCAAGCTTCAAAACTAGCACCTGTTGCCTCAACACTTCTATCTATCTTTCTCATCAATCCCTGTAAAACTTTACCTGGACCAACTTCAATAAACTGTGTTCCACCATCTGCTATCATAGATTGAATAGATTGTGTCCACTTTACTGGAGCTGTTAATTGCTTTATTAAATTTTCTTTGATTTCAAGAGCAGTTGTTATTGCTTTCGCAGGTACGTTTTGGTATACCCTACAAGTTGGTTCATTAAATTTTGTGGCCTTTATTGCAGCCGCTAACTCCTCTCTTGCAGGCACCATCATAGGTGAATGAAAAGCACCTCCAACTGGTAAAACAAGGGCTCTTCTAGCCCCTTTTTCTTTTAGTAATTCACAAGTAGTTTCTATGGCAGAAACTTCTCCAGAAATCACTAATTGACCTGGGCAATTATAATTTGCAGCAACGACTACTCCATCAACAGCATCACAAACTTCCTCGACAATTTTATCATCTAATCCTAAAACTGCAGCCATAGTTGAAGGCATAATTTCACAAGCTTTTTGCATTGCTTCAGCCCGTTTAGAAACCAACTGAAGCCCATCTTCAAAAGATAAAACACCTGCAGCTACTAAAGCAGAAATTTCACCTAAAGAATGACCAGCTACCATTTCTGGCTGAAATGAATTCCCCAAAACTTTTGCTAATATTACAGAATGTAAAAAAATAGCGGGTTGTGTAACATTAGTTTGTTTTAATTGATCTGCTGTTCCTTCAAACATAATGTCCGTTATACGAAATCCTAAAATTTCATTAGCCTTTTCAAAAAGTTCATTAGCCATTTGTGAATTATTGTATAAATCTAAACCCATCCCTGTAAATTGAGCTCCTTGGCCAGGAAAAATATATGCTTTCATTTATATTAAATTTCAATTGTTATAGGTGCAAAAATAGGGATTTCTTATCTGATTTCGAAGTCTTTTAGAAAGGTTCAAAGTTTCTTATTAAATAGTTTAAAACACCAGCTATTGTAATGATAAATAATTAGTATTTTCGTTTATATGATTGCCAAAAAAAAATCTCAAGCTCAAATTATCTACCTTATTCTAGCAGCCTTATTTATTGCTTCATTGGTAACGTCTAATTTAATTTTTCAAAAATTTTTTTATTGGTACCCTTTTGATAATGAAGTTTTTGGTGTAAAATTATTTGAAGTTTCTGTTGGCTTGTTACCTTACCCTATTACTTTTTTAATTACAGATATTTTATCTGAAATTTACGGTAAAAAGAAAGCTAATCATGTTGTTATTGCAGGTATTTTTGCCTCTTTCTTTTCTTTAGGAATTGTTTATGTTTCCATGGCTGCTCCATCTACTTCTTGGTCTGTAGTTAATGACAATACTTTTATTGAAGTATTTGGTGCTGCTCCTATGGCAGTTTTAGCTTCTATGATGGCGTATTTATTTGCTCAGTTTATAGATATTAGAGTATATCATTTCTGGAAAACTCTTACAAAAGGAAAACACTTGTGGTTACGAAATAATTTTTCCACCTTTTCATCTCAAATTATAGATACACTAACTGTATTGTTATTGCTTTGCTCTTTTGATATTATTTCTTGGGATAAATTTTTAGGATTATTAATTAGTGGAGTTGTTTTTAAAATGATGATAGCTGCATTAGATACCCCAATTTTATACATGGTTGTCTTTTTCTTTAGAAAACATTTTAATTTAAAAATGGGAGAAGAAATAGAAATTTAAAAATTGATTTTATTTGTAAACTCTCCCTAATTAAACGTCTAAATTATAGATTTATGAACAAATTTGTCACACTCACATGCCTACTTTTCTTTGTTTCAACACAAGGGCAGACCACTATTTTTGATAGTTTATTGAAAAAAAATGTGGATGGAAAGGGAATGGTAGATTATCAATCTTTAAAAAAAAACGAAACAATATTAGATAATTATTTAACGTATCTACAGGAGACTATACCAACTGAAAATTGGTCACTAAATAAAGAAAAGGCTTATTGGTTAAATACCTACAATGCTTACACTATTAAAATTATTTTAACCAAATACCCCCTGAAAAGTATTAGGGATATTAAAATAGACGGAAAAACAGCTTGGAAGATCCCTTTTATAAAAGTGGGTGAAAACACCTACACATTAGACTGGATTGAACACGAAATCTTACGAAAAAAATACAATGATCCAAGAATTCATGTGGGTATTAATTGTGCTTCTATGTCTTGTCCTAAATTATTGAATTTTGCTTTTTCAGAAAATAATGTAGAAACTGCTTTAACTAATTTAATGGTAGGTTTTATTAATGACGATGATAGAAATAAAATAAGTAAAAACAATGTAGAGCTATCAAAAATATTTGATTGGTTTTCCTCTGATTTTAAAAAAAATGGAACTATAATAGAATATTTAAACAATTATGCTAGTGAAAAAATAAATGAAAAAGCAAGCATAAAATACCTAACTTACGACTGGAGTTTGAACATTAAATAAATTTTTATGTCTAAAACATATTATGACCCTGCCGATCTTCGCAAATTTGGCAATATAACGGATTGGAATGAAGAACTTGGAAACAAATTCTTTGATTATTATGGAAAAGTATTTGAACCAGGAGCGCTAACAGCTCGTGAAAAATCATTGATTGCTCTGGCTGTATCCCACACAGAACAATGCCCCTATTGTATAGATGCCTACACAAAAGACGGTTTACAACGAGGGATTACAAAAGAAGAAATGATGGAGGCTGTTCATGTAGGTGCTGCCATTAAAAGTGGTGCCACACTAGTTCACGGAGTTCAAATGATGAACAAAGTGAACAAATTGGAAATGTAACATGAGTAAAAAATCACTTTTAGCTAGAAAAAATGAACTAGCCAATACCGAACGACAACTAAACATCTTATCAAACGGACTCTTTGCTACTGGAGAGTTACCAACATTTGCGAAAAAAATAGCCGAAACAAATCAGTTCCCATTACGCTCAAAAAAATTAGAAATTCTACAAATTAATCTGGGTTACATGTGTAATCAGGTATGTGCACATTGCCATGTAGATGCAGGTCCTGACAGAAAGGAAATCATGACTAAAGAAACCATGCAACAATGCTTAGACGTGATACGTAAAACAGGAGCACATACACTAGATTTAACAGGTGGAGCTCCGGAAATGAATCCAAATTTTAGATGGTTTGTAAAAGAGGCTGCAAAAGTTGGGATAAAAGACTTTATTGTTCGCTCAAACTTAACAATCATTAGAGCCAATAAGAAATATCATGATTTACCTGAATTTTTTAAAAAACACACTATTCATGTTGTAAGTTCAATGCCACATTGGACACGTGGAAAAACCGACAAACAACGTGGAAACGGTGTTTTTGATAAATCTATTAAAGCCCTACAAGAATTAAACGTTGTTGGTTATGGAATTCCAGGAAGTAAGTTACAATTAGATTTGGTATACAATCCATCTGGAGCATTTTTACCCGGTGACCAAATGGCTTTAGAAAATGATTTCAAAAAGGCTTTAAAAGAAGATTTTGAAATTGATTTCCATAATTTATTTGCCATTACTAACCTGCCAATTAGTAGGTTTTTAGATTATTTAATAGCATCTGAAAACTATGAAGAGTATATGTATTCTCTAGTGGAAGCTTATAACCCTGTTGCTGTAGAAAATGTTATGTGTACAAATACACTTTCAATAAGTTGGGATGGTTGGCTATACGATTGTGACTTTAATCAGATGTTAAACTTAAAAGTAAATAGTTCAGTGAAACATATTTCTGAATACAACGAAGAATTACTTCAAAACAGAAATATTAGTATCAATCAACATTGCTACGGATGTACTGCTGGTGCAGGAAGTAGTTGTCAGGGAGTTGTAGCGTAATATGAGTCACAAAAACTTACTTATTATTTTTACTCGCAATCCAGTATTGGGCAAAGTAAAAACTCGTTTAGCAAAAACTGTTGGAGATAAAACAGCGCTGGATATTTATCATTTTTTGTTACAAAAAACTAAAGAGGTCACTAAAAAAATATCTTGCGATAAAAAAGTTTATTATTCTGAAAAAATTATAAAAGATGATCTTTGGGATCAATCTATTTATCAAAAAAACGAACAATACGGTAGTGATCTCGGAGAAAAAATGAAAAATGCCTTTAATGATGGTTTCAAAAAAAACTATGAAAAAATTATAGTTATTGGTAGTGATTTGTTTGATTTAGAACCTTCCCATATCAATGAAGCTTTTAAAAAATTAAATCATAACAATGTTGTGATTGGCCCTGCTTTAGACGGAGGTTATTATCTAATTGGGCTGAAAAAACTACATCCAAAAATCTTTCAAAATAAAAATTGGGGGACTTCGTCTGTAAGAAAAGAAACACTGAAAAATTTAGAAAAAGTTGATGTACATTTGTTACCAATGCTAAATGATGTAGATGTTATCGAAGACATCAAAAACCATTCTGCTTTTACTAAATTCTTAAAACCTAGATGAAAAAACAACAACTACAGGAAACTACCAATTTTTTAAAATTAAAAGGGTTTCAAAATCCAGAAATTGGAATAGTATTAGGTACAGGTTTAGGTCAATTAATTAATGAAATTGTTATTGAACAAGAAATTCCCTACAAAGACATTCCACATTTTCCTAAAGCAACTGTAGAGTTTCATTCTGGGAAATTAGTATACGGATCACTTTCAGGAAAAAAAGTGGTTGTCATGTCTGGAAGATTTCATCTTTATGAGGGTTACAATCAATGGGAAGTAACCTATGGCATCAGAACAATGCAGCAACTGGGAATTAATACGTTATTAATTTCTAATGCAGCAGGAGCCATCAATCTGTCTTATAAAAAAGGAGATTTAATGGTTATTGATGATCACATTAACTTACAAGGAGGTTCGCCACTAGCATTTGCCGAAATAGGAGAGTTTGGAGAACGTTTTGCAGACATGCTAGAACCTTATTCCAAAAAAATAAACGATTTACTGAAATCAATCGCAAAACAAAACGACATAAAACTACAAGAAGGTGTTTATGCAGGTGTTTTTGGTCCACAATTAGAAACCAGAGCCGAATATAGAATGCTTCAAATTTTGGAAGTTGATGCTGTTGGAATGAGTACTGTACCTGAAGTTATAGTTGCCAAGCATTTAAATTTGACATGCGCTGCAATTTCAGTTCTAACAGACGAATGTGATCCAAAGAATTTAGCCCCCGTAGACATAAAGGAAATTATTCAGATTGCTGGTGAAGCAGAACCTAAAATGATTACACTATTTAAAGAATTGATATATAAAATTTAGCGTACGTAAAAAATGAGTTATTTAGAAACTACACATAATGTATACAAGGAAGCAGCATTAACACCCGATGTTGGTTTGTGTTGCACAACAAATCCTATTTGGGAATTGCCAGGGTTAAAAATTCCAAGAATTATGCAAGAAATGAATTATGGATGTGGTTCTACGGTGCATGCTCGTGATTTAACTAACAACCCAAAAATGCTATATGTAGGTGTTGGTGGCGGCATGGAATTACTACAATTCGCCTATTTTAATCGAAATAAAGGAGGAATAATAGGCATCGATGTTGTAGATGAAATGTTAGAAGCCTCTCGCAAAAACTTTTTAGAAGCAGAAGAAATGAATCCTTGGTTTAAAGGTAACTTTGTGGATCTTCGAAAAGGAGATGCTATGAATTTACCGGTAGATGACAATTCTATAGATGTTGCTGCACAAAATTGTTTGTTCAACATCTTTAAATCAGACGATTTAAAGAAAGCAATAG
>Ga0102906_1000521_pt1 | contig 13163 bp, 9 predicted proteins | sample Colrivmet1556A02_FD_78498 | JGI IMG/M metagenome (GOLD analysis project Ga0102906, IMG submission 78498) | Estuarine microbial communities from the Columbia River estuary - metaG 1556A-02 | ecosystem: Environmental > Aquatic > Marine > Intertidal zone > Estuary | place: USA: Columbia River... | reverse complement strand
CAGATATTTGGTACAAGAAAGGCTACCCTGGACAAGGTGCTTACGATTATATAGTCAGTGGAACTAGAGCAATGGTACAAAAAGGATTCATTGATAGTACAAGGATTGGTTTACAAGGTCAAAGTTGGGGAGGCTATCAAATTGCGTACTTGATTACAAAAACAAATTTATACGCTGCTGCATGGGCAGGTGCTCCGGTTGTTAATATGACCAGCGCTTATGGAGGTATACGATGGGGTGCTGGTATTAACAGACAATTTCAATACGAAAAAACACAAAGTCGCTTAGGTGGAACACTTTGGGATTCACGTGATTTATACATCGAAAATTCACCTGTGTTTTTCGCTGATCAAGTCAATACACCTTTATTGATGATGCACAACGATAACGATGGCGCGGTGCCATGGTATCAAGGAATAGAATATTTCATGGCCTTGAGAAGATTGAATAAACCTACTTGGATGTTGGTGTACAATAAAGAGGCGCATAATCTTAGAAAGCGACACAATCGCAAGGATTTATCTATTAGAATGGCGCAATTCTTTGACCATTATTTGAAGGATGCACCAGCACCAGAATGGATGACCTCAGGCCGAAAGGCAATAGAAAAAGAAACAAACAAAGCATACTAAATACATGAAAAAATTAATCAGAAAAGCTGTTTTAGGATTATCTGCGATTCTTCCTCTGGCTGGGTTCGCACAATTCGACCCAATACAAAGTGATGAAGAATGCAAAGTGCATATCGACTTGACTCAAATTGTAGACGATCGGGTTAAAGTAGAATTTGTTGTTCCCATATTAATGGAAGATGAGGTGATTTACAACATGCCGAGAATGGTGCCTGAAACTTATAAGGTTTATGATTTTGGAAGGTTTGTAAATGACTTGGTAGCCATTGGTGGGCGAGGAGATACGCTTGAAGTTGAAAGATTAAACACCAATCAGTGGAAAATAAAAGATGCAAAGCAGCTTTATAAAATCGTCTACCTAGCAGACGACACCTACGATGGTGAGGGCACAGATATTTTCGCTCCTGCTGGAACAGGTTTCACTGAAGGGGTTTACATGTTGAACACCTTCAGTTTCGTGGGTTATTTAGATGGTTACAAAGACGTTGGTTTTGAGTATCATGTAAAAAAACCGGAAGGCCTTTATGGAACAACTTCTTTAGATAGAACCTCAAGTGAAAATAATGTAGATGTTTTTACAGCTGGCGATTATTTTGAATTGCACGATTGTCCAGTTCTTTATGCTAAACCAGATACAGCTTCAGTTGATGTTGTTGGAACACGTGTAACTTTAAGTGTTCATTCACAGGAAGGAAACTTAAGTGCGGCAGAAATAATGAAAGGACTAGAGCCTGTTTTTCACGCTGCCGCGGAATATTTAGGCGGTGATTTGCCAGCTGAGAAATACACAGTTTTGATTTATGGAATGGATTTGAAACAATCTATGTTGGGTGTTGGAGCTTTGGAGCACCATACATCTACTGTCGTAAATGTGCCAGATATTTCAGATCAGTATTTGAAAATGATGGCAGACGAATCAATGATTCAATTGTTAAGAGATATTGTGGCTCACGAATTTTTCCACATCGTAACACCGTTGAATATCCACTCGCAGCACATTGCCGATTACGACTTTATGTATCCGCAAATGTCCGAGCATTTATGGCTGTATGAGGGCATAACAGAATACAATTCACATATTTCGCAGGCACGCGGAGGAATCATTACCGAAGAGCGCTTTTTTAAGAATATGAAGTCTAAAATGGAAAGTGACAGAACCATCTACAATGATCATGTTCCTTTCACAACAATGAGTAAATACGCTTTAAATTTTTACGAAAGCCAGTACGGCAATGTGTATGAAAAAGGAGCCCTTATCGGGATGTGTTTAGACTTGACATTAAGAGAAAGCAGCGAAGGCGCATATGGCTTGGCAGACTTGCTGATGGAGCTGAGTGCCGTTTATGGAAAAGATACATTCTTCTTAGATGACCAATTGTTCGACCTTATGATTGAACAATCCGGAAATGATGAATTGGGCGAGTTTTTTGCACGTTATGTTGAAAGTTCAGAGCCTTTGCCTTATGCTAAATTATTAAGTTCAGTGGGTTATCATTATCAAGCGGAAAGAACAACGCGAATGATTTCTGATGGGGGCTTAAGCTTTAATGTGAAGGGAGAATTGGTAACTGTTGGAAGCTATAGAACAAATGATGCGTTTATAAAAAGTTTAACTATTCGTAGGCGCGATGTAATTGTTTCGTGGGGTGATGTTAAAATTACACCAGAGAATTATAAGCAAACGATGGCTGATTTTATACAGAATTCAAAAGCTGGAGAAGAAGTTAATGTCACAGTTTTACGAGTTGTGAAAGGCAAGGAGAAAAAGCTAAAGTTGTCAGGGACCATCCAAAACTTTGATTTAACTGAAGAGGATGTTCTTGAAATGAAAGCTAATCCAACAGCTGATGAATTGAAGCTGAAAAAAGCTTGGATGAACTATTAGAAATTTAGTTTTTCATTAAAAGCCATCACAACAGTTGATGGCTTTTTTCTTTTATAAAATCTATGTTTTTTTTCTTTTAGCTGAATTTCTTAAATTTAGAAATCCAATTATTAAACCAATGCTAGTAAAAACCTATGGCAGTGCCGTTACAGGTGTAGATGCCAACACCATCACCATTGAGGTTTCAGTAGATCGCGGTATTCGCTATTTTTTAGTGGGTCTTCCAGACAATGCCGTAAAAGAAAGTCAGCAACGCATAATGTCTGCAGTAAAGACAAACGGTATGCACTGGCCTGGTAAGCAGATAACCATCAATATGGCTCCGGCCGATATTCGCAAAGAGGGTTCGGCTTACGATTTACCGCTCGCCATTGGTGTTTTAGCTGCTTCTGGTCAGATTCCAGAAACGAATCTTAAAGACTACATTATTATGGGCGAGCTCTCACTAGATGGTGGGCTTCAGCCTATTAAAGGCACTTTGCCTATCGCCATACAAGCACGAAGAGAGAATTACAAAGGTGTGATTGTTCCCATTCAAAACGCAAGAGAGGCGGCAATTGTTAGCGAATTAGAAGTTTATGGAGCAACTAATATCACCGAAGTGGTCAATCACCTGAATGGAGAAGAATTAATTCCTCCGACTTTAGTGGATACGAGAAAAGAATTCGAGTTGCATTTAGAAAACCCAGAGTTCGATTTCTCGGATGTAAAAGGTCAAGAAAATGTGAAGCGAGCGTTAGAAATTGCGGCAGCTGGTGGGCATAATGTTATTCTGATTGGTCCTCCTGGTGCAGGAAAAACGATGCTCGCAAAACGAATGCCTTCTATACTGCCACCTTTGTCTTTGCACGAAGCATTAGAAACGACTAAAATTCATTCTGTTGCTGGGCAGCTTAATGCCAAAGCCAGTTTAGTGTCGCAACGTCCGTTTCGTTCTCCTCATCATTCTATCAGCGATGTAGCCTTAGTCGGAGGTGGTGGCATTCCGCAACCTGGGGAAATAAGTATGGCGCATAATGGTATTTTGTTTTTAGATGAATTACCAGAATTTAAACGGACGGTTTTAGAAGTAATGCGTCAACCCATGGAAGATCGAAAAGTGACTATTGCTCGTGCTAAGTTGACGATTGAATACCCCGCAGGTTTTATGTTGGTTTCCAGTATGAACCCTTGTCCTTGTGGTTATTTTAATCATCCCACCAAAGATTGCGTTTGTGCGCCAGGCATAGTCCAGAAGTATTTAAATAAAATATCCGGCCCCCTTTTAGATAGAATCGACTTACATGTAGAGGTAATACCCGTAAGTTTTGATGAAATTGCCGCAGAATATCAAGCGGAAAAAAGTGAGTTTATCCGCGAACGCGTTGTAAAAGCAAGAGAAGCGCAGATTGAACGCTTTAAAGAAATTGAAGGCATGCACAGCAATGCACAAATGCATAGTAAGCAATTACGTCAAGTGTGTCGAATCACTAAAGAAGGCACCGAAATGTTAAAGCAAGCAATGGACCGTTTGAATCTTTCCGCAAGAGCGTACGACAGAATTTTAAAAGTGAGTAGGACAATTGCTGATTTAGAATGCTCGAGCAATATTGAAACCGTTCATTTGGCAGAAGCGATACAATACAGAAGTCTAGACCGCGAAGGTTGGATGGGTTGACTTGTAAGGTTATGACTTCGGGCGAATGAAAATGCTATCTTCGTTATAAGATAACCTTTTCGATACCAGATTAATACCAAAAACAAAATTCAATACAATGAAAAATATAAGCCTTCTCTCTCTATCACTTGTTATATCCATTGCTGGTTTTGCTCAAACGACATACAATGATATCGCTCCAATACTGTATAAAAACTGTACCTCTTGCCACCGTCCTGGAGGTGGTGCTCCATTTTCGATGTTAAGTTATAATGATGCATCACCTTGGAGCACGAGCATGATGCTTGCACTGCAACATGGAGATATGCCGCCTTGGAGTGCCGACACTTCGTATGTGCACTTTGTGAATGAACGTCCTATTTCGCAAGTTGATAAAGATGCCATTTTAGACTGGGTTTTCGATGGCGCTTTGGAAGGTGATCCTACACAATTACAGCCTCCTCCTGTCTACCCAAAACATCTGTTGAATGGAACCCCAGATACTGTTATTCAAATGACAAGGTTTTACAGTAATGCGGGAGCAACAGATGCATATAACATAATGGTTACGCCATTGGCACTAGGCCAAACAAGATATATTCGTGCAATGGAATTGGTTCCTACCGATCCAACTCTAATTCACCATTCGCTTATTACAGCAGACGTATTGGGAGGTGTTCAAATTGATACTGGGGGATCTGCATTCACCAACCCTCAGGGAAGCATTGCCATTGGAACATGGGCCCCAGGTTCATTACCCATAGTGTATCCAAATTCTCCACCGCTAAAAATGGGCATTGAACTTCCAGCAAATGGTGAGATAGCCATGCAAATTCATACGCCATCTGGTACTTTAGGACAACCTATTGATCTTGAGTTAAGACTTTATTTTTATCCAATCAATGAACCAGGAATAAGAAAGGTGCGTGATTTTATTCCATTACAATATTGGGCAAATGATTTTTGGATTGGTCCAGAACAGATAAAAAGTTTTTCCGTAGAGAAAGTTCAGGCTTCGGACGTTTCTATTTTTTCTGCTTTTCCTCATTCACATCAGATCTGTACAGAAATATTGAATTATGCCTATCATCATTTGACATTTGATACAATTCCATTAATTAAAATTGATAAATGGGATTTTGAACATCAAGAATATTACTACTATAAAAACTTAGTTAAAATTCCAAAATTCTACAGATTTCATGCAGACCATACGTTTGACAACACTTCTCAAAATCATCATAATCCTCATAGCCCTCCTCAGCTCATTCAAGTTGGTTATTATACTGATGATGAGATGTTATTTGATGGTTTTCAGTATATCACATATCAACCCGGAGATGAGAATATCAACATTGACAGCATTCTGAAAAATGATCCACTTTTAAATACAATTGGAATCAATGAATCTAGTTTTGCTTTTGAGTCCTCTGTTCATCCTAACCCGATGACCGACATATCTATTATTGAATTTGGAACAAGTGGGAACAAGTGGAAATCGTATTCGCTAGAGGTATATGATCTTAAAGGACAGAAAGTCAACATGAACCATAGGTTGATAGATGGGTCCTTTGAATTGAATAAGGGTAATTTAAGTCCTGGCGTGTATTTCTATCAGATTTCTGATGACTTGCAAAAAGTGTCGGCTGGAAAGATTATTGTTCAGTAAACGTCTCGCTTTTTTGTCGAGTCAAAGCTTTTCTTAAAAATTGCAATGAGGATTATTATTGTGAACTTAAAGAAGAACTCTCTTTCTGCCGTTTAAAAATCATTTGGATTGCTCTAAAATTTCAAACCCGTAAAGTCGAAAAGTGAGTACATCTAGCTCTTGAGCTTTTAATTGCACTAGTCCATCATTGTTTGATTCCCCTAAAATATTTTGGTTTTGATCTAGAGTTAAGATATTAGCAAATGTCAAGCTCCTTAAGCCATTCATAATTGAAACCTGAATTTCTTGATCCTAAAGAAAAGTTTGGCTAATTAAAACGAGAGCCAGGTAAAAGCTTATGTGTGTAAGATACTTTGAATAATGTTTCAACTTTTTTACTCAATGGTTGTCTTTCTAAGTTAAAAGAATGAAGTGCTTAATTATCGCCAGGTTCGATCTTTAGAATCGGGTCTGTTTTTGGTCCAATCTAAAGGACCTTCGCAGCCTACTTCAATTATTGTGCTTGCAGGGTTTCCAAACCATGTCAGCATGGTTTTTCGCCAGTCGTTAAATGATTCATCAGTGCCAAACTTGCATGAATAGGTTAGAATAGCAATGCTCGTTTCGTTGATTACGATAATAGTAGGCTGTGCATCCGGATACGTTCGCATGTCTCTTCCGGGACGAATAGCAACGCCATCGATAAAGCTTTGAAGCCAAAATTTTACTGCGTAATCTCTTTCTGTTACATCTGGGTAGGTAAAAAAGCTGAAGTAATATTTTGAGTAGACCTTGTTACCAATATTATTGATTTCTTTCGCTTTAGATTTTAGCATAAACGAGGAAGTCCAATCGTGCTCTTGTTCATTAATAATACCAATGTTCTGAGCTGTTAAATTCAGATCTTTTCTTTCGTAAACGCTATCTGCTGAAGCAACAAAACCAGTAATTCGTTGCTTAAACTCTCCGTTAGATTGAGCGAAGTTTAAAAAGGGAAGGGCACAAAAGAGTATCGCCCAGGTTAAAAATTTCATAGTTTAAGGTTTCAAGAGTTCTATTTTTACTTCTTTTCCAGCCCTAAGAAGTGTTACAGTAACGGAACCACCATTCGCTGTATTGTTTAACGAAAGGCCAACTTTTTCCAAAGAGGCATCACTATTAATTGTCATGCCATTAATGGCAATAATAATATCTCCACCAAGTATAACCTCGCGGCCATCAATGTTTGCAATTAAATCGCCACCCTTAAACCCAGCTTGACCACCCGGAGAATTCCTAACTACGCGTTGAATTAATAATCCACCACCCGAAGGAACGTTTAAGGAGCTGGCTATTTTCTTGTCAAGTAAAATAGCGTCTATGCCAAACCATCTGTTAGATTTGTTTTCAAGAATATCTTTTGCAATGTCAATACTTGATGCAAAACCTAAACCTTCAAATCCTCCACTTTCACTTAAAATGTGGCTTACAATTCCGATGACTTCGCCATTCATATTAAACATTGGGCCACCAGAATTACCGTGGTTAATGGCAGCATCTGTTTGTAAATATTCAATTTTAGTCGTTCCAGATACTAAGCTTTTCTGGCTGTGTCTTCCACTCAAATAACCCACAGATAAAGAATGCTCTAGGCCATAAGGCGCGCCAATAATCATAACTTTTTCACCTATTTTAGATAGGTCCGAATCTCCCAATTTAGCAACTGGAATCTTGTTGTTAGGCTTATAAAGTGTCTTAATGATTGCGATGTCTGCAGCCTCAGATGACGACTTTACTTTAGCTGGTGCTTTTTCGCCATTTGGAAAAAGTACCATGATGCTCTCTGCATTGTGTACAACATGACTAGCGGTAATGATGTAGCCTTCTTCGCTCACATAAACACCACTGCCTAATCCTTCGGCAGAAACTTGTCGCACATCATTCGGGCCAGCATTAACCAGTTTGTTTTCTTTTACTAAAATGGTAACTACAGATGGATTTAACTCTGAGTACAATCTCTCGATGTCTTGAGAGAAAAGTTGGATAGCCAAAAAGCTTATTGCTATTGTGAGTTTAAGTTTCATATCGAAATAAAAATAATTAAGGTGCCTAAAATATCTATTTTAGTTAACCCAACAACGCTTAATGAAGTCAATTGCAGAACTTGCAAATATTGTGCTTACTTATTCAGATAAGAACCCTGATTCTCGCCTGACTTACCACTGTGTGAGCCATAAGAAATGGGTTCTTAACGAAATCAATACGATCTGTAATTTTGAAGGAATTGTTGAACATAGCGAGCAGCTCGAAAAACAAATTGAATTTCTGCATAATCATAAGTATAATTCACGATTTTCGATTCTTCATTGTAAGCCTAAAATAGAAGAGAATTTAAACCAACTTCAGATCCAACTTGAATAAAATAATTAACATTTGTTTCTTTTTTTTATGCTTTTATCATGTTGCAAATGGCCAACAGGATACTTCTGTTATTACGATGGACAAGCTAGGAAAAGCTGACTTTTTAGTTAAGGAAATCGATAATTCATCGGTTGTAACCTCTGCAAGTAGGAATGCAAAAAATCTTGAAAATCTTCCTTTTACGGCTTATGTAATAACGAAAGAAGTGATTGCCCAAAGAGGGTATCAAACCATTGTTGATATTATTAAAGATTTACCAGGTACACGTGTTTCTCAGCCGGGTTCTGCAGTGCATGGTGAAACTTTTTCATTGCGTGGGCTCTTCGGAAACTACTACACAAAGATTTTATTGGACAACGTTCCTATCCAACCTTCGGCAACCAACGGAATGCCTATAGGTGCTCAATTTCCTATCCAAAGTATTGAAAGGGTAGAAGTTATTTATGGACCAGCTTCTGACGTTTATGGTGCAGATGCAATGGCGGGTGTAATAAATATTATCACAAAAAAGAGCGACAAAATTAAATGGGGAAATGCCAGCTTGATTATGGGAAATCCTTATTTGTCAGGAGTCAAATTTACTGCGGGTGGTAAGTTTGGTAAGGCAAACCGTGTTTATAATTACACGATGTATGGTGGTTATCGACAATTCCGCGATAAGAATATTACCGAAGGCTATGGAGATGTTTATAATCCACAAAACTATGCACCTACGGGTGATACAAGTTATTTGTCAAACCCAAACTATGAAGGCACATTGACTGCCCCTTCTTTTAATGGTCTGCCCTCTAGTTCGGCTCATGCCGGCTTGAGACTCAGCGGCAAGCGAATAACGTTAGGTTTCGATGGAATGTTGCGCAATGAGCACAGCGCTATAGGCTTAAATCCGTTGTATAGCACATATCATAATCCAAACACGAAAATGGGTGAACGTATTTTTAGAGGCTATGGCGCATATGAAGCGAAGATTAAAAATTGGAATTCCAGAACATACATCAGCTGGTTGTCATATCAAATGGATCGAGGAAGTTCATACGGTACAGTTGAAAACCCATTAGGATTAGAAGGAACGTTTTATTCTTATGCGGCATCAGATGATTTATATTTTGAGGAAACTGTAAACCATGGATGGACAAATGGTATTGATTTTCAGGCTGGTGTTACATTTCAGTATTCTGGTAATTTCCCAAACTTTAATTATTTAACAGAGCCTTTCGATCCAAATGATTATGCTCCGTGGGCGAATTCAATTAAAAACAATCCAATACTTGAAGAGTTAGGCATAACCCCTTTTAACTTTACCAACACATCAGTAATGGCTCAGGTTTATTATGATAAGCGCAAGTGGGAGGGAATGTTTGGTGTTCGTTACGATTTCAATAGTAAATTTGGCAGTGCCATAAACCCTAGGTTAGGTGTGTCTTATAAGTTACAAGAAAAAATGGTATTACGTGGCTCTATAAGTACTGCTTTTCGCCCACCATCGAGTTACTTAATATATAATTCGCTCGAAGTTGATTTTACCGACACCTCTTTTTTTCCTTCTCCACAGTTTAATTTAAAGCCTGAGGTATTAACTTCTGTCGAAATTGGGTGGAAATGGCTGATTTCAAAATCGTCAACATTTGATGTAGCGTTTTATACCCACCAAACTGATAATCATATCGTAAAATCATTTTCAGCAGAGAGTAATCGCCTGTTTTATGGCTATCAAAACAGTTTGAATAGTAAAAGCGGTCTATCTGGTATCCAATTACAATATTCGTTTAGAGATTTGGGATCGATGCGTTGGTACTCAGATCTATCTGTAAATTTTGCAGAAGGTTATGAAGAATTACCTTTTTCTCGCGGGCGAATAAATGATTACAGAGAAATGCCAAATTGGATTGGGAAATGGCTCGTTGGTTTCTACCCAATAAAAAGTCTCCATGTTGGAGTCAGAAACCAAGTTTCAAGTTCATGGCTGTCTAGTACAATTATCAATTCTGAATTATCTGAAAACTATAGAGTAGATGGTTACTACACTTTAGATGTTTTGGTAAATTATTCAGTTTCTGATAAGATAAGGTTGCTAGCGAATTTTTTTAATGTAAACGATGCAAAGTATGGAGGTATTTCAGCGGTTAATGATGTTGGATTTTTAAGAGGAAATGGATCGGAACCTTTTACGGAAAGCTTGTATTTGAACCCACAATATGGGGCTCGATTTACATTGGGCGTAGATATTTCATTGTAATGCAGAAGTTACAACTCTATATCGCTTTGTTGGTTTTTACCTTAGTTGCTAGAACTAGTCAGGGTCAGGATAGTGCGAGTGTCTGGACTAAGTATCTGCAGGTCAAAGAAGTTCAAAAGCCTCTTGATGCAATTGATCAACTTCAGTCTATTTTACTTGATGCTAAAGCATTGCAGTTAGATGTTCTTAGCGTCACTATTAAAAAGGATCTCGCTGAACTTTATTTAGATATCGAGCAGGACGATAAAGGCTTGCGTATGTACTTTCAACTTTCAAATGAATTCCTTAAAGCTCACGACTATGAGCAGCTTTATGATATCTATATGTCTTTGTCTGATTATTACGAGCAGAGGGAGTTTCCAAATAACAGTGCAGAGTATGACCTTTTAGCTCTCGATTTGGCAGATAGTTCTGGATTAGAGATAGACGAACCTCAGTTAACATATGATATTGGAAGATTGAAATTGTCAGCCTTTGAGTTTGACGAGTCTTTAACTTTTTTAGACCGAGCAGATTCTCTTTCTGTAGATGAAAATAGAGATGACCTTTTGTTGCAAGTGTTGAGATTGAAAGCAAAAGCGTATGAAAAAACAGGCCAGTTAGATAAAGCTGTGATAACGAATGAGCGGATTTTATCTCTACTTGATGAAGAGAAACAAAAAGCGGATTACACCAAACAGCTCAATAATCTTGGTTTTATTGAACAAAAGCGGGGTGAAACCGAAGAAGCGTTAAAGTATTTTCTAAGAACACTCAAGGAAAGAGAGGCTTCAGGATTTAAAGACGATTCGCACATTCCTCTATTAATAAATATTGGAGTTTCATATCAAAGGTTCGGAAAGCCAGTGGATGCTAAAAAGTATTTTGATCGGGCTCTTAGTGTTGTCGATGCTAAAGCTCAGCCAGGTTTAAAGGCAGAGATTTATGATCTTATTTCTATGAATTACTTCGAGGACAGAGATCTATATAATGCAAAAATCTATAATGATATGGGTATGGATTTAATGACTGGCGATCAACCTGAGGTTGAAATGGAGTTGAATCTTACCGCAAGCATGATTTATGAAATGCTTATAGAATATGAAGATGCATTAGTTCATTATAAGTCCTATTTAGAAATAAAAGATTCGATAGATCTCGCAAATAGATTGAGCAAAGATGAACTCATTCAACAACAGTTGTATGTTCAGCAGACTGAAAAAGAGATTCAGTCTCTCGTAGATAAGAATGAGATTAGAGCCAACGAACTAGAGCAATTAGAATTAGCTTCAGAGAACAAGGATATCCAATTAAAAAATCAAGAGTTGGATGCGAAACAAAAACTGCAGACGGCACGTTTTAGAGAACAGGAATTAGAGGCCGAGGGAAGGGAGCAAGAATTCAAAGTGATCAAGGCAAGAGAAGAAAATCAGCGTTTGAAATTGAATCAACAGAAGCTAGAAGAGGATAAAAATAAACAGGATATCCTACTAAAAGATTTAGAAATAGAAAAGTCTAATATTGAAATTCAAAAAACGAGGTCCATTGCAAGAAACTTAGTCATCATCGTATTACTTGCAGTTGTAGTCATGTTTTTGGCACTTTTTGCCGTGACCAAAATTCGAAAAAGTAATAAGATTATTCATGTAGAAAAATCAAAATCGGACAAATTATTGTTGAATATCTTGCCAGAGTCGACAGCCGAAGAATTAAAAACATTAGGTGCTTCTTTACCTAGGCGTTATGAAAAAGTAGCTGTTCTTTTTACCGATTTTAAAGGTTTTACTCAGATAACCGAAACTATGTCTGCAGAGCAATTAGTAGACAGTTTGTCTCTGTTTTTTGCCGGCTTTGACGACATCATGAAAAAATACGGCTTGGAGAAAATAAAAACTATTGGGGACGCTTACATGTGTGCAGGCGGTATTCCAGATGCATTAGAGAATCCATCAGAGCGCTTGATTTATGCCGCCAATGAAATGTTGGACTTTACTGAGAAAATTAACACTGGAAAGCGAGAACAGGGGCAAGCTACTTGGGGTATTCGAATTGGTATTCATACAGGGCCGGTCGTAGCTGGTGTTATTGGGAATTATAAATTTCAGTACGACATTTGGGGAGATACTGTAAATCTTGCCGCGCGAATGGAATCTTCTGGTGAGCCTGGAAGAATAAATATTTCAGAAAGCACTTTTAACGATGTTCATGAAAAAATTAAATGCACCTACCGTGGTGAGATTGCTGCAAAGAATAAAGGGAATGTGAAAATGTATTTTGTAAATTCTTAAAAACTGCTATTCTTCCAAATCTGCAGAATGCGTTGAGACTTTGACTATTTCCTTGAGCTTGCCTTTTCGAGAAAGTCTTAAAGCGCTTAAATAATTACCAGTCCATGCTCCGGTATCAATGTTCCAGCTATTCGAGTCTAAATTGAATTCAGGTTCTTTGACCTTAATCATATCATGTCCATGCATTTGAACTTTACCGATATTTTTACAAGCTTCACGATTGTATAAAACACCTTTTGGGGCAGCAGCAGTGTAGGGGTTTTTTGTTTTTCCAGAAATACCAGCATGCGTAATTAAGATGTGCGGTGTTTCCCATTTATATGGAAGTTCTGTAAGCCATTCGGTTAATGCAATTTTATTTAACCCGAGACCTTTTATGTCATGAATTAATTGCTTGTAGCCGTTGTATTTATTTGAATTAAGGGTATTTAAAAAATGCTGTTCGTGGTTACCACGTAT
>Ga0102906_1000458_pt1 | contig 13975 bp, 19 predicted proteins | sample Colrivmet1556A02_FD_78498 | JGI IMG/M metagenome (GOLD analysis project Ga0102906, IMG submission 78498) | Estuarine microbial communities from the Columbia River estuary - metaG 1556A-02 | ecosystem: Environmental > Aquatic > Marine > Intertidal zone > Estuary | place: USA: Columbia River... | reverse complement strand
TGCTTTGGACAATTTAACAAAAGTTTTAAATTTTATAATGATAAATAATGAAAGGTTGTAAATAATGTTTATAATTCCAACAGAAAAAACAATTGAATATGCCAAGAAAAATCATGATGATGGTAAACCTCTCGTCCAAATAAATCTCTTTTCATACAATAAAAATGCTAAATATAAAGATAGTACATTAAACACTATATCTGGAAGAGATGCCTATAAGAAATATTCTGATATTGCCACTAAAGCAGTTATGAAAGTTGGTGGAAAGGTATTATGGTGGTCAAGAATAAGACTAACAATGATTGGTCCAGATAAAGATAAATGGGATGAAGTTGGAGTAGTGTGGTATCCTAATATGAAAAAATTTCTTGAAATGACTGAAATTGATTGGTATAAAACTTCTTTTATTCATAGAGAAGCTGCATTAGCAGATACAAGATTAATTACTTGTTATGATATGTCACAATCTATGAAAATGAAGCTACGTTTAGCTTCTTGGTTTGGAAGATTTTTTTTCAAATAAAAAAGCATAAAATCAAATTCTATGCTTTTTTATTCAATTATTAATAATTAAAGATTAGTTATTTTGCATACGTCTCAGCTGTTTCTGATGAAAATTCAAAACATTCTACCTCTTCATCTCCATTAACTTGAGCTGTATGACCTGGTAAAACTTCATATGCATCACCAGGACCAAATGTCTCTTCTGATCCATCGTCACCAAAAATTGTTAAATCACCTTTGGTAACAACTCCTAAATGATGCGCTTGACATGTTTCAGTACCTGCAATTGGACTTACACATTCTGTCCATGTCCAACCAGGCTGTGAAGTTAGTCTAGCAACTTTTCCTGATGGAAATTCTAGAAACTCAACTTTCATTTTATCTGGTTCTCGCAATTCGTCAGGATTGCTAAAGTTCTTTTTTATTACATTTGCCATATTAATTCCTCTCTATTCATTTTCTTTATCTAATTGAGATTTTAAACTGTCAGCTTTAGCAATACTTGCTTTAAGTCCCATTTTAGCTGATTGTTCAAAATATTTTAATGCATCAGCATTATTACTAATTGCTAAATAATAATCTCCCATTGAATCATATGGATTTGCTGATCCAGAAGCTCTTCTAACTTGCTCTTGTAACATTTTACCTGCGTTATCTAAGTCACCTTTTTCCATGTATGCATATCCCATCATATTTAATACTGGAGTAAAGTTAGGGTTCATTGCATATAAAGCTTTTGCTCTATCAAGAACCACATCTGCTCCCCTATCTGAGATTGTAGCAAACACTGTTTCAAATGCTAGGAAAGAATCGTCTGAATATTTATCAGCTAATCTCTCGCTTAATGCATTAAAAGTGCTAGTTCCATTGGTCATATCGTTAGCTACGGCATTAATCATTGAAGCTTCATCTTCTGATGCATTTAAAGACATGCTAACCGCGATATCTAGGTCATCTGCAATATCACCTTGATTACCTAAGAAACCGCTTGTTCTAGCTCGCATTGCGTATGCAAGTGCAAAAGTAGGATCTTGTTCAATTGCATATGAAAATGACTTATATGCATTTTCCCATTCAAGATTGTAAAGTTGCCATCTTGCCCTATCAAATCCATTGCTCGCATCTTGGCTTTCTGTGCTCACGCGCATAACCTTAGCTTCATCATGAGATAGTTTTGCTTGATACTGAGCTAAAGCAGTATTTCTTGGACCCCATGAAAAATTTGGATCCATTTCTGTTGCTTCCATATAGTACCTTACAGCTAAATCATAGTCTCCTTTATTTAAATAGAATTCTGCAAGAGAATCCAATGCATTGGCCTGTTTTGGATCTAATTCCATATACTTTTCAATATATGGTAATGCCATATCATATTCTTCTGAATCAGGATCAATATTCCACATATAAGAATAAGCTAATAAGTTATACAAATGTCCTCTGTTCAATCTGTCAGCTGCTGCTAATAGCATTTCTCTTGCTTCTTCTATCTTATCCTCGGCTTGAAGACTTCTGTAGGCACCAGCAGCTAAAAATCTATCATTTGGATACTTCGCATATAAGTCAGCATATCCTGCAAATCGATTACCTTCACCATTTATCCAATCTACTGCTGCTTGAGCAAGTGTAGTTTCTGGATGTCCAGGTTTTGATAATTCTAAAGCAGTCTCAAATAATTCTCTTTTTAATACCCTGTCTTGTTCTACATGCGCCTTATTTAAATAACATGTTACACAATTAGGATCCTTATCAATTCCTTTATCAAATTCAGCTCTTGCTACATCAAACATAACATGATGCCCTGCATCTAATCCAGCGGCAGCTTCTTTTGAAGCATCTCCAGTTTGTCTAGGCATTTCACCGTCAGAGTTTCCACAACTAATAAATAATATTGCTGTAAAAATAGCTGAAAGCATTAAAGTGTATTTCTTCATTTTTATTTCCTTTATCTGTTAATTTATTATCTGGTAAATACAAACATTGATTCATCAGATAGTTTTGAATCAAAATTATAATTTTCATAGTTGAAATCTTTGATATCGTTATTAGTATCAATCTCATTCTTCATAATATATTGGGTCATCAACCCTCTCGCCTTCTTAGCATTAAATGAGATAAATTTTAATTCATCATTACGATATTCTTTAAATACAATAGACAAAATCTTACCCTCAAAATCTTTTAAATCGATAGCTGAAAAATATTCTACTGATGCACAGTTTACTATCGTAGGATTTTTATGTTCTTTTAAGGTGTTATTTAGATTTTCTGTTAAATCTTTCTTCCAAAATTCATATAAGTTTTTCCCTCTATTATTTTTAAAAGATACACCCATTTCTAACCTATAAGGCTGAATAAGATCTAAAGGTTTTAAAATTCCATATAATCCTGACAAAATCCTTAAATGATTTTGAGCAAAATCAAAATCTTTCTCCTTAAAATCTTCTGCTTTTAACCCTAAATACACCCCTCCATCAAAAGCTAATATAGCTTGCTTTGCATTTGACGGGCTAAAAGGTAAAGACCATCTATCAAATCTTTCTCGATTTAATTTTGCGAGATTGTCACTGATATCCATCAAATCTTTTAAGTCGTTTTCTGTCAGATTTTTAGCTTCATTTGCTAATAATTCAGCGCTTTGAATAAAATCACATTCAGTATGACTATGAACAATATTTTGCTCATTAAAATTTAGTTTCTTTGATGGAGATAGTAGTGTAATCATTGTATTTCTCTTAAATTATTCTTAATAAGATTCCCTACAGGAATTGATTTTTGCTCTACAAAGTTAAACATTACAAATGTATGGATACTTTGAAATGCGGGTTTATCATCTCCTTCTAGAAAAATACCTTGATGAACATCATAACTCTTAGACCCTACCCTAGTAATACGATACCCTATAGCAAGTTCCGCAGGATGGTGAGCTTGCTTTATGTACATAACTTTCATTGAAGCCAACAAACCTGCTTCTGTACTTTGCAAACCAAACTTATGCTCATTACTACCATGGAGATGATCCATAAATTCTTTATGCTTTGTCTCTAACAAACCTAAATATACTGTATGGTTAATATGTCCTAGCGTATCCATATCTCTCCATCTAGTTGATGCAGTACAAAAAAAATCATATTCTGAACGCATAAGAATTCTTTGTTTCATTATGATAGTTTCTCCTTATAAGATTCACATAAATTCCACACTTGATTCCACTGCTCTTTATCATAAGATGCTTTTGATGATTTTATTTGCCTGCATTTAAAAAAGTATTTTCCAGAAACATCGTTCACTTCATCTGAAGTGCTAAGATAAATACTTGAGTCTGCTCCATTTTCTACAGTTCTTGCAAAAAGTTTCGATCCAAATTTAACAATACTCTTAATTACAGATCCTTCATTTCCTCCTATATTTGTATCAACAAACCCTGGATGTAATGTATTCACTGTAACTTTATCCTGCATTTCTGCTAACCTATATGTAAACATTATGTTCATTAATTTTGAAACACAGTATGCCTTCCAAGCTGAATAGCCTTTTTCAGCATTAATATTATCAAAATCAATAGTGGTACCAATATGAGCATTGGATGCAACATTAACTACTCTAGAGCCTTCAGATGCTGACAACATATCCATGAGGTTGGTTGTAAGCGTAAAATAATTCATCTGATTCGTTGCAAATGTTTTTTCAAGTCCTTCTGAGGTAATAACCTTATTCTTGCTTGCTCCTCCAGCATTATTTAGCAACACATTGAGTTTGGAATATTTACTTTTAATTTCGTGAGAAAGCTTATGAATTTCAGATACCAAACTTAAGTCTGCTTGAAAGAAATCAAGCTTATCATTTCGAGTTAAACTTGCAATACGTTCAATTGCTTTTGCACCTTTTTCTGGATTTCTACCAACTAAACCTACGCGGTTTCCAAGGGCAGCTATCTTAGTGGCTGCTTCTAAACCTATCCCATCGGTTGCCCCTGTTACTATAATTGTTTTATTAATCATAAACGCTCTTTGAACGAATCAATATTACCTATAAATTATTATCGATGTTACAAATTTATCAAACAGGAATAGAGTATTGGTTTTTATTAGGATCTATAACCTTCCTTGTTTTATTAAAGATACCTGCACCATACGGTAAATTTTCTAAATCAAATTGGGGTTCTTGGTTCTTTATTATGATTCCCAGTCAATTAGGATGGGTGATTATGGAAATCATGTCACCGATTATGATTGGTTACTTTTTCTTAACCGGACCTATAGAAAAAAGTCTGACCTCCTATATATTTCTTATACTATGGCTAGGTCATTATTTTAATCGTAGTATTATCTATCCCATTAGACAGAAGAATCCATCTAAAATGCCACTTTTAATTATCTTCTTAGCCCTTATGTTCAATACCGTGAATGGCTTTATCAATGGATACTATCTAGGCTTTATACAAGCATATCCATTAGAATATGTATATGAATGGAATTTTATATTAGGCATTATACTATTTCTTGTAGGAGCTACTATTAATATTAAATCGGATAATATTTTATTACGCCTAAGATCTAATAAAAAAGGCTATCATATCCCTCATGGTTTTATGTATAAATATGTCTCATATCCAAATTATCTAGGAGAAATTATAGAATGGTTAGCATTTGCTTTAATGACATGGTCTTTAGCTGGTTTATCTTTTGCAGTATGGACTATAGCAAATCTTATTCCAAGAGCTATAGCTGGTCATAAGTGGTATAATAAAACATTTGAGAATTATCCGAAGAATAGAAAAGCTATTTTACCGCATTTACTTTAATTAAAATTCTAAATCTTTTTTCTCTTCTTAAAAAAATAATCTTGAATCAAAACAAGCGAATCTCCACCTAAAACATTTCCTCTGACAACGCTAGGTGTTTTAAAGGTAGGATTTCCACAAATATCTAACTTAGAACCACATGCACCAAAATCTTCATCATAACACCCAAAATACAGAGCGTCAATACGGCTATTTATAATGGCTCCAGCGCACATAGAACATGGCTCTTTTGTCACATAAAGACTGCAATCAGTTAATCGCCAATCTCCTATCGTATTAGATGCTGCGGTAATGGCTAACATTTCTGCATGCGCAGTAGAGTCATTTAAAGATTCGCATTGATTATAGCCTTGGCCTATGATTTTATTTTTATAAACAATAATAGCGCCGATTGGCACTTCATCTTCTCGCATTCCTTTCGATGCGATACTTAAAGCACGACGCATCCAATCTTCATGAGAAACAGCTCCTAATTGATTTTCAATAGACATGTGTACGCCCGGAAGGACTTGAACCCACAACCTTCTGGTCCGTAGCCAGACGCTCTATCCAATTGAGCTACGGGCGCATATGTAAATAAGACCGAAACTTATTAATCAAAACTAAGAGCTTCAACCTGGAAGATTTTTTTCTCATTAGGTCCGCTATTATCAAATTGAACAAAAGCAACAAGAGTTAAATCTTCTGTGCTCCAAGAAACGTTTGAATTGTTTGGCCAATTACTATCTAATGTCCAATCATAACTTTTTGTATAAGTCTCGCCTGCGCCCAAGTTTAATGGCTCCCCATAAGATACTGAACCAGAAGAATTATCAAATGTTAAGAAATTGATAAATGTCTGATCAAATACTGTTTGCCCGTTTGGTGCTTGATACTGTGAATTATCATGAGTTACTGTGAGATACAATCTAAATCCAAGATTATTTACATCCCCAGCTGAAGTAACCGTAACATTTCCACTAATATTATAACCATCTCTTGTTCCAGTTATTTGAACATTAAAAGGTGTTACGTTGTCAACCGTTGCTCTTGCATGTGTTCTCCATGTAGCTGCAGTACTACCAGAATCAGTCCATCCTTGTGTATACATATGAGGCACATAACCTACATCGTAGTAGTCTTCACGATTAATGACTGGACTAGGATTAAAATCATAATAAGGATCGCCAGAAGCAGGCCACCATACATGATATCGTAATATAATCCAATCATCTGCTAAATCTTCTGCATAAACTGAAGATGTGGGATCTAAATATTCGTTCAATTTTGTATTCTGTGGCAAACAAGGTCCGCATGTTGTTGATGTAAAGAGCTCCATTAAGATTTTTGATTTAACATTCACTGCGCTACCATCGTTACCGCCAGTCTCTGAAGTAGTATCAGTAGAAGCATTAACACTGCTTCCTCCATTAGAGCATGATAAAACAAACATAGAACTCATTATGCTTATCATTAAAAGTTTTTTATAATTTTTCATTTTAGTGTTTTCCTCTCCAAAAAAACCTATTTTCTTAAAACTGAGTAAATTTAGTCTAAATTACGACTGTAGTCAATTCTTATGCCATTATCAAATGCTTGTATATATCTACATACACCATTTGTACAATCAAGTCCACCGCGAATAGAACCATAAAATAATTCAAGCATATGATCAGAATTAAACTTATATGCCAGAGATAATGAATTCCAATCATTAGAACTATCAAAAGATTCATCCTGACCATTGTCAAGCAATGACTCATCGCTATTGGTTGATTCATGGGAGAGATTAAAAGACCATTTTTGGTTATAATTTGCTGATAATGCTAAAAATAGATTTTTTTGATACTCTTCCGATAATAATGAATTAAAAGAATAATTATCTTCTATCCCATCAATATCGGATATGATTGTGGTATCAAATCCTGTCTTAAGTTTTTGTAACTCTAATTGCACTTCAACATTCCATAACGGATTTACAGCAATATTCACTAGAAATGGTAATGTAAATGATTCAGTTATTTCAAAGGATTTTACTTCTCCTGAATTAGACAAAACATTGAATACTTGATCTTGAAAATCCATACCAACTTTATAAAAAATATTGCCTTGTGGATTATATCCGCTCAACTCAATGAATATCTCTTCAAATGGATATGAACCTTGACGGCTTGAAGGCAGAAAAGAATTCTTATCACTAAACCAGTCACCGATAAGTACTCCTGATCCATTATACCATTGTTTTGAGCTACTTGATTTCATATAGTTAACTGAAATATTTGTATTATCATTAATAGGGCCTAATAATTGAATTTCTACACCTACTTCATCATTAAGATTTACTTCTTTTGAATTTCTACTTAACAATCTAAACGTATGTTGATAAAAACCGCTTGGTGAACGTTGAAGATCTAATGCTTGACCATAATTATCTACTATATTATCTCGAATCACTGGATTATTTACATCGATTGTAAACTTTCGATAGCTAGAAGTTAATGCCCAATCTTTGAAATAGTTGGTATTGGACAGATAAACACCCCCACCATCTTTTTCAGGATAAAAAATTTCCAAATCTCCAGAATCCTTTTCAGAAACCTTGTTAATAACAGACATAAAAAATTCACCAGATTGATGCGATTTATCTATGCGCACATTTGTTAAGGTATGAGATAAAGATTTCTCTTCTTCATCTACAAGCAAGAAAGCTGCTCCTATATTAAATTTTGCAATATCTAAACTAAAATCCGCCCCGTAAATAAACTGATCTATGAAATAGTTTGGCACTCTTGGATCATAATTACCTAAAACTGTGGTGCTCTTTCTACTGTTAGTGTCGCCCATAATAATATTTAAAGTTTTTCCTTCATAATCAAATTGCATACCCAATCCTTTTGAACCTGTATCAAAATCTAAGTTTTGGAAATTTAGCTGATTCAATAACAATCCTCTTCCCCATGTTTGATATATATCACCAACTTCAAACGAAAGTTTATCATTATAGAATCCAAATAAATATCTATCTAAGCCATTTGCATTTAACCCAATTTCAGGAGGGTCACTGACTTCAAAAGTAAGAATTGATTCTAATCGATAATCCTCTCGATTAAGAGATAATTTTGTATCGAGATATATCTCACTATAATTATAGTCGTTATCACTATCACCATACCGTACAGATAACTGATTTGAAATATCTGTCTGACTATAAACATATGTAAATAAAGATATACCAATAAGTATTTTTCTAATCATTTAACGCTTCATCCAATTGCTTTTTTAGCTCAACTTCATCGCCTAAATAGAATCCTCTTTTACGATAAATAACTTTATTATCCTTTAAAATAAGAGTTAATGGAATAGGTTGAGCGCTAAATTGTCTAGATAGTTTTTTATCAAAATCAAATACGATATGATAATTATCATCAACGGGATATTTTCTCGAACGAATAAAGCTCTTTACTTTTGCTTTATCTCCAGGTTTATCTTCGTTAATTAGAATCACTGATACGTTCTCATAATCATCAATAAACTTATTTAACTTATCGATTTCTTTAATACATGGAATACACCATGTTGCCCAAAAACTAACAAATGATACTTCAGAAGTTAGGCTATGAAGATTAGTACTTCTATTATCAATTAATTGAACCTTACTATTTGGAAAATTAGTTTGAGAAAACAGGGTACTAATAGAAAGAAATAAGAAAAATAAACGATACATAACTACAATTTAACTGCTTCAGATAAACGATTCAAACATCTATCTTTTCCAAGCAAAAACATCATATCAAAAATTCCAGGTCCATAACCAAGACCGGTTAATGCAAACCGTACAGGCTTAATAAGCTTTCCTAGCCCTAATTCATGTTGAGTCATTAAATTATCAAAAATAGACTCGAGTGCATCTTTTCTCCAATTATCTTCTATGTTTAAAGCTTCATGTAAATCTTTTACTACTTGTATAGCACTATCATCTAATATTTTTCGACTCATATCTTGATCATATGAAATGGTTTCTTTAAAGAAAACATCTGAAATTTCAATTAGATCATTTAATGTTTTTGATCGATCTTTTACTAAAGCGATGACATCATTTTTATATTTATTGTCTTGATTAATACCCCAATTACTATCTAAAGATTCTATTTCTTTCACAGCAGCACTTGTTTCCATTCGTGCCATTTGTTGACCAGAAACCCATAATAGTTTCTTTTCATCAAAAGTGGCGGGTTTTTTCTGAACTTGATTAAAATTAAAAGCACTAATGAGCTCATTGATATTAAATATTTCTTGATCTGAATCTGGATTCCATCCTAACAAAGAAAGATAATTAATAATTGCTGTTGGAGTAAATCCTTTCTCTTTATACTCTTGCACATTTGTTGCTGCATGTCTTTTACTCAATCTTTTCTTATCTACCCCTAAGATCATTGGTAGATGAGCAAATATAGGAATTGCTAACCCCAATGCTTTATAAACCAATATTTGTTTTGGAGTATTTGCTAAATGATCATCTCCTCTGATAATATGAGAGATATTCATATCTGAATCATCGATAGCTACCACAAAATTATAGGTTGGAGATCCGTCAGATCTTGCAATAATAAAATCATCTAATTCTTTATTATCAACCTTAATAGTTCCGTATACCAAATCTGAAAACTCTGTTATGCCATCAGGTATTTTTAAGCGCACTGTAAAAGCTTTGCCTTCGTCTATTAATGCTTGTTGTTGATCTAAAGAATAATCTCTATATGTCTTTGGAACTCTAAATAGCTCTTTCTTTTTTTCTGATTCTTTACGCAGCGCATCTAGTTCTTCTTTTGATAAAAAGCATCGATAAGCTGTTCCTGCCTTAACCATTTGATTAACTACTTCTTCATGTCGTGATTTATTCTTTGATTGCAGAACAACATTATCATCCCAATCAAATCCTAACCAACCTAGAGCATCGGTAATTTGATCAATATATTCTGCTTTTGATCTTTCTAAGTCAGTATCTTCAATTCTTAGAAGAAATGTTCCACCATTTTTCTTGGCATATAACCAATTAAATAGTGCTGTTCTTGCTCCACCAATATGAAGATACCCTGTTGGGCTTGGAGCAAATCTGACAATAGGCTTATTCATTGCGGAGGCGAGAGGATTCGAACCTCTGAAGGGCTTTCACCCTTGCTGGTTTTCAAGACCAGTGCATTCAACCGCTCTGCCACGCCTCCTGATATTAAATTTAATTGTATGAATTGTATATATATAGTAATTTTTTGCTCATCAATTTATTAGATAAAAATTGAAAAACAAACAAAGGACTTTAATGAAAAAGATATTATTAACACTATGCGTTATGATGATGCCATTAATGACACAAACTATCAATGACACTGATGAAGCTAAAAGAGAAATTAGAGAATCAATGAGAGAACAAGAACAAATGCTTCAAGAGCAGGAGTGGAAACAAGACCGATCTGTTGAGCGCATAATTAACCTAAATGTAGAAGCAAGAAAAGCAAAGCAAGGAAGGCGTACTAAGGCCAATACAAATCCAAGCATTATACTTAATAAAAGGGTGAGCACTTTAGAATGGAAAGGTGGATTAAAATTTCTTAACAAGAACCATAATGGAAATCTAAAGATAAAAGCAGGAAGTTTATTTTTAGAGGATAAAACTAAGATTACTGGAACTATTACTGTAAATATGTTATCTATTAGCAATATAGATCTTCCTGACAGTAAAAAAGAATATCTAATAGGACACTTAAGAAGTGAAGATTTTTTTCATGTTGAACGCTTCCCTATTGCATCGCTAAAAATCAATAACTCAAAAATTTTAGAAAAGCAATCTAATGGTAAATATAATATGGAAGTCTCTGGAGACTTAACAATTAAATCTATTACAAAATCTATTACATTTATGGCTATCGTAGATTTAGACTCTGATGTTAAATCTGCAACTGGAACTATGCAATTTAATCGAGCTGATTTTGGGGTTCAATATCGTACTGAAATGCATTTAGATGATGCTAAATCTTTTTGGAATAGTGCAACAACCACCAAAGAAGCATTAAAAGATAAAGTAATCAAAGATGAGATTAATATAAAATTTAATATCGTGTCAATGCCAGGCCTTCTTGAAAGATAATACTTAATCAAAGTTGCAAAATAACAACTTCTTAACACTTCCGAAGAAATTGTTAAATGAACCTAATTTGACAGCATAGTAAGTCCATAAAAAATTGAATAAAACAAAGGTGACAAAAACAGGCCAATTCAGTGGATGTCCACCATTAACAAGCGAGATTAAAACACCTGTCCATGCAGTTCCAGACCAAATCACTGCCCAGCGTAATTTTTTAACCATATTGTCATAATCTAGACTCGAAGCTTGAAGCGAACTAAATCCTATACCAAATAATGCCGCAGCTACAATTCTTAGCGCTACAGTATCTAGTGGATAATCAGGAAAAAATATGGCAATCTGTTCGGCGCCAATGAATATGGGTATAGCAACCGCATAATCGAAGTAAAAGTGCAATACAAGCCATATTCTGAGCATTCTAGGTACTTTCATAGCTTATCCAGTGATCAAACCTTTTACAACGAGATATGGGATAATGATATAAAGAATAACATCTCTAATTAAATAATACATGAACAATGCAACTCCAACTTTCCATCCATATTGCTTAAAAAGCATTTTCATGGCAACGATTAAACCAAATTCTCTTGTATTAGATCGCAGTTCTGTTAAGGCTTTAAACATAACTAAGAGACATTATTAAGTATTGCTTTAGGTGTTCGAAGCAATATTATTGCCCATTTATAAATAGGAATAGATCCTAATTGAGCATTTCGTTTAACTCTTTTCTTTCTTTCATTTTTAAGCTCTACAGAGTCGTTGCTCTTATTAATTTTTCTTAGTTTAAAAAAAGGTACTATAGTTGCACTAATCAACCATGGAGCAGGACTATCTGCCATCCAAGTTAATATAAATCCCACACCCGTAGACAGCGCTTGACTTGTTAGCGTTCTATAATCTTCTTTAGCTAAAATACGTTCTAATTTTTTGTTTTGTTCTACAATTTGCTCATCAAAGATTTCTTTTACAGCTTTATCATGATCTTCTACTATTTTATCATAAACACCATCTTGTGCGATAATAAATGATAGAAAAAGTATTGGGATTATATATCTCATAAATACAACTTAATAACGATTTGTTATAATTTCTTTACTATTTTTTTCCATTCGATAACATACAACATCAACATTTACAATTGGAATTGTTCCTTTTTTAGATTTCACTATAGTAAATCCTTCACTTTCATATAAAGAAATTGCCTTTAAATTTTTATTTAAAACTAGGACTTTGGTTGGATTTTTCGTTTTCTTTACTGCAAACTGCAATAATTGTCTCCCGTACTTATTACCCTGATGACTCGGATGAATATAAAGCCAGGTAATATTACAAGAGTCAAATGCTACAAAACCTACAACTGTTCCGTTTACTTCTCCGATATAAACCTTGTCATCGAGAAGACCTTCTTCTTTATAGCATTTTTTTAATGGAACAAAAGCTTCTTGAGGCGCTGACCCTTCTAATTCCCCAGGCCTTGCTGCATCGTGAATTTCACAAATAGAATTCCAATGTTCATCAGAAATAAAATTTTTAATCTTCATTTTTTCAAAATTCATAAAATATTGCGGAGAGGACAGGATTCGAACCTGCGAAAGCTATTAACCTTACACGCTTTCCAAGCGTGCGCCTTAAACCACTCGGCCACCTCTCCAATAATTAATTATTCTTTGGAGGATTCATCAGCTTGTTCAGCTGAATCTTCTTCAGGTACCGACTCTGAAGATTCTTCTGCTGGGACTTCTTCTTCAGCTGGTGCTTCTTCTTGAGTTTCTTCTGCTGGGACTTCTTCTTCAGCAGGTGCTTCTTCTTGAGTTTCTTCTGCTGGGACTTCTTCTTCAGCAGGTGCTTCTTCTTGAGTTTCTTCTGCTGGAACTTCTTCTTCAGCAGGTGTTTCTTCGGTTACAACTTCTTCAGCCTCGGCACTCTCACCGAATGCTAATGTAACAGAAGCTTCTTCTTCCATACGCTTCAGAGCTTGATCAATATTTTCGTTGTCATCAAGACGAACCATATTAGCAATAAATTTTATATGCCCGGAGTCTTCAGATGTGACTGTCTTGATATGCTTCACGAACTTATAGTTCTTTCCGCCTTTGTCTAACTTTGAAGTAAATGTTTGTTTTTTAGCCATAATTAATCTTTAATTTTTTCTTTTCTCTTATTTTGTACAGAACCCATACCCGCACCAATTGCAACACCTAAAGCGATACCTAAGCCTACATTGTCTATAAGTATGCCAAATATAATACCAAATGTAAGACCAATGCCTATCATTTTATCTCTATCGTTAAATTCTTTTTTCTTCATAATAATTTCTTGTGATACTTTCGGTGAAGAAGTTAGTGTAGGAAATCAAAAACTCAAATAATTAATTATTATTCTGTGATTTTGCCAAATCTCTCATATCTACGACTGAATCATGTTCGTCGACAATCTCTTCACCTAGCAATGTTTCAATGGCATCTTCTAGTGTGATTAAACCTGTCAGATTATTGTCATTATTAAGCACTAAAGCTAAATGATACCTATTTTGAATAAATAATCTTAAAACT
>Ga0102906_1000420_pt1 | contig 14491 bp, 10 predicted proteins | sample Colrivmet1556A02_FD_78498 | JGI IMG/M metagenome (GOLD analysis project Ga0102906, IMG submission 78498) | Estuarine microbial communities from the Columbia River estuary - metaG 1556A-02 | ecosystem: Environmental > Aquatic > Marine > Intertidal zone > Estuary | place: USA: Columbia River... | reverse complement strand
GTGCGGGATGGAGCAGTCTGGTAGCTCGTCGGGCTCATAACCCGAAGGTCGTTGGTTCAAATCCAGCTCCCGCTACCAATTTTCTAAGCTAATTAGAAAAAACCGATACAGTGTAAGCTGATGTATGCAGGCGAAAAATCGTCTATGCTACTCCCAGCTAAGTGGAAAAAGGCGTTGGGTCGCAGTTGGCTCAGCAGGTTCCACTGAAAATATTCGCGTCGGGTCCGGCGCAAATCGAGGAGCCCCATTTTGGGGCTTTTCTTTAGAAGTTAAAAAAATGGGCCTATGGCCCATTTTTTGTTTGCCAGGAGAAGCCAATGGCTGCCGTCGACAGCACATTAAAAGCATTACTGCAGCCGGTTGTAGAAGCTCTGGACTGTGAGCTCTGGGGGCTCGAGCTGCAATCTGGCGGCAAGCGCAAGTTACTGCGAATCTATATAGATCGCGAAGACGGCATAGGCGTTGAAGATTGTGAGCGCGTCAGTCGACAATCGGGCAGTGTGCTGGACGTAGAAGATGCTATAAGTGGAGAGTACATTTTAGAGGTTTCCTCTCCGGGTATGGACAGGCCGCTCTACGAGTTGGCCCAGTACGAGCGTTACATAGGTGAAGATGTCTCTCTGAGATTGCGTTTTGCCTATGATGGTAGACGTAACTTTAAAGGTCGTCTTGTCGGTGTTGACGGAGATGAGATTGTTTTGGTGGTTGCAGATACAGAGTATCTGTTTCCGGTTGAAGGAATTGATAAGGCCAATGTGGTGCCTAGATTCTGATCAAGTGAGGTTTGAGCAATGAGCAAAGAAATTTTAATGGTCGCCGAAGCCGTATCCAATGAAAAGGGTGTGGATCAGGAAGTTATTTTTCAGGCGATCGAGCAGGCGTTGTCTACAGCGACCAAGAAGCGTTACGACGAAGGCGCAAATATTCGCGTCGTAATCGATCGTGAAACTGGCGACTACGACTCCTTCCGCTGGTGGGATGTTGTGGCTGACGATGTCATGGCAGAACTGGGTACTCAGTTCACCACTGAAGAAGCTCACGAAAAAGATCCGACACTGGCCGTTGGCGATACTTTTGAAGAAACGGTAGAGAATATCGCCTTCGGTCGGATTGCTGCCCAGACTGCCAAGCAAGTCATCGTTCAGAAAGTACGTGAAGCCGAGCGTGAGCTAATTATTAGCCGCTTTGTTAATCGCATCGGTGAGATGCTGAACGGTACGGTCAAGAAAGTGACCCGCGACCATATTATTGTCGACTTCGGTGACAACGCTGAAGGTCTGTTACCGCGCGAAGAGTTGGTCGGCCGGGAAATTTTCCGTATTAACGATCGCACCAGAGTTATTTTGACTAGCATTCGCGACGACACCCGCGGACCGCAGTTGCTTGTTTCACGAGCGGCTTCAGAGATGCTGGTGCAATTGTTTCATATCGAAGTGCCAGAAATTTCTGAAGGCATTATCGAAATTAAAGGCGCTGCTCGCGATCCCGGTCAGCGCGCCAAAATTGCTGTTAAAAGCAAAGATGCCCGTATTGACCCAGTCGGAGCCTGCGTGGGAATGCGCGGTGCTCGAGTCCAGGCTGTATCCAATGATCTTGACGATGAGCGTATTGATATTATCCTTTGGGATGATAACCCGGCACAGCTCGTTATCAATGCTATGGCACCAGCCGAAGTAGAGTCGATTGTTGTGGATGAAGACAGCCACTCTATGGATGTTGCAGTAAGCGAAGAAAATCTTGCCCAGGCAATTGGTAAAGGCGGTCAAAACGTTCGCTTGGCATCCGAGCTCACTGGTTGGACCATCAACGTGATGACCATGGATCAGGCGCAAGAGAAGCAACAGGAAGAATCATTAAATGTCGTTGAGAACCTGATGACGGCATTGGATATTGACGAAGATGTGGCTATCGTTTTGGTTGAAGAAGGTTTCACCAGTCTTGAAGAAGTGGCCTACGTGCCCCTCGAAGAGATGATCGATATCGAAGGTTTCGACGAAGGTATAGCGACAGAATTGCGCGCTCGCGCGAAAGATGCGCTGTTGACCATGGCCTTGGCAAGTGAAGAGCAATTGGCGAATGCCCAACCAGCAGAAGATCTGCTGACAATGGATGGCATGAACGACGCGTTAGCTAATACCCTTGCAGGTAAAGGTATTATCACCATGGAAGATCTGGCCGAACAGGCTGTAGATGATCTCATGGAAGTAGATGGAATGGATGAAGAGACCGCAGCAGCATTAATTATGACTGCACGGGCTCCTTGGTTTGTAGACCAAGGTGAATAATTAATCGGGGTGTAATAGAGGACAACCGATGGCTGAAGTTACTGTAAGTGAACTGGCAAAAACCGTAGGCGCATCTGTCGAACGTTTGCTGATGCAAATGAAAGAGGCAGGACTGTCGCATACGTCTGAGGGTGCCTCGGTATCTGACGACGAGAAACAAACGTTGCTGGCCTATTTAAAAGGTCTGCATGGCGATAGTGCTCGTGAGCCAAAGAAAATTGTTTTGCAGCGCAAGACCCTGAGCACCCTAAAGTCAGGTAATCGCAAAACGGTTAATATCGAAGTGCGTAAAAAGCGCACCTATATTAAGCGCAGCGACGAAGAGATTCAGGCCCAGGTCGATGCCGAAGCTCAAGAGCAGTTAGAAGTTGAAGACGTTGCCGCAGTTGTGGCGCCAGAGCCAGTAGTCGTGCCAGAGCCGGAAGTTGTTGCCGAAGTTATTCCAGAGCCGGTTGCCGAAGTTATTCCAGAACCGATTCCAGAGCCCACGCCAGAGTCAGTTGCAGACTCACCAAAAGTCTACGCTGACCCCGAATTACAGCGTCTGGCTGCCATTGGCGCGCGTCGCAAAGCCGCGGCAGAGGCTAAGGCGAAAGCAGAAGCAGAAGCCCTGTTTAAAGTTGAAGAAGCTGCTCGTTTAGCAGCCGAAGCTGCAGCTGCAGCCAAGGTGGCGGAAGCGAAAAAGGTTGGTAAGCCGGCCCCAGCAGCCAAGCCAGCTGTTTCAGGCGAGCCTGTACACGATAAGACTCGCCGTTTTGGCAAAGCAGCCCCAACTGATGACGATGATAAAGTTGGCAAGAAAGCGAAGAAGCCAATTGGCAAAGGCGGCAAGAAGAAAGGCCGTCTGGCAATGAATGATATGGATGATTCGCGACGCAAGTCTCCGCGCCTCCGTTCTAGCATGCCAGCTGCATTAAAAGTCGATAACAAGCACACCTTCCAAAAGCCGACTGAAAAGAAAGTCTTGGAAGTACAGATTCCAGATGAAATCTCCGTCGGTGAGCTGGCTCAGAGAATGTTGAGCAAGTCTGGTCCGGTTGTTAGGCAGCTGATGAAGATGGGCGTTATGGCCTCCATCAATGAAGTGATTGACCAAGAGACTGCCTTCTTGGTGGTTGAAGAGTTGGGTCATCAGCCAGTTGTTGAACAGGTCGAATCTGTCGAAGATGAGCTCGCTAAGCAGTTCGCTGAGATTAAAAGCGAAGGGACCGAAGAGCCGCGAGCGCCGATCGTTACCGTTATGGGTCACGTTGACCATGGTAAGACCTCGCTCCTTGATCAGATTCGAAAATCTCGCGTTGCCTCCGGTGAAGCCGGCGGTATTACCCAGCATATTGGTGCCTATCACGTAGATACGCCCAAAGGGATGGTGACTTTTCTCGATACTCCGGGACACGCAGCATTTACTGCTATGCGTGCTCGCGGCGCGCAGGCTACCGACGTAGTCATTTTGGTTGTCGCCGCCGATGATGGTGTTATGCCGCAGACTGAAGAAGCTATTCAGCACGCAAAAGCCGCTGGTGTTCCCATTGTTATTGCCATCAACAAGATGGACAAAGACGGTGCCGACCCCGAGCGCGTGACCAATGAATTGGCTGCTAAAGACGTTATCCCAGAAGAGTGGGGCGGTGATACTCAGTTTATTAAAGTCTCTGCTCACACGGGCGACGGCATTGATCAATTGTTAGAAGCTGTGCTGCTGCAATCTGAGCTACTTGAACTCACTGCGCCAGTTAATGTGCCAGCTCGCGGTGTGATTGTTGAGGCTCGAGTTGATAAAGGCCGTGGCGTTATTGCTACTGCCTTGGTTCAGCAGGGTACATTGCGCAAAGGCGACTTTATGCTAGCCGGTGAGAGCGTAGGTAAGATCCGCGCTATGACCGACGAAGCGAAAAAGCCAGCTCTTGAAGCAGGCCCATCGATTCCAGTAGAAATACTGGGCCTAGACGAAGCGCCGAAAGCCGGCGATGAATTCTTCGTTGTTGCCGATGAGCGCAAGGCCAAAGAAATTGCTGAAACTCGTCAGACTAAGGCTCGCCAAGAGCGTATGTCTCGTCAGCAGGCTGCCAAGCTAGAAAACATGTTTACCGACATGGGTGCCGATCAGGTGAGCAAGCTCAATCTGATTGTTAAAACCGATGTGCGCGGCTCACTGGAAGCGATTAACTCTGCCCTGCATGATTTCGCCACCAGCGAAGTTGCGGTGGATATTGTTGCCTCTGGCGTTGGTGGTATCACTGAATCAGATATGAACCTAGCTCTCACAACTGGCGCAATTATCCTTGGCTTTAATGTTCGTGCTGGCGGTGCAGCTCGCGCCCTGGGTGAGAAAGAAAACATTGAAGTGCGCTACTACAGCGTGATCTACAACCTTCTCGACGAAGTTAAGTCGGCTCTGTCAGGCATGTTGGCTCCAGAGACCCGTGAAGATATTGTGGGTATTGCCGAAGTGCGCGATGTCTTCCGTTCACCGAAGTTTGGCGCAATTGCCGGCTGCATGGTGATCGAAGGTACAGTGTTCCGCAGCAAACCAATCCGTGTTCTCCGTGACGACATTGTTATCTATGAAGGTGAGCTGGAATCTCTGCGTCGCTTTAAAGATGACGCTCAAGAAGTTCGCAACGGTATGGAATGTGGTATCGGTGTGAAAAACTATAACGATGTGAAGCCTGGCGATCTGATTGAGGTCTTTGACGTCACTCAGGTACAGCGCTCACTATAAGTACGGACTGACATGCCAAGAGAATTTACTCGCGCAGAACGCGTATCAGACTCTGTTCAACAGGAGTTGGCTACACTGATACGCAGCGAAGTTCGCGATCCTCGTGTTGGCATGGTCAATGTGACTGAAGTACAGATCAGTCGCGATCTCGCCTATGGCAAAGTGTTTGTTAACTTTGTCGGTGATCGCGAGCAGGAACAGATCGACGAAGCCATGGCTGCCCTTAACGGGGCATCCGGTTATCTGCGTAAGTTACTTGGTGCTAGCATTCAGTTGCGTATTGTCCCTAAGTTAAATTTTATCTTTGATGAGACCGGTCGTCGCGGCCAGCACCTCTCTGCACTGATTGATCTGGCGATCTCAAAAGAGATGCCTGCAGATGATGCGGGTCAACAAGACACTGATCCAAAAGACCTTGAGTCGGATAGCGAGGAAGCCTAAGTTTGGCTCGCAAGCGCACCCGCGGCCGTTCGGTGAATGGCGTATTCCTGCTCGATAAACCCTTTGGATTGTCGTCCAATCATGCTCTTCAGCGTGTCCGGCGTCTGTTCGATGCTAACAAAGCAGGTCATACCGGCAGTCTCGATCCATTAGCCACTGGTGTACTGCCAATCTGCCTCGGCGAAGCGACAAAATTTAGCCAGTTTTTACTCGATGCCGAAAAAGGCTATCGCAGTACCTTTAGTCTGGGATTGCGCACTGAGAGCGGCGATGTTGATGGCGGCGAAGTATCGCGCATTGATGCCTCTAATATTACTTTGGCGCAAATTGAGCAAGCCGTTGAGACTTTTGGAGGTGATATACAGCAAGTTCCCTCAATGTACTCGGCGCTCAAGCACAACGGTCAACCGCTGTATAAACTGGCCAGGCAGGGTATAGAGGTAGAGCGTGCTCCCCGAAGTATTACTATCTATGACTACAAAATTTTAGACTTCAGGCCTGGTGTGATTGCCGAACTGGATGTCGAGGTGCGCTGCAGTAAAGGTACTTACATAAGGTCCCTAGCCGATGACCTGGGCCAGATGCTCGGATGTGGTGCCCATGTCAGCGCATTGCACCGTACCTTAGCCGGGCCGTTTCACGAGAGCGAAACCCTGACGCTTTCTGCCCTCGAAGAGATGCGCGAGAGCGGCGAGCCAGAGCAGTTAGATCACCTATTAAAGCCTATGGATATAGCCGTTGCGGACCGAATGGCGGTGGAATTGAGCGAGACTGTCGCCGCTTACTTCCAGTTGGGGCAAGAAGTAATGTCGGGCGAGGCCTTTCGCAATGGGCAAGAAGGCGATATAGTGCGCGTCTTTCGCGAGGGCGGAGCGTTTTTGGGTGTGGCTACGGTCACCGAAGACGGTCGAATAGCCCCGAAAAGATTGGTCGTTGAGACATAGCGGCTTAATAACCTACGTTAGGTTGTCTGTAAATATGCGCGGGCATCCTGAATTTTTTTAATTCGCATATTGGAGAAAGTAACATGGCACTGAGTGCAGAAGAAAAAGCAGCAATCGTATCCGAGCATGCAACTTGTGAAAATGACACAGGTTCCCCTGAAGTTCAGGTCGCATTGCTAACCGTAAATATTAACAAGTTGCAGGGCCACTTTGGCGATCACAAAAAAGATCACCATTCACGTCGCGGCCTGATTCGCATGGTTAATCAACGTCGTAAATTGCTCGATTATCTAAAGGGCAAAAATATCGAACGTTACAGCCAGCTGATCAAGAAGCTTGGTTTACGTCGATAACTGTTCTCGGTGCGGCCCTCAAAAGGGGCCGCATTTGTCTATCTGGGCTATTCAGTTTCAGGTGGGCGTCTTGATGAGCAGCTAACTAAACCGTTGGAGCTCTGACCACAGATTCGTTGATCGAGTTACTGATGCATATCCCCGAAGTATTAAGATGTATTAAAGGGTATTTATCAGTAACCCGAGCAGCGTAAAAAGGCTCAGTGCGAAGACGCTAAATGGTAAATATACCAAGGTAAAATATGACTCCTATTACTAAATCGTTTCAATACGGTAATCACACCGTCACTCTGGAAACCGGCCGCATCGCGCGTCAGGCAACCGGCGCAGTATTATGTTCAATCGACGACACATCTGTACTCTGTACAGTTGTTGGCGCACGTGAAGCTAAGCCCGGTATGGACTTCTTCCCACTGGGTGTTCACTACATTGAGAAAGCCTATGCTGCGGGTAAAATCCCCGGTGGTTTCTTCAAGCGTGAAGGCCGTCCAAATGAGAAAGAAACACTGACCTCACGTTTGATTGACCGTCCGATCCGTCCACTTTTCCCCAACGGCTTTAAAAATGAAGTACAGGTTGTCTGTACTGTTATGTCCGCTGAGAAAAATATCGATCCGGATATCGCTGCCATGATCGGCACCTCTGCCGCTCTGTCTATCTCTGGGATTCCGTTTAACGGTCCTGTTGGTGGCGCGCGCGTTGGTTACACCGACGAGCAAGGCTACCTGCTTAACCCAACTTACAGTGAGCTGGCTGACTCTGCACTGGACATGGTTGTTGCTGGTACTAAAGATGCCGTACTGATGGTTGAATCTGAAGCCAGCGAGCTGTCAGAAGACATTATGTTGGGCGGTGTACTTTTCGCTCATCAGGAAATGCAGTCGGTTATTACTGTTATCGCTGAACTTGCCGCAGAAGTTGGCAAGCCACGTTGGGATTGGGTTGCAGAAGTTGAAAACGCTGACCTGAAAACTGCGCTTAACGATTTGGTTGGTGCTGATCTAGATGCAGCCTACCAGACAGTTGATAAGCAAGCCCGTGTGGTCAAGATTAATGCTCTGCGCGATATTGCCAATGCTCAGCTGATTGCTGAAGACGGCCCAACTGCTGAAGACATTAAAGACTCGTTCAAGAAGCTTGAGAAAAGCATTGTTCGCGGTCGCATCATCCGTGGCGAGCCGCGTATTGATGGTCGTGACACTACTACTGTTCGCGGTATCGACGTTGAAGTTGGCATCTTACCCAAGGTTCACGGTTCTTCACTGTTTACTCGTGGCGAGACTCAGGCAATTGTTGCTGCCACTTTGGGATCTACTCGTGATGCACAGATGATCGATGCCCTTGAAGGCCGTCGTGATGATCCGTTTATGTTGCACTACAACTTCCCTCCCTATTCAGTAGGCGAAGCCGGTCGTATTGGTTTCACTAGCCGTCGCGAAGTGGGTCACGGTCGTCTAGCCCGTCGTGGTATCAACGCGGTTCTGCCTTCTCCGGAAGAGTTCCCGTATGCCATGCGTGTTGTATCAGAAATCACTGAATCCAACGGTTCAAGTTCTATGGCGTCGGTTTGTGGTTCAAGCCTGGCGTTGATGGATGCTGGTGTTCCTTTGAAGGCGCCAGTTGCTGGTATCGCTATGGGTCTGGTTAAAGAAGATTCAGGCTACGCAGTACTGACCGATATTCTTGGCGACGAAGATCACCTTGGCGATATGGACTTTAAAGTAGCTGGTACAGCTGCTGGTATCACTGCATTGCAGATGGATATCAAAATTGAAGGTATCACTGAAGAGATTATGGAAATTGCCCTTGAGCAAGCTATGCAGGCACGTTTGCATATCCTTGGCGAGATGAACAAGGTGATTTCTACTGGTCGTGACGAAGTTGCTGACACTGCTCCGCGTATGGGTGTTATGCAGATCGATTCAGACAAGATCCGTGACGTAATTGGTAAGGGCGGCGCAACTATCCGTGGTCTTTGCGAAGAGCACAACTCAACTATCGATATCGATGACAGTGGTGCGGTTAAGGTTTACTCTGAAGATACTGCTGGTCTGAACGCTGCTATGGACGCAATTGCTGCCATCGTTGCTGATCCAGAGCCAGGTACTATCTACGAAGGTAAGGTTGTACGTATTGTTGAGTTCGGCGCATTCGTTAACTTTATGCCTGGTACTGATGGTCTGGTGCATATCTCTCAGATCGCTCAAGAGCGTGTTGCCAAGGTGACTGATTACCTGAGCGAAGGTCAGACTGTTCGCGTTAAGGTTCTGGAAATTGACAACCGCGGTCGCGTTAAGCTGTCGATCAAAGAAGCTCAGTCGGATGAGGGTACTACACCTGAAGCGCCTGCTGCTCCAGCAGCTACTGAAGAAGCAGCTCCAGAAGCCTAATCTTCAAAAGCGTTTAAAAGATCCCCGGTTGCTTTGGCAGTCGGGGATTTTTTTTGTTTTAAATTCCCTGTCGGTGATTCCTAGCCCACTGCTGTCATCCCGACAGAGCGAAGCGACGAGGGGTCTCGGGATTACTGTTGGCAAGGGAAGGGCCAGGGTCTATTTGAATTGTCGCAGTACAGGCGGGAGCTCGATTCTGTGAGCGTTACACTTTATCGTCATCCTGAGCGCAGCCGAAGGATCTCATGCCGTCTGCAAGGAGACCCTTCGGCTGCGCTCAGGGTGACAAGGTAGGATACTGTTATCCCAGCAGAGCAAAGCGACGAGGGATCTCTTCCTCTGATTTAACGCGACGCCAAACTAAGTAATTCTGATGCATGGGAGATGGTCTGCTCAGTGACTTTGGCGCCACCTAACATTCTCGCCAGTTCTTCAATACGCTGCTGCTGATCCAGAGGCGTCATCAACGACGCAGCACTGACATTGTCTACAATCTTGCTGGCCCGATAATGATGATGGGCATGGGCCGCCACCTGAGGCTGGTGAGTGACACTGATCACCTGACCCCGCTCGCCCAGTTTTTTCAGTAGCTGACCGACAATATCTGCGGTGCTGCCGCCTATACCCACATCCACCTCATCAAACACCAGCGTTGGGATATCTGAGTGGGCTGCGGCCACAACCTGAATTGCCAGACTGACTCGCGATAGTTCTCCGCCAGAGGCAATTTTTGCCAGGGCTTTGTGAGGCTGCCCCGGATTGGTGGCCAACAAAAATTCCACATCCTCAAGGCCGCCACTGCGGTATCCCCCATCGCTCATCGGTGATAGTTGCACCAGCAGCTCTGCCCCTTCCATGGAAAGCTGTTGCAGTTGCTGGTTGATCTCAGCTGACATAGCTTTGGCGCCTTTCTTACGCTTGGCGCTGAGTTTGGTTGCCTTGGTTTCATAGATCGCAGCTAATTCAGCAAGCTGTTGCTGTAATGACTCAATGCTCTCTCCACCGTCTTTAAGGCCTTGTAACTCTGTATCTAGCGCCACGAGTGTGTCGCTGAGTTGATCGGCGTTAACGCGGTGTTTACGGGCTAACTGGAAGATCAGGCCGAGCTGCTCTTCAATTATCGACAGGCGCTGGGGGTCGGCTTCAAAACGGTCGATATGGTTTTCAATCTCTCGGGTCGCTTCTTCAATCTGAATCAGGCCGCTCTGAAATAATTCTTCGGCACTGCTCAGTGCCTCCGGCTTGTGCTTGAGGCCGGCCAAAATACTGAGTGCCTGATTGAGACCATCGCGAAGGTTAAATCCTTCGTTCTGATCGCAAATGCCCAGCAGGCTGTGGCTGTCTTGGAGGATCTGCTCTGCATTGGCGAGGGTTTGCTGCTCGATCTCGAGCTTCGCTAGGGACTCAGGTTCAATATCAACCTGCTTGAGCTCATTAACTTGAAAGCTGAGTAAATCTTTACGGGCAATTAACTCGTCAGATCGCTCAAGTAACGATGCCAGCTTCTTATTCGCTGCATGCCAGGCTCTGAAATGATCTCCAACCTCGTTTGCTAGTTCTACGCCGTTGCAATATTCGTCTAGCAGGCGACGGTGAGTCTCGCGTCGCAGCAAGGATTGGTGCTCGTGTTGGCTATGAATATCTGTGAGCATCTCGCCCAGGGCCTGCAGCTGTTGCATGGTGCAGGGTTGGCCATTGATATAGCCGCGAGAGCGTCCCTCTGTAGTGTATAAGCGGCGCAAGATACATTGCTCATCTTCAGCTTCAAAGTCCTGCTGATCGAGCCAGGTCTTAGCCTGATCAATCTTTGCTATATCAAAGGTGGCGGTGATTTCGGCGCGGTCTTTGCCATGGCGGATGGTGCCAGTATCGGCCCGATCACCCAATGCCATACCCAGGGCATCCAATACCAACGACTTTCCAGCACCGGTTTCGCCTGTAATCGCAGTGGTGCCACTAGCGAACTCAATCTCGAGAGATTCGACCAATGTGTAGTTATTGATATGGATGGATAGCAGCACTTTTTTCAGGCCTATTTTTACTAGAAGTTTTCTACTAGATGTTTTTTACACCTAATTTTTCGTAAATAAACGCATTGATTGGTTTATACAGAACAGATTGCTGTTACGCAATCGCTTGAAACTGATTAGTTTGTCCCCATATTGAGAAAGAGCCGAAAGTAATGGCCAATATAACCAACGATGTGAGGAATTGGTGTGTCGAAAGAAACAGAAGTGGATCAATCAAATAACAACGATGCTGTCGACTCAGGCGCTAATGAAGCCGAGCAGACTGGGTCTGTAAGCAATGAAGAAATTGAGCAAGAGCTGCTAGAGGAAGAGCAAATCTCTGAGACCGAGCAGTTGCAACAGCAGGTTACTGAAGCCAATGATCAGGTGTTGAGAGTTCAGGCTGAGATGCAGAATGTCCGTCGCCGTGTTGAGCGCGATGTTGAAAACGCCCATAAATACGCATTGGATAAATTTTCTGCTGATTTATTGCCTGTAGTAGATAACCTTGAGCGCGCCCTGAGTTCAATCTCAGCTGATGATGAGGGTCAAAAAGCGGTAGCCGAAGGGATTGAGCTGACACTAAAAAGCTTTGTCGATGTATTGGCGCGTTTCAAAATCGAGCCAGTCGATCCAGCGGGTCAGCCCTTTGATGCCAACCTGCATCAAGCGGTATCTATGGTCCCCAATCCTGATCTCGAACCCAATACGGTTATGGATGTGTTTCAGAAGGGCTACACGCTCAATGGACGCCTAATTCGACCAGCCATGGTGATTGTATCTAAAGCATCTTGATGCACATTGGCAGCAAACAAAAAAATTGTTCTGCCCTTGAATTTGTGCAACTAGCACCCACTTAAGAGAACAAGAACGCAAACAATTAATGACAAACCCTGGCAACAGGCTTTAAAGAAAAGTAATGGAGATATAACTGATGGGCAAAATTATCGGAATCGACCTTGGAACCACCAACTCTTGTGTTGCGGTCCTTGAAGGCGATAAACCCAAAGTAATAGAAAATGCAGAAGGTGCACGTACTACACCATCTGTTGTAGCGTACACCGACGAAGGTGAAATCTTAGTTGGGCAGTCGGCCAAGCGCCAGGCAGTGACCAACCCGCACAACACAGTCTACGCGGTAAAGCGTTTAATCGGTCGTCGTTTTGAAGACGATGTCGTGCAGAAAGACATCAAAATGGTGCCGTACAAAATTGTTAAAGCTGACAATGGCGATGCCTGGGTCGAAGTTAAAGGCGACAGCAAAGCAGCGCCACAGATTTCAGCTGAAATCCTCAAGAAAATGAAAAAGACCGCTGAAGACTATCTCGGCGAGTCAGTCACTGAAGCGGTTATTACCGTTCCGGCTTATTTCAACGACTCACAGCGTCAGGCAACTAAAGATGCCGGCCGTATCGCCGGTCTCGACGTCAAGCGTATTATCAACGAGCCAACAGCTGCGGCACTGGCTTATGGTATTGATAAAGCTGCTGGCGATCGTGTGGTTGCAGTTTACGATCTCGGTGGTGGTACTTTTGATATTTCGATTATTGAAATTGCCGATGTCGATGGTGAAAAGCAGTTCGAAGTTCTGGCAACTAACGGCGACACGTTCCTCGGTGGTGAAGACTTTGATATGCGCCTGATCGAATACTTATCAGCTGAATTTAAGCGTGAGAGCTCAATTGATATTCACGGTGACCCACTGGCTATGCAGCGTCTAAAAGAAGCTGCTGAAAAAGCGAAGATCGAACTCTCTTCAAGCCAGCAAACTGAAGTGAATCTGCCTTACATTACTGCTGATGCGACAGGTCCCAAGCACTTGGTTGTTAAGCTAACGCGTACCAAATTGGAATCATTGGTTGAAGATCTGGTTGAGCGTTCATTGGCGCCACTGAGAATCGCCCTGAAAGACGCTGGCAAATCCGTTGGCGAAATCGACGAGATTATTCTTGTTGGTGGCCAGACTCGTATGCCCAAGGTTCAGGAGAAAGTGACTGAGTTCTTTGGTAAAGAGCCACGTAAAGATGTTAACCCCGACGAAGCGGTTGCCGTGGGTGCTGCCCTGCAGGGTGCGGTACTGGCTGGTGATGTGACCGACGTGCTGCTGCTCGACGTAACCCCGCTGAGCCTGGGTATTGAAACCATGGGTGGCGTTGCCACTCCAGTGATCGAGAAGAACACGACGATTCCTACCAAGAAATCACAGATCTTCTCAACCGCTGATGACAACCAAACTGCTGTAACCATTCACGTGGTTCAGGGCGAGCGCAAGCAAGCTACAGGTAACAAATCACTGGGTCGTTTTGACTTGGCTGATATACCGCCGGCCCCGCGCGGTATGCCTCAGATTGAAGTGACCTTCGACATCGATGCCAACGGTATCTTGCATGTAGGCGCAAAAGACAAGGCTACTGGTAAAGAGCAGTCGATCATTATTAAAGCCTCTTCAGGTCTCTCTGATGAAGAGATCGATGCAATGGTTAAAGATGCTGAAGCCAATGCTGCCGACGATCAGAAGTTCGCTGATCTGGTCCAAGCTCGCAACACAGCCGACGGTCTAGCACACGCTGCTAAGAAGACTCTTGAAGACGCTGGCGACAAAGCATCAGAAGAAGAGAAGACTGCGATTGAAGCGGCTATTAAAGGTGTTGAGGAAGCTGTTCAGGGCGAAGATAGTGACGCCATTGAAGCTGCGACCAAAGTACTCTCTGAAGCCTCTGCAGCTCTGGCCCAAAAGCTCTACGCCGAACAGGCCGAAGCGGGTCAAGCTGAAGGCGGCGAGCAGGCTGCTGGTGATGACGCAATGGATGCTGAATTCGAAGAAGTGAAAGAAGAGACCGCAGAAGAAACAGCAGAAGAGAAAGAAGACAAGAAATAAGTCTTCATCTGCTTTTCTACTTTAATTAGGCGCGGGCAAAGTCCCGCGCCTAATCATATTGGTTACATTTGAGAATAAAGAATTAAGTTATGGCTAAACGCGATTACTACGATGTATTGGGTGTGGACAAAGGTGCTTCTGCCGCTGAAATTAAGAAGGCATTTCGTCGCGTAGCGATGAAGTTTCACCCGGACCGCAACCCTGAGGGCGCGGATGCCGAAGATAAGTTTAAAGAAGCTCAAGAAGCCTATGAGATTCTTGGCGACGATGACAAAAAAGCAGCCTATGATCGCTTTGGTCACGCTGGTGTCGATGGCAACAGCGGCGGCGGTCAGCGCGGTGGCGGCGGTGGTTTTGGCGATGTCTTTGGTGATGTTTTTGGCGATATTTTTGGTGGCGGCGGTGGTCGCGGCGGCCCAGCGCGGGGTTCGGATCTGCGCTATGACCTGCAGTTAGATCTTGAAGACGC